>OHIK01001262.1_pt1 | contig 10731 bp, 8 predicted proteins | sample 1568241 | NCBI WGS metagenome assembly OHIK01 (sample SAMEA3879567, study PRJEB24766) | human gut metagenome | biome: human-associated habitat; feature: feces | place: USA | collected 1985/1987 | reverse complement strand
GGCTTAGGCGGCACGATAAAGAAAGCGGCCTCCGCCATAGTGACCTTACCGATCGCTCCGCTCTGCACCGTTTTCTTAATCTCCTGAATAATCGGGCTGTGAAGATACGCAAAAGCCTCCATGAAAACCACTCCGGCCTCATCACAGCAGCGGATAATATCCTCTACATCCTTAGCGCTGCCAGAAAGAGGCTTTTCACAAAGCACATGCTTTCCCTTCGCCGCCGCTTTCCGTACCCACTCGCCATGGAGGCTGTTGGGCAGCGGGATATAAACCGCCTGAACCTGGGGATCATCCAGCAGCGCTTCATAGCTGTCATAAGCCTTCGCAAAGCCAAAACGCTTCTGAAACGCCTCTGCTTTTTCCAATCCTCTGCTGGCGATTCCATAAAGCTCTGCGTTTTCCGCCTGCTGCATCGCGGGAATGGTTTGCTCCGCGGCGATTCCGGCACAGCCCAAAACGCCCCATTTGATCTTTTCCATGTCTTCAAATCCTCCTATTTTATTTTCTTGTTTTTCCGGCGCCTTGCTGTTTGAAACAAATTTCCAGACAGCAAGGGTCCAAGAAAAGCATCTTGCCTTGGGGTCAGCTTTTCAGCACATAAATCGCGTCTTTGCAATTCATATTTTTAAGTATATCCTGCAAAAGTCAACGGGACAACGGGAAATAATTCAGATCATTCTCCTGGTAAATTGAAGTATTTGCGCCGGCAGTTTTGCCTAGCGGTGTATATTCTCCACACAAAAAACCAAATGAGCCATGTCCAGACCGTAATAATGCTTCACCAGGCTTCCGCAAAGCTTCATGCCATTTCTCTCCGCCACCCTTTGAGAGGGCAGATTATTATCCCGGATAATAGAATAAACCCGGGGAAGCTTCAAAGACTGAAACGCGTATTCTTTGCATCCCTTCGCCGCTTCGGACGCATAGCCCCGGTGCCAGTAAGCTTTTTCAAATAAATAGCCGATCTCCGGCACCATTTTCCCGTTCCAATCCTGCATGGTCAGGCCGCACTGCCCGATCATGCTTTCGGTTTCTTTCAGGATCACCGCCCATAAGCCGAACCCATCCGTCACATACCGCTTTAGCTGCCGCTCCAGCCAGCTGTTTACCTCCGCATCGCTGAAAGCGTGCTCATAAGCGTACATTACCTCTGGATCCTGCAAAATTCTGCATAGGCTCCCGAAATCATCCTTGGTTAATTTTCTGGCAAATAACCGCTCTGTTTCAAAAATCATATTCATCTTTCTTCACTATCCCGCTTTTTCCGTTTCATTTCACGGATCAACGCCTTGGTTTTTGCATCTGTTTTTAAGGACTCCGTGATTTTTTGCAAAGACTTTTCATAGGTAAACTGATCCAATGCGGCAGTCTCCAGGTAAGTCATGGTTTCCTCCGGGAACTCCCGAAAGCAGATGGATACCGCCCACGCAACCGCCATCCTCACATAATAGGAATCCAGGGAAATCTCATCTAAAAAAGCAAAAATCTCCGGCAGATAGGGCTTCTGGATAAAATAAAAAATAGCCATTACCACCGCGAAACGGACATAATAGGCACGTTGATCCTGAAACAGCGGCCGCAAAAGCTTCCATGTCGCTTCCGGGTATTCCCGGGCTATTTTCAAAGAGCTGCAAAAGCTGTCGCAGATAGACCAATTATCAATTTTAGGCAAAAAGTCCTCGATCAGAGGAAAAACCTGCTCCGGTTTTCCTGGAATACAGCCGATCACCATACCCTGGAGCATAATTTCCTCAAAAGAATCAGATCTTGCCTCTTTTAGATAGCCCTGCGGATCATTCCCGGCAATTTCCCTGGAAATTTTTCTCAGCTTCGGCAGCCGTACTCCCAACAGAAAACCTGGTTTTAAATCCGGGATCAGCGAACTGGCAAACCGCTGAAATTCCGGTTCGGCTAAGCTTTCCAGCCGGTTTCGAATCTCATCATTTCTCCCCACTGTTTTTTCTCTCCAAATCCAGTAAAAAAGATTTTTTATCCAATCCCCCGGCATATCCCGTCAGACCGCCGTCTTTTCCTATTACCCGATGGCAGGGTATCATAATCCAAATAGGATTTCGGCTATTGGCCGCTCCTACCGCCCTGCACGCCTTAGGATTTCCGGTCTTTTCAGCAATCTGCCGATAGGTCCTAGTTTCTCCATAGGGAATCTCCAGCAAAGCGTTCCAAACCAATTGCTGAAACGGCGTTCCTTTAGGCGCTAAAGGAACGGTAAAGCTGGTTCGCTTTCCAGAGAAATATTCTCTCAGCTCCTCTTTTGCCTTCCGCAAAACCGGAGTTTCCTCCTCTACGGCATTTTCTTTTTGCCTCTTTGCTGAAGTCCGGTTCTCACCAGGAATGAACAAATTCGTTAAAGAGCCTTCCTCCTCTATCATTACAATTTGCCCGATTTCAAAGGTACTGCTTATGTACTTTTTCATAGTATCCGTCCTCTCCGCACGATTTTACTCTGCGGCAGAACGCCGCGCCATACAGCTTTCACATTCTAAAATAGATCTTCCTCACTCGGCAAATAAATTTCCGGAAAGCTGTTTTTTCCCAAAATGATGTAAGAAATATCCTCTTCGCTGTTTTTCATTATAACATAAAACGCGGAAAGGAAAAAGCCGCGGGAGCAGAAACTCCCGCAGCTTTTTCTTTACCAGGCGCTATTCATCTGACGCACCTGGACATCCTGCAAAATATTTTCCTCAAATTGGGCCGCAAAGCGTCCATCCTTTGTATGCTGATAAAACAATTTCGCGCCGGCACCCTCGCCGCCGTTTAAATACACTTCTACCAGCCGTCTGTCCACAAAAATCTCGATTTCAGTAACTTTCTCTACATCTGAGACAAAGCCGATATTTTCTGATTTTACTCCTTGAGTTCTTAATCCGGTAACTCCATTGACGCACTCCAGACGGATGCTCCTGCCGTCCTCCTCACCAAGCGAAATGGAAAAATCTCCGGGCTTACTAAGAGAAACCTTTGCCCAATAGCTGTTTCCAGGCACTTCACAGCAAACCTGCTGTTTTCCGCTTTCCCGCAAAACAGTCTCTCCCAACAGGGAATAAATTTCCTCAACAGGCTTTTGAATCAGCCTGTCTTCTTTAACACGAAGCTCCCTGGGCAGCCCCATGCTGCCGTAAGCGCCGTTTTCAGCCTCCACGTGTTCTTTATAATTATCCGCAACCCAGCCGACGGCAATTCTGCGACCCTGATGCTCAAAAGACTGGATCGCGTAAAAATTCGTACCAAAATCATAAATCCGCTTGCTCTCCACTGCCAATTGGCAGCCGTCCTTTCGTTCTCCTATGTAGTACCACTCTGTCTGCTTTCTCCCGTCGGGAAGCACTAGCTTCCAGGCGCATCCTACCGCGACCATTTTCCCATCCAGCTGAAAAAGATCCGGACATTCGAAGCATCCCCCGATCTTAGGATCGTTTTCCTGAACCACAGGCCCGTCATAAACCCATTTTTTCTGATCTCGAGAATGGAATTGAAGCATCGCCGCGCTTTCAGATATTCCTGAACCGACCACCATCTTGTAAACGCCATCCTCTATAAACACCTTGGGGTCTCTAAAATTCTGAGAAATTTCGCAGCTGGGCTTGATACGCAGAACGATTTCCTCCGGCGAAAAATGAAGTAAGTCCTTGCTGGTTACCCGGGACTGGTATTCTATCTTAGTGCGCTCATGAGTCGGGCTGAAATGACGGGTGAAAAACAAAGAAACCTGGTCCTCTTCCACCAAGGCGGAGCCGGAAAACGCTCCGCCCAAAAACTCTGGGTAATCGTCTAACTCCGGCTGGGGCGCCAAAACCACCGGCAGATAGGTCCAATGGACCAAATCCTTGCTGGCCGCATGGCCCCAGTGCATATTGTCCCAGCCCTGGAAGGCCGGATTCATTTGATAAAACATATGATAATATCCCTGGAACCAGCAAAGGCCATTAGGATCATTCAGCCAATTTTTATACGCCTGAAAGTGATATTGCTCCCGGTAAGGCGTATCAAAAAAGCTTTTCAGGTTTTCCTTCGTATAGGCGGTCACGCCTTGCTCTTGAAATTCTAAAAACCGGACGCCCTCTTCCAAAATGTTTTCGTTCCCGCTTAAATAACAGTAAACCGGTTCGGCATTTTCCAGCTTCACCTCATAACAGGCACCCTGCCGCAGGTCGAACTTGAGCCAAGCGGCATGGTATTTTTCCGCCGGCTGGGTAAGAAACTCCCCATCCGGCAGCTTTCTAACACTGACGCTTCCCTTTTCTCCTTTTTGGGTTTTGGCAAAAATTTCTAAGCACTCATATTGATCCGCACAAAACTGAAACATAAAATCCTTCCTCCATAAAATCATTGATAAGCTTCTTATATCAGGCTTCTTTTTCCCATCGATTGAGCCGGTTTCTTGCCTGCTGGGTCATTTTGATCTCCAGCTGCGGAGCGCCTCTTTGACCTAATTCCTCCATAAATTCTTCCCATCCCGCGTCGAACTGGCTGGTATCCATTAAAATCAGGTCTTTGATGCTTTCTCGAATTAGTTCTTTACAGGCCTGATAAATCTTTTGATATTCCCGTTCCATAGGTAGCTGAAGAGTGCTAAGATCAGAAAATCTCAGCGAATATTCGCCGCTGTCAGACCAATATAGGTCTTCCCAGCAATCAAAGCCGTAATGCTCCAGCACTTCCTTTTCCACCCTGGAATAACTTTCTATAGTGAGTTCCTTGGTATGGGGAGAGTACAAATTTCCGGATTCGTCCGCAGATGAGCCGCGGTAGGAGGGCCAAATCTCTGAATAGGCGTCCATCCCCACCTGCTGCCGGTAAGTAGGATCCATATAGAACTTCTGCCACACAGAGCCGATTACAGTTCTGACGCCATTCTCCACTTGGTATTGCTGTCCCTCAATTCCCCAGTTTAAAAGAATTTGGCCCTCATCGCTGCAAAGATAGTCTACAAACTGAATAAAGCGTTCCGGCTCTCTGCAGGTGGTTGTAACGGCAAAACCCATATTTCCTCCGGAAAAGCCCGTTTTTTCCACCTTTGCATAGGTTTCTCCTTCCTCTAAAGTCAAAGGATAAAAACCATAGGTTCGAGTATCCATTCCCAATGATCGGAGAACCGAATGGGGATACTGCATCCAATCGTAGTCCTCGGCCAATCCGAGCACCTGCCCGGAGCATATTTTCTTGGTATAAAAGTTTTGATTTTGAACAAAGCTTTCCGGATCCAGAAGTCCCTCGTGGTACATATGGTTCAGCCATCGAATATATTCCTTCTCCTCATCCCGCTGTATGTGAAAGCGAACCATATTATTTTGATCCACATACCAGTCTCCCTGATAGGGAAGGCCAGTGGATACCACCGCCGGCTCCATCACCGTACGTTCAAACCCTTGCTCGTCAAACAATAAAGAAAGCCCCACCGTATCTAAACCGTAAATTTTAGGATATTGCTCCATATAGGAGCGAATCGCGGCCTCAAAATCCGCTAATGTGTCCATCTCCGGATAGCCCAGCTGGCGCGCCGCCGCGTTTTGCAGCTGAAAGCCATGGAGCGTCTCCCGCCCCTAAAGTATAAATCTTAGGGTCCTCTTTGCTCCATTTCAGCCGGTAATACATATCTCCGTACATTTTTTGAATATTCGGCCCATATTTTTCGATCAATTCATCTAAGGGGAGATACGCTCCTGCCTGATATAAAATATTATGGTAAACGCCCGCGTTGATCACATCGGGATAATCCCTGCTGGCGGTCAGAAGCTGCAGACGGTCGCTGATCTCTCCCGCCATGTATTCAATTTCCAGAGTGACGCCGGTTTTTTCCTCCAACACCAGATTGATATCGCTGTCGGAAATCTGGTTCTGGCTCCAAGCTCCGTCGATACACAGTACCCGGAAGGTTACCGGCTCCTGCTCGCCTTTCGGCTGCTGATCCTTAGTCTCCTGCGCTTGACCACACCCGGCGGGAAGCAGCAAAAACGCGCACAGCAGTCCCGCGGCAAATCGTCTGACAGCCATATTTCCGCCTCCTTTCCCTTCGATTACTTATTGTTGTCTTTATGAAAATCTGAAGGGAGGGCGTTAAAATACTTCTTAAATTTCATATTAAAATAGTCCAAGTCCTGATACCCCACTTGATTAGCCACCTTATAGACCTTTTCTCCTTGATTCAAAAGCTCCTTTGCCTTTTCCATCCGCACTGAGGTAACATAATCGTTATAGCTCATACCAGTATTGGACTTAAAAAGCTTTCCAAAATAGGCTACGTTATAATGGAAAATTTTTGATAAATTTTTCAGGGTTAAATCCGAATTATAATTGGCTTCAATATACTCCTTCATTTTTCGGATCACATTGCCCTGTTGGTTAGAGTTTAGCTTTTGGGCGATCTGTGACAGCTTATCCAAGAAAAAGCTGTTGATGCTCTGAAGATGGGAAAGGCGGCTGATCTGGAGAATCACCACATCCACCATTCCCTCCTGCTTAAAGATTTCTTCCGACTGAATCTTCAATAAATACATCACCGATACATAGGTGCTTACATAGCGAATACGGATCTGTTCCAGGTCATATCCGCTTTCCACACACTTATTCCCCAGATTTTCCAGAAGAGATGATATTCCTGTTAGGTCGTTTCCGCATACCGCAACACAAAGGCCCTCAGCGATTTTTCGATAGTCAAGCTGCTCTCTTTGGTTTGCATTGCTGATTTTTCCCTGGGCATAGGGATTTCCCACCTCATCGATCAGGACGATCTCCTCATACGGGAAAATAAACTGGTGCTCAATGAAATAGGATGCGGCATAATAGGCCTGGTTGATCTGCTCCAGCTCTTTCAGAGGCCGGCTGACCACCATAGGCTGGGTATAACCCGGCAGCTTCCTCAGTTTGCCGTTAAGATCCTCCAGCAGGCGCATTTTTCCCTGTTCAAAAATGACGTCTTTGGTCAGGACTACAAAATGGTTATTTAAGGAAAAAACAAACCCGATATTATTTTTCGTAAAATCCTTCAGCAAATCCAAAACCTTTTCATCGGTTTCCTGGTTCTTGGTCTGCTCCAGCAGCACCAGCTGATACCGCTTCCACGGCAGCTGGAAGCCATACACCGCATTGGCCGCGTCAATAAACTCCTCATCTACCGCGCCGTAAACCAGCTTCGTGATCACTTGCTCCATGGAAATCGAAAAATACTTATTATGAAAATTTTCCTTACGGCGCTGTAAAATCTCCTCCCGCGCCTCAATCAGAGTCTTTACCAGCTCTTCCTCATCGATGGGCTTTAAAATATAGGACTTAGCTCCAAGCTGAAGCGCCTTTTGGGCATACTCAAACTCCGCATAGCCGGTGAGCAGAATAAACTCGGTTTCAAAACAGTTTTCCCTCAGCTTCGTCATCATTTGAAGGCCGTCGGCGATAGGCATTTTAATGTCGGTGATAATCAAATCCGGCTGATAAACCAGCGCCTTTTGATAGCCGTCTTCTCCATCTGCGGCGTCACAGCAAACGGTGTAGCCGTATTCCTTCCAGTCCACGATGGCTCTCAGGCCCCGGCGGATCATTTCCTCATCATCTACGATCATAACCTTCAGCAATTCGTTCTTATTCATGACAACACCCCCGGTAAACATATCTTCACAACTGTTCCTGCCTTGTATTCGCTTTGAATCTCTAATCCATATTCCGGACCGTAATGGAATCTAATCCGCTGATGCACGTTTCTCATGCCTATATGGGTAGAGGTAGACCCTAACGGAACCTCCAGAAGCTCCCTTAGCTCCTGAAGCTTCTCCTCTGTCATTCCCACGCCATTGTCGGCCACCTCCAAAACGAGCTTTTCATCCTGAAAATACGCTTTTAAGGCAATTGTGGTTTCCTGCCGTTGTTCCTCCATTCCATGAATTATAGAATTCTCTACAATCGGCTGTAAAATATAGGGAATTACCTTATAGCCGTCATTGACGGCGTCTGTATCGATTGTATATTCAAGCCGCTTCCTATATCGGAAGCTCTGTATTTTCAAATAACTCTCAGCGGTGGCGATCTCATCCTTTAATAAGATTTCCACGCTGTTGATTTCAATACTGCTTCGCAGCAGCTTTCCTAAAAGCTTGACCATCTCCGCACTTTCCCTGGCTCCTTCCACCAAGGCGCTCATACGGATGCTTTCCAAGGTATTGAACAAAAAATGAGGATTAATTTGGCTGACCAGCATTTTAAACTGGATATCCTTTTGCTGGAGCTGCATTTCCGATTTCTGCTTTTCCGCAGTTTTTACTGCGGAAATCAGGTTTTGGAGCTTTCCGGCCATTACCTCTAGGTCTTGAGAGAGCTGGCCCACCTCGTCATTTCCCTTAATTTCCACCAGGTTGTTGAACACGCCGGAAGCCACCATATGCACATTCTCACTGATTTGGGAAATGCGGTAGCATAAAAAATAACTGATAATAAAGATAATGATACATGAAATCAGAACGCTGGCAAAAATGATCAAAATAGCGATCTGCTCAACGCTCTGCACATTTTTTAAAATGTCCTCTACTGGGAACACGGAAACAATTTTAAATTCTCCCACATCGTTGACGCTGGAAAACGAGCTTGTAATCAAACGGTATTCCACCCCGTTGTCCGCCACAAACTGATCCACCGGCGTGCGGCTGCTTTCCACTTCCTCTACACTGGCTTTCAGGTCTTCCGACGCCTTAGCCCCAATCGCTTCTTTATAATTGGTGATTAAAAAGCTGTCAAAGTTTTCCTGCTCTAAAATCTGCAGCAGAGCGCGATTACTGATGTAGATTTTTACCACGCCCATAAATTCGCCGTCGTAGTTATAAAGGGAACGGATCAGCGCCAGCCTGGAATCGCTGTAGCTTTCGTCGCTCATATACCACCACTGCACTTTTCCGTTGTTCCTTTTCGCCTGAGAATACCAAAGAGAGTGGAGATCCCTCGCGCCGGGATTGATAAAATGCCCCGAATTGAGCAGAGTGTCGTTTTGAACGTAGAATTTGATTACGTCAATTTCAGGATAGGTATTTTCATATTCCTGGAAGGTCTTATAATCATTCAGAGCCTCAATACATTCCAATGGAGATTCAAATTGAGTCGTAGCGATTTGATAAAGCTCTTCATCGACACAGAGCTGGTTGGAAACCTCGTTAACCGTAGAAAGCAGTGATTGAATCCGCTCTTCCACACGGGCAGAGCTGTCTCGAGCCTCTTGAATCGCTTTTTCCATGGTATTTTCCCTGAGCCAGCTTGTCATGATCATGCCAAACACAATAATAGGGATCAAGGTCACACACAGATAAGAGATCAAAAGCTTTACACGGATACTCATATTTTGAAACAACCACTCCACCGCCTTCCGGATAACAGAACTCCACGATTGAAAAAGGCTTCCTGCCTGTAGAATCGAAAAGCAGGCAGGAAGCCCCATCAAAACAAACTGTGATATTATATCAATTAAAGAAATGCATTACAACCCGACAAATTATAGGACTTTTCAACATATTTGCCGCTGGGATTCTTACATTCCATCTAAGAACCGGTCTACCACGAGCTGACGGAAATCTTCGGAAAGGGTGCAGAAATAAGCGGTAAAGCCTGTCACACGGACCACCAGCTCCGGATGGGACTTGGGATCCTTATGGGCCTCCATCAGAACGTCCTTATCCAAAACGTTCACGTTGATCAGGGTGCCGCCCATGTCAATATGAGTCTTTAACAGCTTGGCGACACGGTCAATCCCGCCTTCCTCTGCGCTGAGCTTGGGATCAAACTCAATCTGCAGCGGCGCGGTGTTTCCATAGCCAGGCTGGCACAAGGCGATTCCAGTGGCCTGAGCAGTTGCCGCTCCGTCCTTGCGGAAGCCGGGGGTGGGGTTAGCGCCGTGAGTAACCGACGCGCCGGCTTTTCTGCCGTTGGGCGTCGCACCCACCTGGCGGCCGAAATGGATCGTTTTGCTCCAGGAGAACCAGCCCGGCACCAGCTGCTTGCCGCCGGCCACCGGCTGGGCTTTTACGATTTCCGCGAAATCACGGGTAAGCCGCTGCGCCCATTGGTCGCCCAGGCTGTCGCCGCCCTGACAGTAGCGCTCTGACTGAGACAGCATTAAACGGGTACGCTCATCGCCCGCGAAATTGTTCCGCAGGGTTTCCTCCAGCTCTTCAAAGGTGAGCTTCTTTTCCCGAACAATTCTCTGCTCAATCGCGGCAAAGGAATCCGCCAGAGTTCCAAGCCCTACACCGTCGCAGCACAGGGTATAAATCTCGGCGCACTGGGAAATATTCTTCCCTTCTTCCAGGGTATGATACATCTGAAGGTTCATGACCAGCTCCGGCATGGTGATGTGCTGGTACTGGTTATAAAACTCCACGCAGTCAGCGATCACCTTCACGGCTCTCTTCAAATGGGCGCGGTAAATATCGTAAAGCCTTTCCAGAGACGGCGCGTACTTCTCCTTATCGGTAGGAGCGGCGTCGTGATACGCCAGCATCATTTCCTGGAACGCCACCTCGAACACCTTAACACAGTTGATCTTAATGACGTCGTTCATGCAGAATTCCTTACCGGGCACCGCGCTCCATCCGCAGCCTACAGCCTGACGCTCCAGGGCATCCTTTTCACTGACTCCCTGGTTCTTCGCGTAATTCATCATGCCCTTATGTCCAGAGAAACGGGGCCAGGCGTTCCGGTCGTTGAACACGTAGCTCACCGCTTTTTTGAAGAACG
>OHIK01001257.1_pt1 | contig 10759 bp, 10 predicted proteins | sample 1568241 | NCBI WGS metagenome assembly OHIK01 (sample SAMEA3879567, study PRJEB24766) | human gut metagenome | biome: human-associated habitat; feature: feces | place: USA | collected 1985/1987 | reverse complement strand
CGATGGAGGACAAAATCAAGCGTCTGCTCCGTGAGGAAGTCCGCAAAATGTGACTGCTTTTTGAATTTGATGAAAAAGTCCTTGACTTTTCGTCTCTGGGAAAACCCTGAAATCTATCCTGATCAGCGTGGGCGTCCGCCTGTCTGCCTTTAATCTCCCCCAGATCGCCCGGCTGACCTACACTGACGAACTCCGCCTGGAAGAAATGGGAGAAAAGAAAGTGGCCTTGTTCTGCTGCACCCCGGATTCGGATAAAAGCTTGAACTATTTGGTGGGCATGATTTTCGGGCAGCTCATTCAGACCTTGTACTTCGTAGCCGACCGGAAATACAAGGGAAGGCTGCCGGTGCCGGTTCATCTGCTGATCGATGAAGCACCGAATATCGCCCTGCCCACAGACAACTTTTTGCCCTGGCTTTCCACCATGCGAAGCCGGAATATTTTTTGCAGCTATATCGCTCAGAATATGGCCCAGATCAAGGCGCTGTTCAAGGAACAATGGGAGTCGCTGGTGGGCCTGTGCGACGAATTCCTCTATCTTGGTGGGAACGAGAAGGAAACTCATAAATACGTTTCCGAGCTTATGGGCCGGGAAACGCTGGATACCAACACCTACGGCCGCAGCCGGGGACGAAGCGGAAGCTTCAGCGTCAACGACCAGCAGACAGGCCGGGAACTTTTAACCCCGGATGAGGTACGGCTGCTGGATAACCGCAGGGCGATTCTATTTGTCCGGGGAGAGCGTCCCATCATGGACGATAAATACGACCTGATGCGCCACCCCAATATCCGTCTGGCGGAAGATGGCGGCGCGCCGCCTTACGATTATACCCAGGCGAAGGACGCCGCGGACGATCTGGACTACTCCCCGGAGCAGTACGGCGATTTCGAACTTCTGGACCCGGAGGATTTTCTGGAGGAGAAGCCCCGAAAAAAATTACCATATTAATATGATTTGATAGGAGGAATGCCATTGAGAAGAAGCCGGAATAAAGCATATCCCGAAAACCGGGAACCCTCAAATTCCCTGCGGCTTGGAAAAAGAGGAAAGAAGCAGTTTGCTTTTTACACGGCGGCTGTGCTGTGCGCCTGCTGCTTTTCCGCCCCGGTACTCGCTGCCAGCGATCCCCTTGGCGTAGTGAATAACCTTTCCAGCTTTATCTTTTCCCTGATCCGCGCCATCGGACTGATCCTGCTGGGCTGGGGCGTGGTGCAGGTGGGCCTCAGCTTCCAAAGCCACGATCCCAGTCAGAGGTCCCAGGGTTTCCTGACGCTGGCGGGCGGCTTGGTCGTCACTTTTGCCAAAGAGATTCTGGACCTAATCACAGGCTAACAAAACCGGGAGTAAAGAAGGAGGTGATCCGCCGCAAACTGGATTCTTGACAATTTAAATTACGCGCTGGATACCTGGAACGCAAAACTGTCCGAAATCTGGGCACTGCTGACCCAGGAGCCCGATACCTTTAAGGGCGGCGGGATCTGGAACGTTATGCTGGATATCAACGGGGCGCTGAAAGCCATCGGGTACGGCCTGCTGGTTCTATTTTTTGCTGTGGGAGTGGTCAAAACCTGTTCTGGCCTGGCTGAAATGAAAAGGCCGGAACTGGCGTCCAAGCTTCTGCTCCGCTTCGCTTTGGCAAAGGCGGCGGTAGGATACGGACTCGATCTCATGCTGGCCCTGTTTTCCATCATACAGGGAATGGTTTCCACAGTGATTACCCAATCCGGCCTGTCCGGGGTAACAGGAACGGTTCTTCCCCAGGACATTGTTGACCGGATTAACCGGGTGGATTTTTTGAACAGCATTCCCCTGTGGATCGTCACCCTGTTGGGAGGCCTGTTCATTATCGTGCTTGCGTTTATCATGATTTTAACGGTTTATGCCCGTATGTTTAAGGTGTATAGTGCGCCCGGAAAGGCTGCGGCGTAAGCCAAAGCAGCCTGCGGGCAATTTGGGATTCTGCCAGTAGCGCGGCAGTAGGAAAAGGTATTACGAAGGGAGGTAAAAATCACCCTATCACCAACCGATTTATCCGGCGGGAAAACCCAATGGGGAGTGTAGCATATCGGTAACGTCGTAAGTTGGGAAACTATCGAACCACTACTGAACGGCAAGGTGAAACGTTGTGAAAGAGGAATAAAGCTGGATTGCTTGAAGGGCAGTCCAAGGCGGCATACTTAAGCCGGCGGCGCAGGATAGTTGTATTCGCCGCATACCGTGGCAATTGGTGACATGTACACGCCGATTGCGAGATACCCACGACAGCCAACCGCAGTAAGCGGATAACGGACGAAAACCCATTCCGACATCACAACAAGCTGTCCCAAACTGCCTAACCGGGGATTGCCTAACCCGGAATGCCCTCAAAGGCTATGGCTTTCAGAGCCTGAAAATCCGGTATGGCAACGGAGCCGCCGTAGTAGTCTGAGCAAGGGAAAGCCTTGCGCATGGCGAAGGACGGCAGGATATCGTCCAAAATATCAATGGAAAGGTGCGTGAGGCACTATGAGAAGTCCAAAGAACGTTTTGGAAAGTCTGAAATCAAAAGCAGCAAACAAAGATTACCACTACAAGCGTCTCTATCGAAACCTGTACAATCCTGCGTTTTTTCTGCTGGCATATGAGCGTATCCAAGCAAAACCTGGAAACATGACAGCCGGAAGCGACGGGAAAACAATCGATGGCATGAGTATGAAGCGAATTGAGGCCCTCATTGAAAAATTGAAGGATTTCAGCTATCAGCCAAAACCCGCCAGAAGAACATATATCCCAAAAGCAAATGGTAAAACACGCCCTCTTGGTATTCCAGCCTTCAATGATAAGCTGGTACAAGAGGTGGTACGCATGATACTGGAAAGTATTTATGAACCTACCTTTCAAGACACCTCCCATGGATTTCGCCCAAAGCGGAGCTGCCATACAGCCTTGCAGTATATTAAGCGGAATTACACGGGGGTTAAATGGTTTGTCGAGGGCGATATCAAAGGGTGCTTTGACCATGTAGACCATCATGTGCTGATACAGATACTACGCAGGCGCATTGCAGATGAGCATTTCATCGGCCTGATTTGGAAGTTCCTGAAAGCCGGATATATGGAAAATTGGGTGTACTACAACACCTACTCCGGCACTCCGCAAGGGTCACTGATCAGTCCAATCCTGGCGAATATCTATCTCAATGAACTGGACGTATTTATGGCGGAATATGCAAAATCCTTTAACCACGGTACAAGACGGAAAATCAACCCGGCTTACCAAAAGCTGTTAAGTATCCGGCGCGGCAAACAGGAATGGCTGAAACGCAATGAAGCGAAAATCAGTGAGAAAAAAAGACGGGAAGTTATGGCGAAGATACAGGAACTGAACGGTTATCTGCGTCTTATCCCTTACAGCGATCCAATGGATACGGAATACAAGCGGATTGTATATGTCCGCTACGCTGATGACTTTCTGATTGGTGTGATTGGAAGTAAAGAGGACGCAAGGCAAGTCAAATCCGACGTGGGAATGTTCATCAGGAAGAACCTACATTTGGAGATGTCCCAGGAAAAAACGCTCATCACCCACGGCAACGACTTTGCTCACTTCCTCGGATATCTGATTACAATCAGTCGGGAGCAAAACAGCACCCGAACAAGGACTGGATTTACACGCCGGACTTATGTAGGAAAAGTTAAGCTGTATGTGCCCAAAGAGAAATGGGTCAATCGTCTGCTCTCCTATGGCGCACTGAAAATCAACTGCGACAAAGCCTATGGGAACAAAGAGGTATGGGAACCGGTGCGGCGTCCGGGACTGATGCGCCTGGACGATATTGAGATTCTGAACCAGTACAATGCAGAAGTACGGGGAATGTACAACTATTACCGACTGGCGAACAACGCAACGGTACTAAATAACTTTCTCTATGTGATGAAGTTCAGCATGTACAAGACCTTTGCCGGAAAATATCGGACGAATATGAGAAAAATCATTCGTAAATACTGCCATAACGGAGATTTTACCGTATCGTATCCAACGAAAAACGGGACTAAATCTTTGGTGTTCTACAATCAGGGCATGCGTCATAATGGCAAAGTCGTCGTGTCGGAAAACCCGGACATCATTGGCAGAGCGAACGAAAACCGCCGCTATACAAGTCTGACAGACCGGCTGCAAGGCCATATATGCGAATCCTGCGGAACCGAAACAGAGGATATTGAAATTCATCATATCCGAAAACTGAAAGATTTAAGTGGTAAGGCAGAATGGGAACGCCAAATGATTGCGCGTAAACGCAAGACAATGGCCCTGTGCCATTCCTGCCATGTAAAGCTGCACAATGGAAAGTTAGACTGATATCTGGAAAGCCGGATACATTGAGAGGTGTACGTCCGGTTTGGAGGGGAGCGTTTGGAAACCTACCGCAGCAATGCGGCAAGGCGCTGGGCGCTTACCCTACTGTACACCGCCATCGCCCCGGTTCCGCTCTCCAGCTTTGCGGGGGAACCCACCAGCAATGTGGGCAAAAACTTCCTCCGCTCCTATGCCGGAGTGTGTCTGGAAGGGGCCATCATCGCATTGGCTGCATCATCTTCTCCGTCATGGCGACCTCCCCGCCTGCGGTGGATCCCAATGTCTCGGCGGTGACCGCCGTGTGGAGTTACGTGGGCGAGCTCATTTTCAACCTGCTTGTTCTCGTAGGCGCCGTGCGGATGAGTGACCGCATCGTGAAAGAAATCTTGGGCCTGTGAGCCGGAAGGAGTGAAGCATTATAGAAGTAAAAGTGCCAAAGGAAATACGGGATTACCAGGAGTCCATCTTTTTCGGCCTGTCCACCAGGCAGTTTCTCTGCTCCCTTCTGGCGGTGGGCGTAGCGGTGGGCATCTACTTCGGCCTACGCCCCTTTGTGGGGAGCGAGGAAGTGGGCTGGATGTGCATCCTTGGAGCTGCGCCCTTTGCCGCCTGCGGCTTTTTCAAGTACCATGGCATGACTGCGGAAAAGCTGGCCTGGGCCTGGTTTAAGTCGGAATTCCTGTACCCGAAGAAGCTGGTGTTCCAATCCGACAGTCTCTACTACGAGGCAATGGAGGAAGCCATTGCGGAGGGCGAAAAGCCTCCTCGCAAGCGCAAAAACCGCAGGCCCCAGCATCAGCGGGTAAAAACCAGGGGGAATAAGGCATGGAGATGAATATCCACTCCATCCTCCCAGAGGAAATCGCCGCCATGGGCGAGCATAGCAACCGTGTGCTGAATGAAAAAACCGGCTGCATCGGCTATCTGACAGCCAATCTCAATGGTAGCGCCCCGGTGTTTGAAAGCTCCTGGCATGACCGCACGCCCCGGCTCAACACCCCGGAATTCACCGACGATTTCAACGATATGATGGATGCCCTGCGCCAAGGGATCCTGAAAAGCCCCGCAGAACTGCGTGCTTATTGTACCGCTCACCCAGACAGCCTTCTGCAAGACAACCCCAGCGCCGATACACGGTATGGGTTTCGCATCAATACCGGAAGGTACTCCTACTGGATGGTCTGCTCGTTTCTCTCGACAGACTGCCGCTTGTGGGTAAGCGCCTTTTCGTTCCTTTCGCTGGATCGCTACATGAGGGAGGCCCGAAACGGCATCCCCATTTTGGACTTGCAGGGCCATGAGCGGTTCCGAATGCCGGATGGAGGAGAACTGAAAGCCGTGTCTTCCAACGGGCGTCCCAGCTTCTGTACCATCCGCTATTTGGACACGGAGCAGGCGGTTCTGTTCGATGAACTGCGCCAAAGCTCCATCCACACTGTTCAGGAGTTGCCGGAATGGGCGGCAAAGAACGGGCTTCATCTGCTGCCGCTGGATCCGCCCATGCGGGCCAGCCACAAGCCGCACCGTAAAGGGCAGGAGCGATGATGCCCAACACAAAAATCTCTTAGAAAAGGACGGATGCCTATAATCAAAACGCTTACCAAAGCAACGAAGTTGGAAAAAGAGAAATTCACGATTCCCAAGTCCGTACAAGACGCCATCCCCATCCAGCGCATCTGGCCGGATGGGATTTTTCAGGTGGGGAGCCGGTTCTCCAAGACCTTCTCCTTTACCGACATCAATTACAGCATTGCCAGCAAGGACGATAAAACCGCCATGTTCCTGGACTATTCAGAGCTCCTCAACGCTCTGGATTCCGGGGCCAGCGCCAAAATCACCATCCACAACCGGCGGATCGACAAGGCGCAGTTCGAGAAATCCCTGCTGCTCCCCATGCGGGAGGATGGCCTGGACCATTTCCGCAGGGAGTACAATGAAATGCTGCTCTCCAAGGTTACCGGCACCAACAACAGCGTCGTGCAGGACCGCTACATTACCATCACGGTAGCCAAGCGGAATATCGATGAAGCCCGCACCTATTTCTCCCGTGTAGGCACGGACCTCATCAATCACCTGTCTCAGCTATCCTCGGTGGGGCGGGAACTGGATGCTGCCGCCAGGCTGCAGCTGTTCCGGGATTTCTTCAAGGGCTCGGAGCCTGCGGCCTTTGCCTTCGATCTGAGAGAGCACATGAAAAAGGGTCACAGCTTCAAGGATTGGCTCTGCCCTGACTCCATGGAATTTCAGAAGGACCACTTCCGCATCGATGAGCGATGGGGCCGGGTACTCTACCTGCAGGATTACGCCACCTACATCAAAGACTCCATGATTGCTGAGCTCTGCGACATGGACCGCAGCCTCATGCTTTCCATTGACATCCTGACCGTCCCCACCGACGAGGCGGTGAGGGAGATCCAGAACAAGCTGCTGGGTGTGGAGACCAATGCGGGTGCGACTCGTTCCTAACTGAAAAGGTTAGGCACAAGTTAAAAAAATGCGATTGAAAGGAGCGCAAATAATACTTGGAGAACTGGTAATTCAATGGGTGAAATGAAGAGGTAACGCTCGGAAGCGCCCACCTTAATCTCCGATTGGCAGAGAAATCTGTCAAAAGCTCGGTGAAGTCGGCAGAGAGCAGCCGTATTGCAGAAATGCAGCGAAAGCGGTTCAGCGGTGAATTGTGCTGCCTATATGCCGGAGGTCTATAAAATATCTATGGTGAGAATGACCGAGAGGTCTGACGAACTTGCGAATGTACGGGTCTAAATGGTTAGCCGATAGAAATGTCGGTGGCGATTATGTCGCCGTCAGTGTGGATTAGTAAAAATCAGCGTTATGAAACTCCATATTGTGTTACAGGCACAATCAAGCTGACAGGCTCAGAGTAAGCACCTAAGGATATATATGGAAAGATAGAATTATCGGAACGAGGAAAGGTGTCGGGCATAGAAATATGTTTGTTGACGAAGAATAATAAGCAACTTAACTGGCACTGAAAAGTAGAGGCCGAACCGATGAAACTTCTGTAATGGAAGCGGAGGAATGACCTCAAGTCGATTGTAATTACAAGTAATCTATCAAACTCAGATTAGGATTACGGGTAAGACGAAAAAGCTCATGCCCCGAAAGGAGTGTGCTGCCTAATGACAAATAAACAACAGAAAAAGCTATTATGTGTTGATGACCTCAGACACGCCGAATATTATCAAATGCAGGATACGTTTGATAACCTCTACTCCAAAAGTAGAAACGGAGAGATTTTTCAAAATCTAATGCCGTTAATACTTTCAAGAGAAAATATACTGCTTGCCTACCGCAATATCAAAAGCAACGGCGGCAGCAAAACACGAGGTACAGATAAAGTTGTAATTGATGGTATAGGTAGGCTGTCAGCAGAGGAATATGTTGAGAAACTGAGGTATATCGTAGCAGGAAGCAAGCATGGATACCGCCCGAAAGCGGTAAGAAGAAAAGAAATTCCAAAACCGAATGGCAAATTACGACCACTCGGCATTCCCTGTATGTGGGATAGACTGGTTCAACAGTGTATCAAGCAAATCTTGGAGCCGATATGTGAAGCGAAATTCAGTGAAAACAGTTATGGGTTTCGTCCTCTGAGAAGTGTGGAACACGCCATTCAAAGAATATACCAGCTAATGCAGAGGGCAAATCTGCACTATGTTGTAGAGTTTGACATTAAAGGGTTCTTTGATAATGTAGACCACTCAAAGCTGATAAAACAGATATGGTCACTTGGCATAAGGGATAAACATCTGCTCTATGTAATAAAGCAAATTCTCAAAGCCCCGATAAAAATGCCAGACGGAGAAATTCAACACCCGAAGAAGGGTACGCCGCAAGGCGGTATTATCTCACCGTTATTGGCAAATATCGTGTTGAATGAGCTTGACCATTGGATAGACAGCCAGTGGATTGAACATCCGATTACGGAAAAATACAGCTATAAGGTCAACAGCAACGGCAGTAAAGATTTGGGACACGCATACAGAGCAATGAAAACGACAGGTCTGAAAGAGATGTATATTGTTCGCTATGCTGATGATTTCCGCATACTTTGCAGAACAAAATCTGAAGCAGAACGGATAAGAATAGCCGTATCGAAGTGGCTATGGGAAAGATTAAGGCTTGAAGTTTCTCCCGAAAAGACAAGGATTGTTAATGTTAAAAAGAAGTATTCGGAATTTCTTGGATTTAAAATCAAGGTTCACCCTAAAGGTAGAAAATGGACGGTGGAATCCCATGTTTGTGACAAAGCTCTTTGTAGACAAAAAGAAGCGTTAATTGAGCAAGCCAAAAAGGTTGCAAAACCACCACAGCATAGTACAGAAAGTTATGAAATTCATCTATACAATGCAAAGGTGGTCGGAGCGCAGAGCTACTATAAAATCGCAACCCATATCAATCTTGACTTTAATGGATTGAATTTAGCTGTCATGAGGGTGTTCACCAATAGACTTAGAACGCAAAAATGTAATAGGTTAAGACGAAAAGGCAGACCTCTTACAAAAGCGGAAATAGGGCTATACGGAAATACACCGATGATGAGATATGTGGCTGGTTCAGATGAGCCAATTTATCCAATAGGATTTGTTCAGCATAAACCGCCGTGGACGAAGAAACGAAAAGCAAATCTCTATACAGCAGAAGGTCGTAAAGAAATCCACGACAATCTCAGAATAAATACTTCGCTCATGGTGCAAATGATGAAATCTTCGGGCAAGAACAGTACAGAATACAGCGACAACAGAATATCATTGTATTCTGCCCAGTGGGGAAAATGCGGGATAACGGGAATTGAATTTCAATGTCTTGAAGATATCCACTGCCACCACAAACTGCCAAAACAATATGGCGGTACAGATAGATATGATAATCTTGTCCTTTTGCTGCCACAGGTTCACAGATTGATTCATGCTGCTGATGAAATCACAATCCGAAAATATCTTGAACTATTGAAATTGGATAAAACTCAAATCTTGAAACTAAACAAATACAGAGAGTTAGCGAAAAACAATCCCATAACAGTAAAATAAAAAGTTGAAATTTGTTGTTTGTTAAGATTACAAATAATGCAATCGATGGAACGCCGTGTGCGGTGAAAGTCGCACGCACGGTGTGGAGTGGGGGAAAACTCGGAGATTACCTCAAAGGGTTACCTATCACTATCCAACTGGCAGCGGAAACAGAACGCCGCCAACAATTTCTCCGCCGTGCTGCCCTACGACATGGAACAGCAACGCAAGGAAACCAAGGAGATGCTGGACGACCTCACCAACAGGGACCAAAGGATGATGTTCGGCCTGGTGACGCTGGTGCATCTGGCCGACACCAAGGAGCAGCTGGACTCGGATACTGAAACCATCCTCACTGTGGCCCGAAAGCATCTGTGCCAGATGAGCACACTGCGCTGGCAGCAGAAGGATGGCCTGGACACCGTTCTGCCCTATGGCCTGCGGAAGATCCATGCCCTGCGTACCCTGACCACCGAGAGCACTGCGGTGCTGATTCCCTTCCGCGCCCAGGAGATCCTCCAGGGCGGCGGCATCTATTACGGGCAGAACGCTGTTTCCAAGAACATGATTGTGGCGGATCGCCGCAAACTCCTCAACGGGAACAGTTTCCGTTTGGGTGTCAGCGGATCCGGTAAATCCTTCTCCGCCAAGGAGGAAATCGTCAGCATCGCCCTGTCCACCGATGATGATATCCTCATTCTGGACCCCGAATCCGAATTCGGTTTCCTGACGGAAGCGTTGGGCGGCGAGGTGATCCGGGTGTCGGCCTCTTCCGATACCCACATCAATGCACTGGACATGGACAAAGCCTATGGGGATGAGCGCAACCCCCTGATTGAGAAGTCCGAGTTCATCCTCTCCCTGTTCGAACAGCTGGTGGGCGCTGGAGGTGTTTCCGCCAAGGAGAAATCTATCCTGGACCGCTGCACCTACGATGTGTACCGGGAGTACATGGCCAACAACTACCAGGGCGAGGTACCCACCCTGAAGGATCTGTACCAATCTCTCCTGAAGCAGCCGGAGCCGGAGGCCAGGGGGCTTGCCCTTTCCTCCGAGCTTTTCATCACCGGCAGCCTCAACACCTTTGCCCAGCCCACCAACGTGGATACCAAGGCGAGAATCATCGCCTACGATATCCGGGAACTTGGGGAGCAGCTCATGCCCATCGGGATGCTGGTCACGCTGGACGCCATTTTCAACCGGGTGATTCAGAACTGGAAGAAGGGCAAGACCACCTGGGTGTTTGCCGACGAGTTCTACCTGCTGTTCCGCTACCAGTACAGCGCCGACTTTTTCTACAAGCTGTGGAAGCGCATCCGCAAGTACAACGGCCTGGTGACAGGGCTGACGCAGAATGTGGAGGAACTGCTCCGCTCCGACACCGCCCGCC
>OHIK01001252.1_pt1 | contig 10790 bp, 7 predicted proteins | sample 1568241 | NCBI WGS metagenome assembly OHIK01 (sample SAMEA3879567, study PRJEB24766) | human gut metagenome | biome: human-associated habitat; feature: feces | place: USA | collected 1985/1987 | reverse complement strand
TCGAGATAAATTTGAGACGAAATTAGGTGAAAAATATGAAACAATATATATATGGTAAAAACACAATATTAGAAGCTTTAAAGGGAGATAAGAGTGTATATACTGTGTATGTCCAAAACAATGCTAAAGATAATGGCATAATTGAGCAATGTAAAAGAAAAAAAATTCCATTCAAGATTGTTGATAAGTCTGAATTTATCAAGAAACTTGGAAATGTTAGTCATCAGGGAGTGATGGCGGAAATTGAAGAATATCGCTATTATAGTATTGATGAGATCATCAATACTATTCCTGATGGTAAACAGCCACTATTACTAATGCTTGACGGGTTAGAAGATCCACATAATCTAGGAGCAATTTTAAGAACTTGTGATGCTATTGGGGTTGATGGTGTTATCATTGGGAAAAATCGTAGTGTTGGTTTAAATGGGACGGTTGCAAAGGTTTCAACGGGTGCTATTGATCATGTTAAGGTTGCTCAAGTTACAAATTTGACTAGAACATTAGAGGATTTAAAAAAGCGTTCTTTTTGGGTTGTTGGCTGTGATTTAGATAAATCCCAAGATTATCGTCAGGTTGATTATAATATGCCTTTGGTAATAGTAATCGGTTCAGAAGGTTTTGGAATATCAAGACTAGTTAAAAAAAGTTGTGATATCAATGTTGTCTTGCCCATGGTAGGGCATGTTAATTCGTTAAATGCTTCTGTGGCAACAGCAGTGATTTTATATCAGGTATATAATTCTCGTAATCCTTTATAGTAGGAAGGAGGTAACCATGAATGGTTACGAAATCGAAGAATTGTATTATTTATATCGTCAGGGGTGTCCGATTGCACAGGCACTTTTGATTGAATATTGCTACTGGCAAATTAAGATGATGATGCCGGCGTATTGTTATACGATGACATCATATCAGAGTGATTATAAAGATTATCTTCAAGTAGTAATTATTCGTTGTTTATTGGCTTTGGATAATTATCGTCCTGATCGTGGCATGCAGGTTAGAAGTTTTATTTCAATGGTGATCCAAAATACGATTAGTTCTTTAATTGTCAAAAACCAAGGTAAAGTAGTTAGGGAACGGCAAACTTTATTTTCTTTGGATGATTATTGTAGTGATGATGAGCGAATCAGATATGTAGATGCAATCGCTGATAATAAGAGTCCAGATCTACTATTAATTGATCAAGAACAACAAAAGAGGGTTGATGCGTATATTTTAAATGTTTGCTCGGCTTGGGAACAAACGGTAATTGCTTATCATAAGTGTGGTTTTAAAGACCAGGATATTGCTTTGAAGCTTAATAAAGACATTAGAAGTATCTATAATGCTAATTATCGGATTCAAAAAAAGATGGAAAATTCAAATCTATTTGACTAGTCTGTATATTTATGATAAATTATAATAGCGTAGAAATGAGCTGATTATATGAAACAAAAAGTTATTTTAGTGTGTAGTGAGTGTTTGTCACGGAACTACACCATTACAAAAAACAAACGTGTAAATGTAGAAAGACTGGAATTAAACAAATACTGTAAAAAATGCGGGAAGCATACCTTGCATAAGGAAACGAAATAGGAGGACTAAGTGTGAAATTTCGCGATTGGTTTAGTTTAAAAGGGATTAGAAAAGAAATTAAAAATGTCAGTTGGTTATCAAAAAAAGAACTAGCTCAAAATTCAGCAATAGTACTACTATTTTGCTTTGTAATGGGGTTATATTTCTTTGCCGGTGACGCAATTATTGCATTTATTTTAAAGACATTGGGGATGAACTAAAATGACAGGAATGAATGATGAAGGAAGACAATGGTATGTTGTTAATACATACTCTGGTCATGAAAATAAAGTAAAAGAAAACTTGGAAAAACGTGTTGAATCAATGGGGTTACAAGATATCCTATTTCAAATTGTTATTCCTGAACATGTTGAAACTGAAATTAAAGATGGTAAGAAAATCAATAAGACTAAAAACATGTTCCCAGGTTATGTATTAGTTGAGATGATCATGACTGATGAAGCATGGTATGTTGTCCGTAATACTTCTGGGGTTACAGGATTTATTGGATCATCAGGTGGTGGAGCAAAACCTTTCCCATTACAAAAAAGTATTAGTGGACTTGTTAGGCAACTTAACACCAATGGAAATTGAATTAGTACAATTAGAAAAAGCAGATTTGTAGAATTTATCTACAAATCTTTTTTTATGAGTAAGTAAAACAAATAATTTATTTTACTTAAAAATGTCGATTATTGCGACTAAATTTACTGAAAAATAGTTGACGTGGACTTATAAAGTGGTATACTAAAATAGAAATAGGATTGTTACTTTAAGTAGGCAAGACCAAGAATCATACAGTTTTTTACTGTTGATTTTTGGTCTTTTGTTTTTATTTAGTAATGATACGGGAAAATGAGGAGAAACGGGTATGGAGAAAACGAAAGTAAAAAAACTAGTGACTTCAGCAATTACACTATCAATGGCATTTAGTACATTGGCGCCAAGTATGGTTTTTGCAACTGATGATGTAAAACCTCGTGATATTGTAACTAAAGTCAATCATGCGTTGAATGGGACAGCAACGGCAAACAATAGCGAGACAAGTTATTGGGGGCCAGATAAAGCAATTGATGGAATCGTAAATCGCGATGCTGCTAAACCTGATCAGTCACGCTGGTCAAGGAAGAAAAAGCGTTTAGTGAATTTAAAATTGAATGGGAAAGAAAAAATATTAAAGGTTTTAATATTAGTATTTCTAATGATAATAATGAATATACACCAGTATATACTAAACCAGATGATAGCAATATCACTTCGTTAACTACAACAGTAACATTAGAAAATAGTGTGAGTGCACGTTATGTTAAATTAACAGTAGATAATTATGATGATACTGAGGCAGCTGGCTGGGCTTCTGTATCGCTATATGAATTTGAAGTTTTAGGTGAGGAATCTTATGAAAATTTAGCTGTTGGGGCAACGGCTGTAGCTAGTGGTTCTGAAACAACTAGTTTTGGCCCAGCTAACGTTGTTGATGAAAATATGAAAACACGTTGGGCAAGTACGGCTAATCATGATGATGATAAATGGATTAGTTTAGATTTTGGAACTGCTAAAGATATTGCTTCAGTCACTTTGAAATGGGAACGCCGTAATGCAACAAAGTACAAAATTCAATCGTCAAAAAATGGGACAAGCTGGGAAGATGTAAAAACACTTACTAAAGCACCTAGAGAATTTGATGATATTATTAATTTTGACAATACGATTAATACTCGTTATTTAAGAGTTGTTGTTTCAGATTTTGAAAATCTAGCGGAAGATCGAGATGGTAAGAGTGTTAATTGGCCTACAGTATCATTATATGAATTCGAAGCATATGCAGTTAAACAACAGGTAGATAGCGAACAGATTGTAACGATTGATGATGTAATTAATAATCTAGTAATTCCAGCGGTAGCTAAAGGAGATACAAAGATGGCTTTGCCCCAAGTTCCCGAGGGATTTGAAATTGAGTTTATTGGTGCTGATTATGAACAAATCTTAGATCGTGATTTAACGATTCATCAGCCAATTGTGGATACAATAGTATCTGTAAATTATAAAGTAAAAAAAGGTGATCAAGAAAAGATCACAGGTGCATATAATGTCACGATTCCAGGAAAAAATAGTCCTGATGTCAGCATTAATGCTAAGCCTAAAGTAGTTCCAGAATTAGCTGAATGGGTAGGAACAGAAGGAAGCTTTACAATTAGCGATGATTCTCGGATTGTGATCAATCCAGCTTATAAAGATGATTTAGCATATTTAGCTAAAACATTTAAGGCTGATTATCAAGCACAAACTGGTAAAGAAATTGAAGTAGTATATGCCAATACACCAGGGGCGCATGATTTCTATTTTACATTAGGAAGTAGTGATACCGGGTTAAAAGAAGAAGGTTATTTAATGACTGTTGGAGATAGTGTTAAAGTTGAAGCAGTCGACAAAACAGGGGCTTTCTGGGCAACACAATCAATTTTACAAATTTTAAAGCAAAATAGTAATACGATCCCTAATGGGCAAACTCGTGATTACCCTAAATATGAAGTTCGGGGATTCATGCTGGATGTTGGAAGAATGCCATATTCATTAGATATATTAAAAGATATTGCAAAAAATATGGCTTATTATAAAATGAATGATTTCCAAGTACATTTAAATGATAACTATATTTGGGTTGAAGATTATGGTGATAATGCTTTTGATGCTTATTCTGGGTTTAGACTAGAATCAGATATAAAAGCGGGTGGTAATGGTGGATTAAATCAAGCTGATCTAACTAGCAAAGATGTTTTTTATACAAAAGATCAGTTCCGGACATTTATCCAAGAATGTCGGGATATGGGGGTAGCGGTTGTTCCTGAATTTGATACGCCAGCCCATTCTCTAGCTTTAACGAAGGTTCGTCCAGACTTAGCGATGAAAGATAAATCTGTAGCACGTCACTGGGATCATTTGGATCTAGATAGTATGTATGATGAGAGTTTAGCTTTTACTCAATCAATTTTTAATGAATATATGAATGGTGATGATCCGGTTTTTGATCAAAATACAACAGTTAATGTAGGTACTGATGAATATGATGGTAAGTACGCAGAAAACTTCCGTCAATATACTGATGATATGTTAAAATTTATTCAAGATACAGGACGCGATGTTCGTTTGTGGGGAAGTTTATCAATGCGCAAAGGTTCTACACCAGTTCGTTCTGAAAATGTGCAAATGAACATTTGGAATACAAGTTGGGCTAACCCCAATGAAATGTATAAACAAGGTTTTGATTTAATTAATATGGTTGATGGAACTTTATATATGGTGCCGGGGGCAGGTTATTATAACGATTATTTAAATAGTCAAAATATTTATAATAACTGGCAGCCTAATAATATGGGTGGAACGATCATTCCGGCCGGAGATGAGCAAATGTTAGGTTCTGCATATGCAATTTGGAATGATATGGTTGATAAAAAGGCGAATGGTATAAGTGAATATGATATTTATGATCGTTTTGAAAAAGCTTTACCGGCAATGTCATCTAAATTATGGGGCGATGGTCAAGATTTAAAATATAATGAATTAAATGAAGTAGTTAATTCATTAGGAACTGCCCCAAATTCAAATCCGCGTGATGTTGTAACGAGCAAAAGCGATACAGTATTAAACTATGATTTTAATAAGAGTGAAATCGTTGATAAATCAGGAAACGAGTATAATGTCGTTAATAAAAAGAATGTTGCAACTGTAGCAGGAAAATTTTCTAAAGGCCTAGAATTAAGTGGTGGTGAAAGTTATATTGAAACACCATTAGCAGATATGGGACCGAATAACAGTGTATCTTTCTGGGTGAAAATGGATAAAGACGCAACTGGTGAACAAGTTTTATTTGAATCAGATAAGGGTTCAATTAAAATGTCACAAAAAGATACTGGAAAAGTAGGCTTCTCAAGAATCGGTTATGATTATTCGTTTAATTATGAATTACCTAAAGATATTATTTTGGGTAACCACCCGGCGAAATACCACAGAGTCGCGGACTCACAAAAGTGCCTTCGTGTAAGCGGCAAGCACAATGACCTGGAAGAAGTGGGACACGATACGTACCACCACACCATGTTTGAAATGCTCGGCAACTGGTCCTTCGGTGATTACTTCAAAAAAGAAGCAATCAACTGGGCATGGGAATACCTGGTAGAAGTACTGAAACTGAATCCGGAACATCTCTATGCCACTGTATTTGAAGGAAGCCCCGAAGAAGGACTGAGCCGTGACGACGAAGCCGCTTCTTACTGGGAGCAATTCCTACCGAAAGATCATATCATCAATGGCAACAAACACGATAACTTTTGGGAAATGGGTGATACAGGCCCTTGCGGTCCGTGCTCGGAGATCCACATCGACCTCCGTCCTGCAGAAGAGCGTGCCAAGATTTCAGGACGCGACCTGGTGAACCACGATCATCCCCAGGTTATCGAAATCTGGAATCTTGTATTCATGCAATACAACCGCAAAGCCGACAGCACTCTTGAGCCGCTTCCGGCGAAAGTGATCGATACCGGTATGGGATTCGAACGCCTGTGCATGGCTTTGCAGGGTAAAACATCCAATTACGACACGGACGTATTCCAGCCGTTGATTAAAGCAATCGCCCAAATGGCCGGAACGGAATATGGCAAAAATGAACAGAACGACATTGCTATGCGTGTTATTGCCGACCACATCCGTACCATTGCGTTCTCAATTACTGACGGACAATTGCCTTCGAATGCCAAGGCCGGTTACGTGATTCGTCGTATCCTGCGTCGTGCCGTTCGTTACGGATATACATTCCTTGGACAGAAACAGGCATTTATGTACAAATTGCTTCCGGTTCTGATTGACAGCATGGGAGATGCCTATCCGGAACTGATTGCTCAAAAAGAGTTGATCGAAAAGGTTATCAAAGAAGAAGAAGAATCATTCCTCCGTACTTTGGAAACCGGTATCCGCCTGCTTGATAAAACAATGGCTGACACCAAAGCTAACGGAAAGACTGAAATCAGCGGTAAAGACGCTTTCACATTATACGATACATTCGGTTTCCCACTCGACCTGACAGAGTTGATTCTGCGTGAAAATGGTATGACAGTCAATGTCGAAGAGTTCGATGCCGAAATGCAACAGCAGAAACAACGTGCCCGCAATGCAGCTGCCATAGAGACAGGTGACTGGATCATACTGAAAGAAGGAACTACTGAGTTTGTAGGTTACGATTACACGGAATACGAAACTTCCATCCTGCGTTATCGCCAGGTGAAACAGAAAAACCAGACTCTGTATCAGATCGTACTGGACTACACTCCGTTCTATGCAGAGAGCGGTGGCCAGGTAGGCGACACCGGTGTATTGGTAAACGAATTCGAGACTATCGAAGTAATCGACACCAAGAAAGAAAATAATCTTCCGATACATATTACAAAGAAACTGCCCGAACATCCGGAAGCTCCGATGATGGCATGTGTAGACACAGACAAACGTGCCGCTTGTGCAGCCAATCACTCGGCTACCCACTTGCTGGACGAAGCGCTCCGTGAAGTTTTAGGCGAACATGTAGAGCAGAAAGGATCATTGGTTACACCGGACTCTCTGCGTTTTGACTTCTCTCACTTCCAGAAAGTGACAGACGAAGAACTCCGCAAAGTAGAGCATCTGGTAAACGCCAAGATACGTGCCAATGTTCCATTACAGGAACACCGCAACATCCCTATCGAAGAAGCGAAAGAACTGGGCGCAATCGCCCTGTTCGGCGAGAAATATGGTGACCACGTACGTGTTATCCAGTTTGGCTCATCCATTGAATTCTGTGGAGGTACCCACGTTGCCGCTACCGGAAATATCGGTATGGTAAAAATTATCTCTGAGAGTTCGGTAGCTGCCGGTGTACGCCGTATCGAAGCATATACCGGAGCTCGCGTAGAAGAAATGCTGGATACGATCCAGGATACTTTGAGCGACTTGAAAGCTCTTTTCAACAATGCTCCCGACCTTGGTGTGGCCATTCGCAAGTATATCGACGAAAACGCAGGACTGAAAAAACAGGTGGAAGACTTCATGAAAGAAAAAGAAGCTGCCGTCAAAGAACGCCTGCTGAAGAATGTACAAGAGATTAACGGCATTAAAGTCATTAAGTTCTGCTTGCCGATGCCCGCCGAAGTAGTGAAGAACATCGCTTTCCAACTTCGTGGTGAAATTACAGAAAATCTCTTCTTTGTAGCCGGAACAGTAGATGCCAATAAACCAATGCTGACTGTTATGATCAGTGACAACCTGGTTGCCGGCGGACTGAAAGCAGGTAATCTGGTGAAAGAAGCTGCCAAACTGATTCAGGGTGGCGGTGGCGGTCAACCTCACTTCGCAACAGCCGGTGGCAAGAATCCGGACGGACTGAACGCTGCTGTTGAGAAGGTACTGGAACTGGCAGGAATCTAAAGGGGCCGACTCTTACGAGTGGGTACCACGCTATCCGAAAGTTCCCATATAAAGTTAGAAGTCAGATTAAACATCATAGACTCTCCGAGTAAAGAGTCCGGTACTGCACCGGACTCTTTCTATTTTATTCCCCTTCATCGAATGTCCATATCACAAACTCACTTTATCCCCCGGAAAGAGCAAGAATGATCTTGTTTATTCTACTCCTTCTACTACAGTAACGGAGAAGAGTGGACAGACTCAGCCTCATCCGAGATTCTTGATCGCCCGAAACTCTTTTGGAGAGATACCCGTATTCTTTTTAAAGAAATGCGTCAAATAGGATTGGTCCGGAAAATGCAGTTGCTCAGCTATTTCTGTTACAGATAAACGAGGCTCATTCAACAGCACTTTTATTTCGGCCACCAACTGTTCATCAATAAGCTGTTTAGGCTTCTTTCCATCTAAATGCCGAACTGTAATTTTATGCAGGTAACGAGACGATATACAAAGTTTTTCGGCATAAAAAGCTACCTGATGTTCATGCATACTATATTCACGGATCAATTGCATAAACCGATGGCAAAGTAATTGCGTACGACTATATTGCTTACTGACAGCCAATTTTTCCGGAATCGTATTAAACAGCCACATAAGCAGACTTTGCAAAAAGTTGTGCTCTTGTTGTCCCCTGAACTGGGGCATCGGTTCGGTAAACAACATTTGTGCCATATCCATCCACAAATTGATCTGCCGCCAGGTCTTCTGACTCCGTTCGTCAGCAGTATGATGGTAACAGGGATGTTCGTGAGTATAATTAAAGTAAGGTGTATCGATAGGTAACATGGCATTTAAAAATGCTTCTTTAGGAAACATCAACATTTTCACCTGTAAATCTCCTGAAGTTTCGAGCACTTGCAGCAAACCGCCGGTCAGGAAGATCAATTCTGTCTGTTCATTGAATATATATTTCTGCACACCGGTAGAGACAACGGCTTCTCCCTGCGTACAAATCAGATAGATACCACACCGGAAATGGTATGGGGCCGATATCAAAGAGGCCAGGTCGGTCTCTTCATATCGGATCGTTTTTGTATCGGCAAGCAATCGGTCTGTTTTCATAAAAGTCTGTTTTAGGCAACAAATGTAGGTTTATTTTTGATATTCGGGCTATTTTGTTCTGAAAACAACATGTTTTGTACAGATTAGCCTATATTCGATTCCTAACAGATGGAGTAATTTTGCAACCGTATTGATCAAAGAGAATAGCAATGACTGACAGACAGAATTCCAGACGGTTCTTATTATTATTTTTAGGTGTATTAAGTGCTTTCGGCCCTTTTATAATGGACATGTATTTGCCTACCTTACCGGCTATGGCAGATTTTTTCCACACTTCATCTTCTATGGTACAATTGGGACTCACCACCAGCATGATTGGCTTGGCTGCCGGACAATTAATTTTCGGTCCCTTGAGTGACAAGTGCGGGCGACGTCCTCCATTACTTCTGGCCATGATTCTGTTCCTGCTCGCTACGGTGGGATGCATCTTTTCACATACCATTTCACAATTTGTGACATCCCGATTCTTACAAGGCATTGCCGGAGCAGGTGGTGTAGTGATTTCCCGCTCCATAGCTACCGACGAGTATTCGGGACAGCAACTGGCCGGCATGCTTGCCGTTATCGGCGGAATAAATGGAATAGCTACAGTCATCGCCCCTATCGGAGGAAGTATACTGGCTCAGATAACAAGCTGGCAAGGCATCTTTATCTGCTTATTCTTTATGGGAGTGGTTCTCCTATCCGGAAGCTTACATTTGAACGAATCACTTCCGGCAAAACACAGACAGACTGTGAGTTGGCAAGACTTATACCATAGTTTCGGAGAAGTCCTCCGCAACCGCCGCTATGTAGGCTACGTCCTGCAATATGGTTTCACTATGGGAATACTGTTTGTCAATATCTCTTCTGCACCATTCATCATGCAACAACACTACGGACTCTCTCCTCTATCCTTCAGCCTCTGTTTCGGAATCAATGCGATAGCAATGGTTATCTTTTCAGCCATATCGATAAAATTACCTACCATGGAACGGGCTTTATATATAGGAAGCCGGGGCATGCTGTCAGTATCTGCACTATTGATGGTATTCTTGTCCTTGGGATGTGATTTTTGGATCTACGAGTTATTGATCTTCGCTCTACTCTCGATGATTGGCATGACTTTTACAGCATCCAACACCTTGGCCATGGAGTGTGAGCGACGGAATGCAGGCATTGCTTCGGCACTTTTGGGAGCCACCGGGTTTGCATTCGGAGGTATTGTATCGCCATTGGTAAGTTTAGGAGATATGATGACCTCTACCGGAATATTGTTTTTAGCAGGTTCTGCCTGTGCCTATGCATGCACCCGATATGTACTGTCACAATCCGTTCAACCCTCCGGAGTGCTATATCATTGAAAGTTACTATGGCGTTCTTTCCTGACAAAACGCTAAAAGGAGATTTAAAATCCAATGCAACCGACTAAAGATAAAGTCAAAGCATACCATAAGCCATGATTCACTAACAAACAGATACTTAAGATTCAAGATGTTAATTGAAAACCAAAGGATCCTGCCTTTAAAACCAACAATCCTTTGGCTTTTAAAGCAACGGTTCTCCTCTTTTCAACCTATAAGAACTCCATCCAAATCATCTCATACGTTCGATTGTACGCCGGGGAACAGATGTATTTTATCTATACATCCCGTTTTTCAAAACATTAAGAAGGGATCACTGAAACGGAAAGCATATTA
>OHIK01001251.1_pt1 | contig 10797 bp, 12 predicted proteins | sample 1568241 | NCBI WGS metagenome assembly OHIK01 (sample SAMEA3879567, study PRJEB24766) | human gut metagenome | biome: human-associated habitat; feature: feces | place: USA | collected 1985/1987 | reverse complement strand
CTATTATCGGAGAAACCAATGCAGGACATTCAGTAGAGTTGATTTTCCTGCATTGGTTTCTCCGATAATAGCTACCGGTACACCATTTTTTATGACATTCCCTACACTGAACGAATTGGCCAGACGTGCAATGACTTCTTCTATCTCGTCAGCCAGTCGGCGTAGGGCGGAACGGTCTGCAAACTCTACATCTTCTTCACTGAAGTCCAGCTCCAGTTCAATCATTGAAGTGAAGTTCAGCAGTTTTTCACGTAGAGTTGTCAATTCTTTGCTAAAGCCACCGCGCATTTGACTCAAGGCAAGACGGTGGGTAGCAGCAGAGGAAGAGGCAATCAGGTCGGCAACGGCTTCGGCCTGACTTAAATCCATTTTACCATTAAGAAACGCTCGTTGAGTATATTCTCCCGGTTGTGCCATGCGACACCCGTTCTTAATCAGTAGTTGCATCACTTGTTGTAAAATATAAGATGATCCGTGACAGGTGATTTCAGTGCTGTCTTCCCCTGTATAAGAGTGTGGAGCTCGGAAGAGACTGACAAGAACTTCATCTATCATTTCTTCTCCGTTATAAATTCGGCCGAAAGTAAGCGTATAAGGTTTCTGTTCACTCAGCAGCTTTCCGGATTTGGCCGGGGTAAAAATACGGCCGGTGATGGTAATAGCTTCAGGACCGGAAACACGAATGCTTCCGATGGCTCCTCCTTGAGCGGTTGCTATGGCGCAAATTGTGTCTTGATTCATTATCTAATTCATTTTGAGAAGCAAAGATAGAGCTTTCTTGGTAAAAAACAGAGCAAACAGATAGAAGTTATACTTTATTATTTTATCTTTGTTCGCGTACAGCAAGACAAACTTTATGGCTATGGCACACACACTGGATTCATTCCCGGATACCGGAAACCTTGAGAATTTGAAAGATAATTATCAGAAAATCACTTCTGTCCTGGCAGGACATCAGATTGCATTTTGGGAATATGATATTCCTACAGGAGAGTGTAATTTCACAGATGAATATTTCCATATTTTAGGGTTGAAGGAGGCCGGAATCATATTCAGAGATATTAATGACTTTTATCGGTTTGCCCATCCGGAGGATGTTATCTCTTACCAAACGACTTTTGCGCGGATGCTTGAATCGGAAACCAAAATCTCCCAAATTGTGGTACGTTGTGTAGGGAGGCAAGGAGAAACAATTTGGCTTGAAGATAATTTTATTGCTTATAAGAAGAATAAGGAGAATGGCTCTGATAAAATTATAGCATATACTGCCAATATCACTTCACGTTGTGAAAAAGAAGTCCAGATCAGGCAGCTTGAGGAACGAAACCGGAAAATTATTGAGGCACTACCGGAGTTCATATTTATTTTTGATGATAATTTTTTTATTACGGATGTATTGATGGCACCCGATACAGAGTTATTGCATCCGGTGGAAGTGTTGAAAGGAGCAGATGGGCGATCTATTTATTCTTCTGAGGTCAGTGACTTGTTTATTAGCAGTATTCATGAATGCCTAAAAAGTGGGAAGTTAAAAGAAATAGAGTATCCTGTGGATGTCGAAGCCGGCAGACATTTTTTTCAGGCACGCATTGCTCCGTTTGAGGGAAATAAGGTGCTGGCCTTGATTCATGATATTGGTGATCGGATGCGACGTTCGCAAGAGCTACTTGAAGCCAAGCAAAGGGCAGAAGAGGCTGATCGGATGAAATCAGTATTTCTGGCCAATATGAGTCATGAGATACGTACTCCTTTAAATGCTATTGTGGGCTTTTCGGAAATTATAGCTTTGACTGAGGATGAAAAGGAGAAAGAAGAGTATTTAGGGATCATTCAGCAGAATAGCAATCTACTGTTACAACTGATTAATGATATTCTCGATTTGTCACGAATCGAGTCGGGTAAGTCGGAAATGCATTGTCAGTTGACGGAAATGAGCGGATTGGTAGATGAAGTGGATAAAGTACATCGTCTTAAAATGAAGAAAGGAGTCAAGCTGAATGTGATTCGTCCATCAGAGGAAATTTGGATTTCGACAGATAGGAATCGGGTGACGCAGGTATTGTTCAATTTCTTGTCGAATGCAATTAAAAATACCATTGAGGGTAGCATTACTTTTGGACTTGTAAAAGAGGAAGAATGGGTTAAACTTTATGTAACAGATACCGGCTGCGGTATTTCCAAAGAGAAATTACCTTTGATATTTACCCGTTTTGAGAAGTTGAATGATTTTGTACAAGGAACAGGGCTGGGATTACCTATCTGTAAGAGTATTGTAGAGCGGTTGGGTGGTCGGATTGAAGTGGAATCCGAGCTTGGGCAGGGGAGTACTTTCATTCTTTATTTGCCCAATAGGCAAGTACAGGAAGTTGTGGTTGGCGAAAGAGAAAACGCAGCGGGTAATATGGGAGTGGAGAACCGGCAGAAGAAGATACTGATTGCGGAAGATGTGGAGTCCAGTTATCTGCAGATTAATGCCTTTCTGAAAAAAGAATATACGATTCTTTGGGTGCCTAATGGAGAAGAAGCTGTGAAGAGTTTCATACGCGAGAAGCCCGACTTGATTTTGATGGATATCCGAATGCCGGTGATGAATGGTATTCAGGCAACAGCAAAAATTCGTGCTATCTCGCAAGAGATACCGATTATAGCAATTACAGCATATGCCTTTTGTCCGGAAGGAGAGCGAGCTTTTGAAGCAGGGTGTAATGAAGTGATTGCAAAACCATATCCTCTGGAGAAGCTGAAAGAAACGATCGAAACTTATTTATAGGAGGGAGGAATAGTCGGTCTTTCAATGCAACAATTTATCATATAGTATGTTCTGTAGTAAATAATGCTATAAAGATAAATTGGATTATGAAGAAAGTAGTACTAATCGGGGCCAGCGGCTTCGTCGGTTCGGCTATTCTGAATGAAGCTTTGAACCGTGGATTCCATGTGACGGCGGTAGTTCGTCATCCTGAAAAGATCAAGATAGAGAATGAAAATCTGGAAGTGAAGAGAGCTGATGTTTCTTCATTGGATGAAGTCTGTAAGGTTTGTAAAGGTGCTGAGGCCGTGATCAGTGCTTTCAACCCGGGGTGGAATAATCCCGATATATACAAGGAAACCATTGAGGTTTATCTGACGATTATCGATGGTGTAAAAAAGGCTGGAGTTAATCGTTTTTTGATGGTGGGTGGTGCCGGTTCACTGTTTATTGCTCCCGGCATCCGACTGGTCGATTCGGGAGAAGTTCCCGAAAAGATATTGCCTGGTGTGAGAGCCTTGAGTGATTTTTATCTTGATTTTCTGAAGAAAGAAAAAGAGGTTGACTGGGTTTTCTTCTCGCCGGCGGCAGATATGGCTCCTGGAGTACGTACAGGCAGATATCGCCTGGGGAAAGATGAGATGATTGTGGATATGGTAGGTAACAGTCATATATCTGTGGAAGATTATGCGGCTGCCATGATTGATGAGCTTGAGAAGTCGGAGCATCATCAGGAGCGTTTCACCATAGGGTACTGAGCGGACGGTATTTTTCAAGGAAATTGAGATATAGCTTTGCACATCCCCGGGCATCGGAAAGTGCTTCGTGGTGTTTAAGTTCGATGCCTTCCCGTTCGCAACAGGCGCTTAGGTTGACCGGCTTGTATCCTAAAGAACGATAGATGCGGCAGGTACATTCCCAACGTTCAGGAAGCGATAACTCATCATAATCCAGTCCGTACATCCGCATGGTATTCTTCAGTACATTGCGGTCGAATTGTTCATTGTGCGCAACTACTACGTTGCCTTGTAAGCGCTTTTTGACTTCGGGATAGATGGCATGAAATCCCGGGAGTGACTCTGTCATTCCCGGCGTTATTCCATGTACAAGCATATTTGCACGCCAATATTCATTCTCCGGTGGTTGAATCAGGCTGTAATATTCGTCTGTAATCTCTCCGTCTGTAACGGTAACGATACCTACCGCACAAGCACTTTCCATGTATCCTGTGGCGGTTTCAAAGTCAATGGCGGCAAATGATAAATTCATCAGATTCGATCGAGAACAGTTTTAATTAATGTATCGATGGTATTCTTATAGCCTGTGTTCGCTTCTTTGATCAAGCGGTTAGCTATAACCATACAAACGGTCATGGCTTTGTGTCCCATCAGCTTGCTGAGGCCGGCAAGGGCGGAACTCTCCATTTCGAAGTTGGTTATCTTGTAACCTTTATATTCAAACTTTTCGATTTTATCATTCTGCTTAGGGTCCGCCAAGGGAACACGGAGTTCGCGTCCTTGCGGTCCGAAGAAACCACCGGCTGCAATAGTAACACCGCGCACCATATCTTCTTGCGCAATACGGTCTATTAATTCTGCATTGGCATCAATAACATAAGGTGCAGGAGCACACATGTTACCGGACCAACCCATGTGATTCAGAAATGCCCGTTCAAAGGGAAGGTCACAAACAGCATTGCGTCCGGCATAGAAGTTCAACAGTCCGTCAAAGCCGATTGACTTTTCAGAACAGACGAATGTGCCGACCGGTGTGTTGGGTTGCAATCCTCCGCATGTACCGATGCGAACTAACTCTAAAGAGCGGAGGTGCTCTTTTTCTTCCCGAGTCTGGAAGTCGATATTTGCCAAAGCATCCAGTTCATTGACTACGATATCGATATTGTCACAACCGATACCGGTAGAAACGACAGTTATCCGTTTGCCTTTATAAGTTCCGGTAACCGTTTTAAATTCGCGGCTTTCCACTTCACATTCTTTATTTTCGAAGTGAGAAGCTACGAGTGCCACCCGTCCGGGATCACCTACCAATATTACTTTGTCTGCCAACCATTCCGGCTTTACATGCAAATGGAATACCGAACCGTCTTCGTTGATAATTAATTCGGAGGAAGGAAAATACTTTTTCATGTTATTGAAAGGTTTTAGTTTAATAAATACGTTCACCACAAACTACATGGATTAACCGCTTGTTTCCCGAGATTGTTCTCTCCGGCGGTTATACTGCTCTCTGTTGTTTGTGGTGAAATGCTTTCTCTAATCGCTCAACGGTTTACTGGTAGCTCCACCGATAGGTTTAGCTATGTTTTCACGCATTGATGTATCAGCTTGAATATTTTTCATTTTATAATAATCCATAATACCGAGATTTCCACTACGGAAAGCTTCAGCCATGGCCTTTGGAACTTCCGCTTCTGCCTGAATTACATTAGCACGGGCCTCTTCCGCTTTGGCTTTCATTTCTTGTTCGGTAGCCACAGCCATTGCGCGGCGTTCTTCCGCTTTTGCCTGCGCGATATTCTTGTCGGCATTTGCCTGGTCTATTTGCAGGGCAGCACCAATATTCTTACCTATATCAATATCAGCGATATCAATAGAGAGAATTTCAAATGCAGTACCGCTGTCCAGACCTTTTGCCAAAACCGTTCTGGAAATCAAATCAGGATTTTCCAGCACACTCTTATGGCTCTGGGAAGAACCAACGGTTGTTACAATACCTTCACCAACTCTTGCAATGATGGTTTCTTCACCGGCACCGCCCACCAGTCTGCCAAGGTTTGCCCTTACAGTAACCTTCGCAATAACCTTCACTTCGATACCGTCAATAGCCACAGCAGAAATCCAAGGTGTTTCGATAATCTTCGGTGTTACGCTCATACGCACCGCTTCAAATACGTTTCTCCCTGCCAGGTCAATAGCAGCCGCCCGTTCAAAAGACAAGTCCAGATTGGCTCTGTGTGCCGCAATGAGGGCATCTACGACATTATCTACACGACCACCGGAAAGCAAATGTGATTCCAGCTGGTTCGCATTGACATTCATGCCTGCTTTCTGTGCTTTGATCAGAGGGCGAATGATTTTATCAGCCCGTACCCGACGGAGCCGCATCCCAACCAAAGAAAAGATGCTCACCTTTACGCCGGCGGAAATAGCTGAAATCCAAAGTCCCAAAGGCACAAAACTCAAGAAGATCACAACAACAACTAAAATCAATATAATTGGCACAATCAACGCCAGAATATCAAATCCCATACTGATTCATCCCCTTTTTCCTTATTTACTTTAACACTCTGCCACTGTCACGGTTTTCCCCTGTATGTGTGTTACACGCACGCGCTTTCCGCGGTCGATGAAATCCCCATTGGAACATACGTCCACCATCTTTCCCTGGAAATCAGCTATTCCATAAGGTCGCAATGTTGTCTGTGTCACACCTTCCGCTCCCAGCAAGCCCTGCAATGTACTTTCGTCAAAATCCTGGGCTTCCTGTTTGTCCCGCAGGACAACCTTGTTATAAAAACCGCTTTTTTTCGCCAGAACGATCATCAATGCAAAAGCAATGACCAGCAAAACAACCGTAATCAAAAACGCTGTAATGCCATAAACCTTTGCCACCAGAAACGCCGTTCCCAAAAGACAAACACTGCCCAAAATACCAAAAACACCGAATCCAGGAATGAGCATTTCGGCAAATACCAGTGCCAACCCAACGATGCAAAGCAGGATAATCCAAGGCAGCATACGCTCCACCTTCCTTTCCAACAGCATATCCATTCCCATGAAAAATGTGCATCCACTTTTCTCCATAAGAAAGCATATCCGTTATCTGTTTGTTCGATTTTCACCGAAATATCAAAAAGATTTTGATGTAGTTATTGTATCACACCGAAAGACAAATGTATATCTGTTTTGCAAAGATTAAAAAATGCGTAAGAATCCAAAAAGGCAGTTTTCCGGCTTTGGGGCATCTTCATGAGAAAACAAAGAAAGCCGAAATCCTTATGATAACAAAAGATTCCAGCTTCCTTATGTTATTGAGATTTTATTTGATATGTTTTCTTCCGAAGAAAGCCCTGGCAATTCCCCTTAAGAAATCAATATTTTCTTAAGAGGACGTTGCTTTCGGAAACTGCCTTTTGTCATGTTCATACAGTCCCTTCTGTTCAGATTGCTTCTTTTGTTACTGGAACCAGAATCCGTTCGCCCGCACGGATGTGTTCCGAACGCATCTGGTTTAATTTCTGAATTTTCCCAACCATATGTTCGGTTTTTTCTCCGTCTGCTTTATACTCTGCCGCAATGTCCCACAGGGTATCGCCGGAATAAATCAGAACGGATTCATAGTAGACTTCCTCCGTTTTCTGTGTCTGCGCCCCCATTGCGATGGTTCCAATGCCTGTAATCAGTACAACTGTCAGCAGGATTAAAAAATTCTTTCTTGCTTTTCTAGATCTTCTTACCATACGTCTTCTTTTTCTTCCGTCCATGTTCACCCCTCCTAAATACCGAACATATTTTCTATTTGTTCTTATCATATACGAACATATATTCTTTGTCAACTACTTTTTATACTTTAACGAACACAGGTTTGATTTTGTTCCCTTCCTATGTTACAATATGGTTACATCTATTTTTCTGCCCATTGGGCAATATACAAGGAAGTGAATACATGAACGATTTATCCGCAAAACAACAGCAGATTTTAGAATATATGAAAGCAGAAGTACGGGAAAAAGGCTATCCGCCTTCCGTCCGCGAGATTTGTGAAGCCGTTGGACTCAAGTCCACCTCCACCGTTCACGGTCATCTGGCACGTCTGGAGAAAAAAGGCTATATCCGCCGAGACCCTACCAAACCCCGTGCCATTGAAATTCTAGACGAAGCGCCCCATAATCCCGATCTTCCCACAAGAGAACTGGTACAGGTGCCCATCGTCGGCAACATCACCGCCGGCACACCCATTCTTGCCGTGGAAAACATTGAAGATACCTTCCCTGTTCCCGTGGATTATGTCCATAACGATACGGTGTTTATGCTGAAGGTTCGTGGGGATAGTATGATAGAGGCTGGTATTTTCGATAAGGACTTAATCCTTGTTCGCCAGCAGAGCAACGCCTCTAATGGTGACATTGTTGTAGCCCTCATCGAAGACTATGCCACCGTCAAAACATTTTACAGAGAAAAAGACTTTGTTCGCCTGCAGCCCCAGAACGCATCTATGAATCCCATCATCGTGCGTGATGTGACAATCCTGGGCAAAGTTATCGGTCTATTCAGAAAATTCTAAGGAGTGAAATTATGTTCGGTTATGTCAAAATCGGCGCTGCTGTTCCTCAGCTGAAACTTGCCGATTGTATTTCCAATAAAGAAGAAATCCTCAAACTGATTCGCGAAGCAAATGAAAAAGGCATCCGTGTGCTGACTTTCCCGGAACTGGCACTGACAGGCTACACCTGTGGTGACCTGTTCTTCCAGCTTCCTCTCATTCAGGCAGCAGAACAGGCATTGAAAGAAATCGCTGCGGAAACAGCAGAACTGGATATGGTCATTGCCATCGGTGTTCCCGTTATGGCAGACAACCAGACTTTCAACTGTGTAGCACTGCTTCATCAGGGCAGAATCCTTGGTCTGGTTCCCAAAACCTTTATTCCTAACTACAGCGAATTTTATGAAGAACGCTGGTTTGCATCTGCAGGCGATCTCATCAGTGAGGAAATCTCCTACGCAGGTCAGATGGTTCCCATTGGCGCAGACCTGCTCTTTGCAGCCGACGGCATTCCTTTCCTGAAAATCGGCGTGGAAATCTGTGAGGACCTGTGGGTACCCATTCCTCCCAGCTCTTACCAGAGCCTTTACGGCGCTACACTGCTGCTGAATGCTTCTGCCAGCAACGAACTGGCAGGCAAACCCCAGTATCGTCATCAGCTGGTTGCTCAGCAGTCTTCCCGCTGTCTGGCAGCTTACGTATACGCTGCCGCAGGCATCGGCGAATCCACACAGGACGCTGTTTTCAGCGGTCACAGCCTAATCTGCGAAAACGGTTCTCTCCTTTGTGAAACAGAATCTTTCTCCAGAGAAAGCCAGCTGGTTGCGGCAGACATCGACCTGGAAGTCCTTGCCAACGAACGCCGTCACCATACTACATTCATGGGTCAGCTTTCTCAGCCCGAAGCACAGCGATTCTATCGTGAAATTCATTTCCCTATGACAGAATCTCCTCTGGGCAAATTGGATCGTCATATTTCTCCGGCACCTTTCACACCGGATGATGCCCATCTGGACGCACGCTGCCAGAACATCTTCCAGATTCAAGTAACTGGTCTGGCACGCCGTATGGAACATGCCCATGCGAACACATTGGTTATCGGTATTTCCGGCGGTCTGGACTCCACACTGGCACTGTTGGTTGCAGCCAAAGCCTGTGATTACCTTGGTCTGTCCAGAGATCACGTTCTGGGCGTTACCATGCCTGGCTTCGGCACCACCGACCGCACATACAATAACGCACTGGAACTGATGCGTTCTCTTGGCATCCAGATGAAAGAAATCTCCATCAAAAACGCCGCTCTGCAGCATTTTGCAGACATCGAACATGATCCTGAAATCCATGATGTCACATACGAAAACACACAGGCTCGTGAACGTACCCAGATTCTGATGGATCTGGCAAACAAAACAAACGGTCTGGTAGTCGGTACCGGCGACCTGTCCGAACTGGCACTGGGCTGGGCGACCTACAATGGCGACCACATGTCCATGTATGGCGTGAACGCCGGTGTACCCAAAACACTGGTACGTGTACTGGTAAACTGGGTTGCTCATTCCAAAGCAGTGGACGAAACCGCTTCCCGCATCCTGCTGGATGTACTGGATACCCCCATCAGCCCCGAACTTTTACCCCCTGATAAAGACGGCAAGATCAACCAGAAAACAGAAGACCTCGTTGGACCTTATGAACTCCACGATTTCTTCCTGTTCCATATTCTCCGTTTCGGCTTCCGCCCTGCAAAAGTGCTGTATCTGGCGGAAATCGCCTTCGACGGCAGCTATGACCGGGAAACACTGCTGAAATGGCTGAAAAACTTCTATCGCCGTTTCTTCGTGCAGCAGTTCAAACGCTCCTGCCTGCCTGATGGTCCCAAAGTTGGTGCCCTTTGCCTGTCTCCTCGCAGCGACTGGCGGATGCCTTCCGATGCTTTCAACCGTGTATGGATGGAAGAAGTGGAAAAACTGTAATCCTGATAAAATCAAAGACAGAACAGCAATCTGTTCTGTCTTTTTTGTTCTCATATAACAAAATTGGAGTCCCTAAAAGGACTCCTTTTTCTTTTACAAATCTTTAATTTTCATTTGATCCATATCGCTGTTTTTCTTCTTTTTTCTCCTAATTCCAACATAAATCAACAGATAAACGACAGTTCCAATGTTTGATACCAAAAAGGAGAGTATCATTGCCCGCACATTTGTTGCCTGCAATAAAAAAACAAGACTTCCTAAAAACGAAATCGCCGGCAAAATCAAACCCAACCACTTATTCTCTTTCCGACAGAGAAAAATCTGCAATAAAATGAACAGTGCAAAAGGCACCAGCCATACCATCAATAATATCCACAATAATACACTATCAGTCATTGCCATTCCTACTTCTCTCCTTTCTCTTTCCGATATGCTGTAATGAGCAGCTTCGCCGTATCAAAATCCAATTTGTCATCCATAGCCAGCTCTTTGATGAGCCGCACATAAGGCTCCTGTTCTTTCTGCTCCGTCAACTGTATTTTCTGTATGAGTTTATCCAGCCGTAATCTCACCGTAGGATAGGTAACGCCGTAAATTCCTGCGATTTCTTTCAAAGAACCTGAAGCCAGTACAAAATTTTTGATAAATGCCAAATCTTCTTCTTCCAACTGCATGATCCAATCCGGTATCCGTTCCACATCCTCACCGCCTTTCATATTATTAAAATAACATTTAATATTATTAAAGTCAATATATATTTTTATTTTCATTTTATTAATTCTATTTTTTATTTTT
>OHIK01001249.1_pt1 | contig 10805 bp, 12 predicted proteins | sample 1568241 | NCBI WGS metagenome assembly OHIK01 (sample SAMEA3879567, study PRJEB24766) | human gut metagenome | biome: human-associated habitat; feature: feces | place: USA | collected 1985/1987 | reverse complement strand
TAAGGCGGATATCCGCCTTACAGCTTTTTTCATACCCAGAGAGTTTTTAAATTCTTCCGTCTCGCCAGGGTTCAAAATAATTTCTAAACCGTTTTCCGCTGGCAAGGCTGAGACAGAAAACCCTGCCGGAACTTAGGACCGCTGAAAATTCTTCTGCAATTTTTTATCCTGGTACATGTTCCGGTCGGCTTGAATAAACGCCTGCTCCAGGGAACTATCCGGATTTCCCTGCCAAAACGCGTATCCCGCGGAAACAGACAGCTGAAAGGCCTCCCTTTCGCTTTTCCGCTGAAGGTCATCTCGAATATTTTTAATCAGCTCCTCCGCCGCTGCGGCGTCTAATCCTGGCGCCAAGGCATTGAATTCGTCTCCTCCTACCCGGTATACCCAGGCGTTTTTCATACGAAACCACTTTTCCATCACCTTTGCCGTCGTCACCAGGGCCCGGTCGCCCTCATGGTGGCCCATGTGATCGTTGATCCATTTCAGTTCGTTTAGATCAAAACAAAGACAGCACATTTCACCATTGCGCTCCTCCTGCTGGATATTGTGCAGCAGCTCTATATAGGCGGCCCTATTAAGAAGCCCGGTCAAGGAATCCGTATACGCCAGCCGATAAACCTCCGCTTCCTTTTTCAAGCTCAGGTTTTGGTCGTGGATTTGCTGCGTCTTGACCACGGATTGGATAAACACCCAATAGCAAGCCAGCACAACCACGGAAAACACAAAGTAAACCGGGGCGTATTCCATGCGCTCCATTAAAGGCTTAGGGTAAACGGCGATAAAAATCATGGCAATATAAATACAGACGGTGCTCACAGCCATACTTCCCCAGCCCGCGTTCTCCACATGTAACAGCCTTTTGTATTTTTCGAAGAACGGAGCGCCGAGAATTGCCACGGCAAGCATCAATGCAATCAACGTCACAAGGCAGGTAATTCCCGCCCAGTCCTCCAGCCCGACAATCGCCCACCGGGCAAAGAACGCCAGGATCAGGCTGGCGGTGTCCAGAAAGCAAAAGGTGAGGATCAGCCGGCTGTCCCTGAACTTGGACAAATACAAAAACAGGAACAGGCTGGGCACGGTCAAAAGCAACGCCATCGCGATAGAGGCTGGTATCTTGATACAATAAGCCGCCACAAAATAAGCCGTCAGAATCAGTCCGCAGCCGCCGTACATCACGGCCTTTTGCCGTGACGTATTCTCTTTTAAGGGCACTAGCCTCGTAAACAGCCACAAATCAAACAGCGCTACGCTCATATCGCTTATGGCTAACAATATCTGTTCCATTAGCATTTCCACCGCATCGTTTAATTTATTTTCTAACTTTTCCCCGCCGCCGGGATCAATCCCCTGCCAAGGCGCCTTTATAAATATCTCCCTTTTTCAGCCCAGTCTGCTGGGAAGCCGCCTTGGCCGCCTCAGAGGCGGAAACACCCTGCTCTTTCATCAGCCTTACGGCAATTTCCACCGCTTGCTCCAGGGAATAGGTCTCCTGGGCCTCCTCAGGCTTCGCCCCTTCGATCACCAAAACGAACTCGCCCTTGATATTTCCCTCAGAGTACCGTTCGGCCGCCTCTTTCAAGGTGGTGCGGAACACTTCCTCATGGATTTTGGTCAGCTCATGAACCACCGCGATCCTCCGGTCTCCCCAGCAGGCGTACATATCCCGCAGGCAGGCGTAAAGCTTGTGGGGCGCTTCGTAAAAAATCATGGTGCGGGTCTCATTTTTCACCTGCTCCAAATGATCCTTCCGGTTTTTTTTGTTTTTGGACAAAAATCCCTCGAAGGTAAACCTTCCGGTGGGAAGCCCGGAAACCGCCAGCGCCGCAGTCAACGCGCTGGGGCCCGGCACCACGCTGACCGTAATCCCTTTCTCCCCGCAAAGGCGCACCAGGTCCTCCCCTGGGTCGGAAATCGCGGGCATTCCCGCGTCGGAAACCAAGGCGCAGTTTTCCCCCGCCTCCAGCTTCTGGCAGATCAGCTCTCCATGGAATTTTCGATTGTGTTCAAAATAACTAATCATCGGCTTTTTGATCTCAAAATGGTTCAGCAGCTTCAGGGTCACCCTGGTATCCTCCGCCGCGATAAAGTCCGCCTGGCGCAGGGCCTCCACCGCTCTGGGAGACATATCCCCCAGATTTCCAAGGGGTGTCCCCACCACCGTTAGTATTCCGCTCATTTTTTCCTCCGGTAAAGGCCAAGACCGGCCTTTTGTTGTTCATTCCTTGATAAGAAACTTCCCTGGCAGGAGCCTGGGAAAGTCTAAACCGCCGTAAGCACGCGGCGTGTCAGGCCGGTGACAGCGGCGCCCTTCCGGAAAGGGTGGCTAGACGCAGCCACGTACCCGCTTTTTGTGGCATCTCCCGCGTCCCGCCGCAGCAGCTCTTCCGTCATCCGCAGCCGTCCCCTGCTCCTACAACGAAAATCACTCCTGCTCCTTCCGGTAGCTGCCGTAAATCTCCTTCATCTCGCCGCTGTAATCCCCCTTATCATCTTCCACCAGCAAAACCGGTTCCATGACAAGCCCCGGTTTTCCGCCTTTTTTGCTTTCCAGCAAAAAAAGCTTAGGCGGCTTTTCGGCCCTTTGCTGCACAAACCGCAGCCGTTTCGGCTCCAGTCCCGCTTCCCGCATGGCCTCTATCACATCGCACAGCCGCTCCGCCCGGTGGCAGATACACAAACTTCCGCCGTATTTCAGCAGCCCCGCAGCGCTGAGACACACATCCTCGATGGTGCAGGCCACCTCATGCCTGGCAATCCTTTTTCCCTCCTCCGCATTGACCAAACCCGCTCCCACGGTTTTATAGGGCGGGTTACAGGCCACCAAGTCCATGGCGCCCATCGGCAGCTTCCCTTGCAGCTGCCGCAGATCCTCCCGGAGCACCGTCACCAGCTCCTCTTTTTCATTATATTTTACCGTGCGGCGCAGCAGGTCCACGGCTTCCTCCTGAATTTCCACTGCGGTAATGTGGGCGGGAGGCTGTTCTCTAAGCCAGATCATGGAAATCGCCCCGCATCCCGCTCCCAGCTCCACCGCCTGCTTCCCTTTCACCGGGAGGCAAAAGTCCGCCAAAAGGATGGTGTCGGTTCCGAAATGGTGGGTTTCGTTGACCAAAACGGAAACGCCGTTGCCCAGCGCTTCCAAATGCTCGCCCCAGCGAAACATCTTTCGCTCCCCCTTTCCGATAGAAAAAAGGCGGGGCAAACCCGCCTCGCCTTTTTCTTCATGTACCTAATTATTCCGCCTGGGGAGCGCCCACCGGGCAAGCATCCGCGCAAGCGCCACAATCGATGCAGGTATCGGCGTCGATTACGTATTTGCCGTCGCCCTCGGAAATTGCGTTTACCGGGCAGCCAGCCTCGCACGCGCCGCAGGAAATACATTCATCAGAAATCTTGTATGCCATAAAAGAGACACCTCCTTCTTTTTATCATCTCTATTGTATCATGTGATTCTAAAAAAGCAACTACTTTTTTTGTAAATTCCTGTTGAAAAATCTGTTACTAACCCTCCAGATCCTTCAGCTTCTCCACTTCCTCTTTCGCCACCTTGATCTGAGAATCCTTGATAACCTTGACCTGCTTGGCATGGAAGGACATCGGCGCAGCCTCCGGCGCCCGATCCATCCTCACCTTCAGCATCCCGGTGAGAAGGTTCACATCCACCACCACGCCCCGGCCCTCCGGGGTATTTACCACCGCGCCGTTTTTCGGCGTGGTTCTCAGCAGATCAGAATAGGCCGCCTGCTCATATTTCAGGCAGCACATCAATCTGCCGCATGTTCCGGAAATCTTTACCGGATTCAGGGAAAGCCCTTGCTCCTTCGCCATTTTAATGGATACCGGCTGAAACTCTCCTAAAAAAGAGGTGCAGCAGAAAGGCCTGCCGCAGATTCCCAGGCCGCCCATCATTTTCGCCTCGTCCCGCACGCCGATCTGTCTCAGCTCGATCCTGGTGCGGAACACAGAAGCCAAATCCTTCACCAGCTCCCGGAAATCCACCCGGCCGTCGGCAGTGAAATAAAACAGTATTTTATTGTTGTCAAAGGTGTACTCTACATCCACCAGCTTCATTTCCAGCTTGTGATCCAGAATTTTCTTTTCGCAAATCTCAAAGGCGTGCCGTTCCTTTTTCCGGTTCTCCTCCACCTTTTTGAGATCTCCCTGGGTAGCCTTGCGAATCATTTTTTTCAGGGGATGAACGATATCCTTATCCTCTATCTCACGATTTTCCATCGCGACCTCGCCGCATTCCACACCGCGGGCAGTTTCCACAATGGCCATATCGCCTTTTTTCATTTGAATGCCGTTTGGATCAAAATAGTAGACCTTGCCTACCTCCTTGAACCGAACTCCAATTACTTCCGCCATTCTTACCTCCGTTATTTTAATTTCGCGCACATCCAGGCGGCGAGAAGGGTTTGATTTACATTCCTTTCCAGCATAGCCTGGGCTTCCAGCACCGCTTCCAGCAAAGCCATCAGCTTTTTTCGGGTGAGCCGCTGGGCAAGGTAGCCGGCGGCCTGCGACGCTGTAACCTGGCTTTCCCCGCCCGCGGCCAAAGCGCAGGCGTCTCGAAAAATCAATGCTAATTCTTTCAGCACGGCGCGGAAAAGCTCCTTATCTTTGGTTAGCGTTCCCGTTTTGGAAACCAAATCATACTCTCTGGCGGATGGAACGGCCTTGGCCATGCTTTCCGCCAGCAAAAACGCCTCGCTTTCCTCCGTCTGAGGATTGTCCTCCTTCTGGACGCGGAAAATCTGCGCCCGGGAACGGACGGTGGGCAGCAGTGAGGACGCCGCGGTACAGGTCAGCAGGAACATCACATGGGCCGGCGGCTCCTCCAGCACCTTTAGCAGGGCGTTTTGGGCCTGCTCGGTCATATTATCCGCCCCGTCTAAAATATACACCTTTGTCTGGGCCTCGTTGGGCATTACCGACGCGGAATCCCGGATCTGCCGGACCTCTTCCACGTGAAAGGAACGGCTGCCCCCTTTACCGCCGTAAACGGCGATATCCGGATGGCTGCCGCCCGCGGCCTTCACACAATCTCTGCATACGCCGCAGGGACGCCGGCCCCCGGCGGTACAGACCGCCTGCTGGGCCAGCTTCTCTGCCAGAGCCAGATTCGCCTCCGGATCAGGGCCCTCTAAAATCATCGCATGGGACAAATGATATTCCATGATTCGTCCGTTAAACCTTTTCGTACCGCTCAACGTTCAGGACAAACACAGTAGCGCCGCCCACAGTGACCTGTACCGGGAACGCGGAGTACATCCCCACATCCGCCGTGGTGGTGCTGGGAACGATCTGGGTCCGCTTGCTGCTTTTCTCCGCAATGACCTCCAGAACCTTATCCACCTGTTCATCCTCCACACCAGTCAAAAACGTGGTGTTGCCCGCCATGAGAAAGCCGCCTGTGGTGGCTAATTTAGTTACCTGGAATCCGTTTCTGGTCAACGCGCTGGAAACCGCGGCGCTATCGTCATTGCTTACAATCGCAAGTACTAGCTTCATAGAGAAATCCCCCTATCTTAGTTGTTTCAAAGGGAAGGAAGCCTTCCCTTTTTATTTTAGCACTTTTGCCGAAGAAAAGCCATACCTAATTAGAAACTCCGCCGCTTTTTCCGAAATCACCTCGCCCGGCATCACCACCGGCACTCCCGGCGGACAAGGACAAGAGGCCCGGGCCGCGATTCTGCCTACCGCCAGATTCATTGGAACCTCCTCGCTTGGAGAAAGCACCGCCTTTCTGGGGGAAACCGCCTGCCCCGAAACCGGCGGAATCCGCCGCCCGATGGCAAGAGGAGCCCCCACGGGCATGGACTCAATCGCCCGCTCGACCCTTAGGAACTCCTCCTCTGTATTGAAAGGAGAGGGGATCAGCACCACAAAGCCGTCGTCGGCATATTCAGGCTCCACGCCGCATTCCCGGAAGCCCTGAGCCGCTTTCTGCCCGGTCAGGCCAATCTTTGCGGTATTAAGGGTGATTCGGACCGGGTCTGTCAGGCCCTCCGGTATACCGAGGCCCTTTGCCGCCGCCAGCTTCTTCACCGCCCCAACCCGGCGTTCCAGTGTTTGAAAGGCCTTCTGCCCCTCCTCCTCAAGCCAGGCCCGGCACAAATCAAGAGAGGCCATCACCGGATAGGACGGGCTGGTGGAGCCGAACAGGCTCATAGCTTCCTTTACTCCCTCCAGATAACGGCTGTCGTTGATCTGAAGCCAGGCTCCGCCGGTCAGCACCGGCAGCGTCTTATGCGCCGAGCAGGCGGCCATAGAGGCTCCCAAATGGATGGGATGAAGGTTTTCCGATAAATAGCCCAAATGGGCGCCGTGAGCGTTGTCTACCAACAGCGGCACCCCATATTCCTTACATACGCAGGCGATCCCTTGAATATCACAAATCACCCCGTAATAATCAGGACTGGTAAGGTAGACCCCTTTCGCCTCCGGATTTTTCTCCAAGGCTCTGCGGACGCCTTCCGGCGTAATCCGCCCGGCAAGCCCCTCTCCCGCGTTCGGTTCCGGCATTACCCAAACGGGGTCGATTCCCAGAAGGGCCATGGTATTCACGGCGGAACGATGGATGATCCTGCTGCACACCAGCTTTCCCCCGCTGGGCGCCGCCAGCCGGAGCATCCCTTGGATACACATTGTACAGCCGCCGGCAGATAATACGCAAAGTAGTGTAGAAAACGCCTTTGCCGCAGTCTGCTCCGCTTTTAGAATACAGCCCTCCGCTTCAAATAAGCTGTCGGTGTCCGGCAGTTCCGTAAAATCCAAATCGTATAGATTATATTTTAAAAAACTTATTGTATTTTTATGCCCGGGCGTATGAAAGGATGCGTACTTCTTTTTTTGATAATCCGTCAACGCGGTGTATAAAGGCGTTTCCAAAAACATCCCTCCGTTTTTTTGTATTTGACAAACCTTTAAAATCCATTATAGTAATAGGTATACAGTTTCATAAGCTGTCTTTCGTTTAAAATATAAGCGGCGGCTTATAACGGGTTTAAGTAATAAAATTAAAGCCGAGCGGAAAAGGCCAGCCGCACCAAAGCTATGACAAATTTAGGCAGGCCCCGCAGAAAATTCCAGGCGAAGGCCCATGGCCGGTTCAAAGATCGAAATCGGACCTTTCAAAAGGCTGGAGCCAGAGGCTTGAACGCAAAGCCGAACAGGCAGAAAATAATACGAAAAGAGGTAGTTGCGATGTTTAAATTTCTTTGTAAAGCCGCCGGCATGGTGGCCGTCACGGCTTTGATCCTGAGACTGGGCGAGGCCGTTTCCAACCGCGTTTGCGGCAAACAGCACAGCATCAAGATCATCGGCAGGCCGAAAGAGGCCGGCAGCATTGGTATCATCGGCGGCGCCGACGGCCCAACCGCTATTTTTATCAGCGGCCGGGCGAATCCCCAGGCGGTTTCCAATGTGTTCAGCAGGCTCGCCGGCGTGGTGAAAGCCCGCTGGAATAGGCTGTGGGCTTAAGCGGATTCTCATACCGGAATTTTCTCAGCGGAAAACCGGGCTTTGGGGTTTTCACTGGCACACCAGCGCGGAAGTATTGACGCAAAGGTTCCGGAGCATTCAGATGATATTTTAGCTCAGCTTTCTAAAAGCAGGCCGCCGGCGGAGAATGGGCGGGGCTTCACAACAAAGGCCGCCGCTGGCCCAAGGGTTCTTTAAAAATTCGCCGCAGAGATAAAAATGCTAAGAGAAAATTCAGGCGCTTTTGAAAGGGCGTCCAGAGCCATATAGCGAAAAGTGCCGGCAGTCAGCCGGCACTTTTTATTTTTAATACGCCTTGCCCCAATATACCATAGTTTTCGCGGGTCTGCCGCAGCAAACGCAGGTATCGGACAAGTGCTCCTGCTCAAAGGGCATACAGCGGGAGGAGACCCCTGCTTCCTCCTTGAGCTTTTCCTCGCAGGCCTGGTCGCCGCACCACATGGCCTTGATAAAGCCAGGCTTTTCATCGGCGGTCTTCTTCATTTCCTCCAAGCTGACAGCGGTGTAAGTCATCTGCTCCCGGCGGGCCAGCGCCTTATCGTACATTCCCTGGCGAACGGCCTCCAGCAGTTCAGGAATTTTAGCCTCCAGCTCATCCAGAGAGACAAAGGTCTTTTCCCGGTTATCCCGGCGCACCAGCACACACTGATTTTTCTCGATATCCTTAGGGCCGATCTCCAAACGAAGCGGCACACCCTTCATTTCATACTGGCTGAACTTCCAGCCCGGGCTCTGCTCGCTGTCGTCCATCCGGACCCGGCAGATCTTTTTCAGCCTTGCCCGCAGCTCCTCTGCCTTTTCCAATACACCGGGCTTATGCTGGGCAATCGGTATAATCATCACCTGGATCGGCGCCACAGCGGGAGGCAGAACCAGTCCGTTATCGTCGCCGTGGGTCATGATGATTCCGCCGATGATCCGGGTAGACATGCCCCAGGAGGTCTGGTGGGGATACTGAGGCTTGTTCTCCTTATCTGTATAGGTGATCTCAAAAGCCCTCGCGAAGCCGTCTCCAAAATAGTGGCTGGTGCCGGACTGAAGAGCCTTGCCGTCATGCATCAGGGCCTCGATGGTATAGGTAGCTTCCGCGCCGGCGAACTGTTCCTTTTTCGTCTTTCTTCCCTTTACCACCGGAATAGCAAGCTGCTTTTCACAAAAATCCGCGTAAACGTTGAGCATACGCTCAGTTTCTTCCATCGCCTCCTGGGCGGTGGCGTGCATGGTGTGGCCCTCCTGCCAGTAAAACTCCACGGAACGGAGGAACGGCCGGGTGGTTTTCTCCCAGCGCACCACGGAGCACCACTGGTTGTACAGCTTGGGCAGGTCCCGGTGGGAGTGGATGATGTTGGCGTAGTGCTCACAGAAGAGGGTCTCGGAGGTGGGGCGGATGCAGTAGCGCTCCTCCAGCTTCTCGGAGCCGCCCATGGTCACCCAGGCGCACTCGGGGGCGAAGCCCTCCACGTGGTCCTTCTCCTTCTGGAGCAGGCTCTCGGGGATCAGCATGGGCAGATACACGTTCTCATGCCCGGTTTCCTTGAACTTCTCGTCCAGGATCTTCTGGAAATTCTCCCAAATGGCGTAGCCATAGGGACGGAGGATGAACATGCCCTTGATGGAGGAGTAGTCAATCAGCTCCGCCTTTTTGCACACGTCGGTGAACCACTTGGCAAAGTCCACCTCCATATCGGTAATCTGTTCCACCTGTTTCTTGTCCTGTGCCATCTCTATCTCAATCCTTTATTCTAAAGTTATCGGTTCGTATTATTTTACGCATTCAGGCCGCAAAAGTCAAGGCCCGTGCCGCGTTCCGGGACAAAGGGCGCATAAAATCCCATAATTTCCGCACACTACAGCAAAGCGGGAGGTGGCGGAGCTTGCGTGTGGGAATCTGGGAGCGGGACGAGGGGATTCGGACGGCCGTGGAGGCCGGGTTGGGAGAGCTGGCGGCGGAGGTGCGCGCCGGGCGGCACCCGGCGGAGCTGGCCGGGGCGCGGCTGGAGCTGCTGACGGTGTCACCGGCGGCACGGGGCTGGGCCGGCGCGGGGGCCGTCCCCTGCGGGACGGTGCTGCTGCCCGGCACGGCAGGGCCGCTGGCCCGGGCCCTCAACGCCCGCCAGGCCGTGAGCTACGGCACCTCCCCCCGGGATACCCTCACCTTTTCCAGCCTGGAGGGGGACAGGCTGTGCCTGGCCGTCCAGCGGGAGCTGGTCACCCTGGGCGGGGCGGTGGTGGAGCAGCAGGAGCTGGTGCTCCCCTTCTCTACCGGCGCCTCCCCCCTGCCCTTTCTGGCCGCCGCGGGCACTCTGCTGCTCCTGGGTGTGCCGCCGGAGGAGCTGCCGGCGCGGTTCCGCCTCCCGGCGTGAGGCCTGCAAAACGGCCCCAGAACCGAGCGGTTCCGGGGCCGTTTTCATGTCATTACATTTAATACTTACAGCTTTAGCACCAGAGTGGCTACAAACTGGGCTCCCTTGTAATCGCCGAAGAGCTGCACCCGGTCCCCCGCCTCCAACTGGCGCAGGCTGGTGGAGGAGCCGCTGGCGGACATAAAGCTGGCGTCGGACACGTCCGCCGTGAGCACGTTGCCGTCGGTGAGCTGTACCATCAGGGTCTTGTCCTTGGTGTTGGGCACCAGGACCGTGCCCTCAAGCTGGCTGCTGGAGCCGGAGCCCCTGTCCACCTCGATGGACACCACATCTCCGCCGCTGACCACCATGGCCACTGCATCGTTGGGCTTGAGGGTGTAGAGGGAGACGGCGGTGCCGTCCTGGGTGACAGAAACGCCCTCGGACACGGTATAGGAGGCGGTGGAGCCGTCGGTGAGCTTCACATCAAACGTGATCCCGGCGACATCCTGCACCACCCGGGTGATAGTGCCGGTGACGTTGGCGCTCTGAGGCGTTGTCTCCAGGGTGGTGACCTTGTTGTAGCGCACGGTGACCACCACAGTGTCGCCGCTCTTGATCTTGTCCAGAGAGCTGCTCTTACCGTCCCGGTAGATGGCGGGCAGGTCGGTGAGATCCAGTTCAAAGGTCATTACGCTGTCATTGGCGGTCTTGACCGCCAGGGTAGTGGGGGTACCGTAGGTGATGCTCTCAATGACGCCCTCGGTGGTGGTGGAGCCAGGATAGGCGTCCAGCAGCGTCACCACATCCCCGCCGGAGAGCTGAAGGGTGGCGAAGGAGTTCCGCTCCAGCTCCTTGAGTGCGATGTCCTCGCCATTGAAGCGGATGGCTGCCTTGGAGGAGATGTCGTAGGTGGTGGATTTGCCGGTACTCAGGTTGGTCAGGGTGATG
>OHIK01001233.1_pt1 | contig 10930 bp, 10 predicted proteins | sample 1568241 | NCBI WGS metagenome assembly OHIK01 (sample SAMEA3879567, study PRJEB24766) | human gut metagenome | biome: human-associated habitat; feature: feces | place: USA | collected 1985/1987 | reverse complement strand
ACCCGCGACCCCATGCGTGACAGGCATGTATTCTAACCAGCTGAACTACCGAACCTCTTTTCTTTTATCGCTATCTCTCTCGATTGCGGTGCAAAGGTAAGTATTATTTTTAAACCTGCAATAGCTGACGCAAAAAAAATATCATATTTGATAGCAAAAATATCTGGAGAGACCTCAGATACCACGTAATCATGCCGCCCCTCCCCCCTTCCCGATCACACCAGTTTATCACAAATACATTTCATTTTGGAACTTTTCATTCGCCATTCATAATTATGTAATGATAATTTGTTACTTTTGCAACTCAATATAAATGCTTAACAACAATGGACGTTGCCATTATTAAATATAATGCCGGAAACATCTACTCGGTAGATTACGCTTTGAAGCGGTTGGGCGTTACCCCGATCATCACGGCTGATCCGGAATTATTAAATAAAGCGGATAAGGTTATCTTTCCCGGAGTAGGTGAAGCTTTCACGACCATGGAGTATTTAAGGGAGCATAAATTGGATCAGGTGATCTTGAACCTAAAGCAACCAGTACTTGGGATATGCCTCGGCATGCAATTGATGTGCATGCGTTCGGAGGAGGGAAACGCTGATTGCTTGGGGATCTTCCCTACGGAAGTGAAACGTTTCATTCCACGAAAGCATGAGGACAAGGTGCCTCACATGGGTTGGAATACCTTGACAAACGTTAAAAGCGGCCTATTCAATGAGCGATTGGAGAACAAATTTGTTTACTTCGTACATAGTTATTATGTACCTGTAAATGAATACACGGCGGCTACGACCGATTACATCCTTCCGTTCAGCGCCGCTTTACATAAGGACAACTTCTACGCGACACAGTTCCATCCGGAAAAAAGTGGATCGGTAGGAGAGGTTATATTGAAAAACTTTTTAAAGATATGATTGAGCTTATTCCCGCTATAGATATAATAGATGGCAAATGCGTCCGGTTGACGCAAGGAGATTACGCGACCAAGAAGGTTTACAACAAAGATCCTCTGGAGGTGGCCAAGATGTTCGAGGGTAACGGCATCCGGCGTTTGCATGTGGTAGACTTGGACGGAGCCCGTGAGGGACGCATCATCAACTACCGCATCCTTGAGCGGATAGCGACCCGGACTTCCTTGATCATTGATTTCGGAGGGGGCTTGAAACAAGAGGATGATCTGGAGATCGCCTTCGAAAGCGGCGCCCAGATGGTAACCGGAGGCAGTATCGCCGTGAAGAACCCGGAAATGTTCACCTCTTGGATCAGCAAGTTCGGTAGCGAGAAAATCATATTAGGGGCCGATGCCAAGGATAAGAAGATAGCCATTAGCGGTTGGGAGGAAACGACCAGCCAAGAGTTAATTCCTTTCATCAAAGAATATTACGACAAGGGGATTACCAAGGTGATCTGCACGGATATCGCACGGGATGGTATGCTGCAAGGCCCGGCTATCGATTTATATAAAGAGATACGGGACGAGATCCCCTTTCTTTATATCATAGCGAGCGGTGGCGTAAGCTCGATCGAAGATATTGAGAAATTATCTGAGGCTGGGATTCCCGCCGTCATTTTCGGCAAGGCCATTTATGAGGGGAAGATCCAGTTGAAAGATTTACTTCGTTTTACTTGAAATAATAAAATAGATATATGCTAGCCAAGAGAATTGTTCCCTGTCTGGATATAAAGGATGGAAAGACCGTAAAAGGCATCAACTTCGTGAACTTTCGCGACGCTGGAGACCCCGTGGAGTTGGGCGCCCAGTACAGCCGTGAAGGGGCCGACGAATTAGTGTACTTGGATATCACCGCCTCACACGAGGGGCGAAAGACTTTCACCGAGCTGGTAAAGCAGGTGGCGGCCCATATCAGCATCCCTTTTACCGTGGGTGGAGGTATCAATGAATTGAAGGACGTGGATCGTTTGCTTAGCGCTGGCGCCGATAAGGTCTCGATCAACTCGGCGGTTTTACGTAACCCGGCATTAATCGAGGAGATCGCTAAGAACTTCGGCAGTCAGGTATGCGTGGTCGCTATCGACGCTAATTTTGAGGGCAATGACTGGCTATGCTATCTAAACGGAGGCCGTGTCCCGACGGATAAGTATTTGTTTCAATGGGCCTCGGAAGCGGAAAGCCGTGGCGCCGGCGAGATCCTTTTCACCAGTATGACGCACGATGGCGTAAAAGACGGATACGCGAACGACGCTCTGGCTACCTTGGCCGATACGTTGCATATCCCGGTTATCGCCTCCGGTGGAGCGGGAAAGATGGAACATTTCCGGGATACGTTTTCCAACGGGAAAGCGGACGCGGCTTTAGCGGCCAGCGTTTTCCATTTCGGCGAGATACGGATAGGCGACTTAAAGCAATACCTCAAGGACGAGGGGATCAATGTAAGGATATAACACATTATATATAAAGATGAAATTAGATTTCGAGAAAATGGGCGGATTAATTCCCGCTATCGTACAAGACAACAACACTAGTAAGGTATTAATGTTGGGCTTCATGAATCAAGAAGCTTATGATGAGACAGTAAGTACGGGTAAGGTTACATTCTTTAGCCGCACGAAAAACCGTTTGTGGATGAAGGGAGAGAGTAGCGGAAATACGTTGCAAGTGGTTAGCATCACGGCGGATTGCGACAACGATACATTATTGATCAAGGCGATTCCAGCCGGACCGGTTTGTCATACGGGAGCGGATACTTGTTTCGGCGAGAAGAACGTAGAGGATATCATGTTCTTGAAATACTTGCAGAACTTCATCGAGCGTCGCCGTCAAGAAATGCCGGAAGGTTCCTATACGACTACCTTATTCCAGAAAGGCGTGAATCGTATGGCCCAGAAAGTCGGCGAAGAAGCGGTAGAGACCGTTATCGAGGCGACCAACGGAACCGAAGACGGCTTCATCTATGAGGCATCCGACTTGGTTTACCACTTAATCGTATTATTGACAAGCAAGGGACTTCGTCTGGAAGACCTCGCCCGTGAATTAAAGAAAAGACATAAAGGTTGATAAATTCTATGGAAGAAGATATTCTACTCAAATTAGAGAACGTGGAGATATGCCGTGAGGAAAACAGGGTATTACACGACGCATGCCTCACGCTTCGTAACGGAGAGTTCGTATATGTGATCGGGAAGGTAGGCTCCGGTAAAAGCAGCCTGCTCAAGTCCTTGTATTGCGAGATACCGATCTTGCGAGGCGAGGCACGTATCATGGATTACAACCTCACCAAGATGAAGCGGAAGGATATCCCTTATTTGCGTAGGAAACTAGGTATCGTCTTCCAAGATTTTCAATTGTTGACCGACCGTTCCATCTCCAAGAATCTGGAATTCGTGCTGAAAGCCACCGGATGGAAAAAGAAAAGCGAGATCAAGGAACAGATAGACAACGTGCTCCGTCAGGTAGGCATGCAAGACAAAGGCTATAAAATGCCGCATGAGCTATCCGGCGGGGAACAACAACGTATCGTTATTGCCCGTGCCCTTCTGAACAACCCCAAGTTGATACTGGCGGATGAGCCGACCGGCAACTTGGACCCGGAGACGAGCGGACAAATCGTACAACTCTTACACGACATCTGCCAGCAGGGAACGGCGGTGATTATGACCACTCATAACTATACGATCGTGCATAATTATCCTGCCCGCATAGTAAAATGCGAGAATGCCTGTCTAAGTGATGTCAGAGAATAATTTTTTTGTAACTTTGCGGTCGCATTCGATTGAAAAAGAAAACAATTTAATATAGAACAAAAGAAGATGAAAGTTTTAAAGTTTGGCGGTACTTCTGTGGGATCTGCACAGAGAATGAAAGATGTAGCGAAACTGATCACGGGAGACCGTAAGATCGTTGTATTGTCAGCCATGTCGGGTACAACCAACTCGTTAGTCGAGATTTCCGACTACCTGTACAAAAAGAACCCAGACGGAGCGAATGAGATCATCAACAAGCTTGCCATGAAATATATGGGCCATGTTGAGGAACTATACAGCACCGAGGAATATAAACAGAAGGCCAAAGAACTGATAAAATCTCATTTCGAATATATCCGTACGTTCACGAAGGATCTGTTTACCTTGTTCGAGGAAAAGGTTGTCTTGGCACAAGGAGAGTTGATCTCTACGGGTATGATGAATCTTTATTTGAACGAATGCGGCGTGAAATCCGTATTGATCCCGGCTTTGGATTATATGCGTACGGATAAGAACGCGGAACCGGACCCTGTCTATATCAAAGAGAAATTGGTGAAATTACTCGCTGATAATAAGGATGCTGATCTATACATCACACAGGGTTATATCTGCCGCAACGCTTACGGCGAGATCGATAACCTACAACGAGGTGGTAGCGACTATAGCGCATCCTTAATCGGCGCGGCTATCGGTGCGGAAGAGATCCAGATCTGGACAGACATCGACGGTATGCACAATAACGACCCTCGTATCGTACAGGGAACGTCTCCAGTCCGTCAATTGCATTTCGAGGAAGCTGCCGAATTAGCTTATTTCGGAGCCAAGATCCTTCACCCGACTTGTATATTACCGGCTAAATTGAACAACATACCGGTCCGTTTGCTAAATACAATGCAGCCGGACGCTCCGGGTACATTGATCTCAAACGCTATCGAAAAAGGTAAGATCAAAGCGGTTGCCGCCAAAGACAATATTACCTCTATCAAGATCAAGAGCGGACGTATGTTGCTAGCTACAGGTTTCTTGCGTAAGGTATTCGAGACTTTCGAGAACTACCAGACTCCGATCGATATGGTTACAACCTCCGAAGTGGGTGTCTCCGTTACGATCGATAACCGCAAGCATCTGGAAGAGATCGTTGACGATTTGAAGAAGTACGGAACCGTGACCGTAGACGAGGATATGGTTATCGTTTGCGTGGTTGGCGACCTAGAATGGGATAACATCGGCTTCGAGGCTCGTATCGTACAGGCCATGAAGGATGTCCCGGTTCGCATGATCTCCTACGGAGGAAGCAACTACAACGTCTCCTTGCTGATTAAGGCCTCGGACAAGCAGAGAGCGCTGCAAGCTCTAAGCGATCATTTATTTAACAACAAATAAAAACAAACGAGGGCGGCCTTTTACAGACTGCCCTTATTTATCTTTATATAATTTCGTATAATATGCTCAAAGGAACATTTCCTGTAGAAAAGTTCAAGCAGCTTTCTACGCCTTTTTATTATTATGATGTCAAGCTATTGCAAGACACATTAGACGTAGTAAAAACCGAATCCGGGAAATATGGTTACCACGTGCATTATGCCGTGAAAGCGAATGCCAATCCCCGTATCCTTTCCATCATAGCGGCAAACGGCCTTGGCGCAGACTGCGTAAGTGGCGGCGAGGTACAGGCAGCTTTAGATGCCGGTTTTTCTGCCGATAAGATTGTCTTTGCCGGTGTTGGCAAAGCGGATTGGGAGATCAATCTAGGACTGGACAATGATATTTTCTGCTTTAACGTGGAATCTGCCGTTGAGTTGGAAATCATCAATGAGCTGGCGGCCGCCAAGCATAAAGTGGCCTCTATCGCCCTCCGTATTAATCCGGAAGTGGACGCCCATACGCATGCCAAGATCACGACGGGTATGAAGGAGAATAAATTCGGTATCAACCTTAGCCAATTAGGAGGCGTACTGGATAAATTAAAGGAGATGAAGAATGTGAAGTTGATCGGTATCCATAGCCATATCGGTTCACAGATCACGGATATGTCTAGCTTCCGCAATTTGGTAATCCGTTTCAACGAGATACAGGAGGAATTGGAAGCTCATGGGGTTACGGTAGAGAACCTGAACTTCGGAGGTGGATTAGGTATCGATTACTATCACCCGAATCATTTATCGATCCCGGCTTTCGATAACTATTTCGCGGCCATTCATAAACTGCTTCAAGTACGTCCGGGTCAACAGGTACATTTTGAGCCGGGACGTTCGATCGTCGCTCAATGCGGAACATTAATCTCTAAGGTATTATATGTCAAGGAAGGAGAGACGAAGAAATTCGCTATCCTTGATGCAGGTTTCACGGAATTGATCCGCCCGGCGATGTACGACGCTTATCACCGTATCGAGAACATCAGCAGCGATGAGGCAGTAGAGGCTTACGATGTAGTAGGCCCGATCTGTGAGTCATCGGATGTATTCGGAAAAGCCATCGACCTGAACAAGGTACACCGTGGCGACCTGATTGCACTTCGTTCTGCCGGAGCCTACGGTGAAATCATGGCTTCTGGATATAACTGTCGTCCACTTCCGCAAGGATATACTTCGGACGAGTTAGTATAATGCAACTATTTTTATTTGTTGAATAATTCGAAGGTAAATTTACATCCCACGGAGGTAAATTTACCTTTTTCATTTCCGATAAAGACACCCACATCAAACAAGTGGGTAGCAAAGCCGTAACCGAATTCCAGATAAGGATTCAGGTGGGGCATGAAAAGAACGCCGGCATAAATACGTTCCTTCTGTACGAACGACAACAAACGGGTGACCGGATATAAGAGGATGAAAGGTGCCTCAAAGGTCAGATTACCTCGTATGTAATGACTGGAAGCATTGTACCAGCGTCCGTCCAGCATCTGGAACGTACCTCCAATATCGTCATTCCAACCCTGGGGAAGATTCAAGTTGGCAAAATGCGCATAATCCACAAAGTACATATCCGATTGATTGGTAAACATACCGGCTCCCACATGATAAGCCAGTGAACGCACATTCTTCAAACGAATGATTTGTTCCACAGAACCTTCGATTCGTTCATAGGTACCGGAATTCTTTAAAACTTTGATACCCCGTTCGTAATCCAGCATAAAGGTAGGAAAGAAAGAGCCGACATTTATCTTTCGGTTGCCGTTCATATAATAATACATGCCCGGTGTCCATTCCAGACGAATACGGGGAGCGAAACTGTTATAATTAGAACGTACACGTGCTTCCACTTCCGGCGTACTCTTAGTATAACGCCAATGCATAGCCAAACCTGTGCCTAACTTTAGTCCGTTGCACAACTCAATGTTATGCGATATATCTACGTATACATCTTTAAAATAATCCAATTCAAGTCCATCGAAGGTAAACGCACTGTCCGGAATCTGCTCCAGCTGGTCGAGTACCACACTACTGTAAATTCGGTTACCATTTCCTCCATGTACTTCAATGGAGCCCAATTTCCGAGGATTGTAGATATATTCCATATCCGCCTTGGCATAAAACTCTTTCTTTGTAAAGTTATAACCAATCTGAGGAACAATACGTAGCAAACGCCCATCATGGAAAAGCTTGTTGTACTTAAATACCTGCCGATAGGATATTCCGTTCCGGTGGCTATAACTCACTAATAAGGGATTGATAATCGGAGAGCAGTTGATGCTTCCCACTTTAGAGATGTCAATGTCATAGCTGCTAATCAAGGCATCCCCCAGCTGCCCCAAGAACACCATGTTCTTCTTCAGTTTTGTAGGCTCTGCCTTTATCGTATCGGCCTCCCGTTTCAATCGCCGCTCATCCGCCGAACGGTAAAGCGAATCCTCATAAGCAGACAAAGGAATCGGACGGATGCGGTTGAACGAGTCACGTTCCACCACGAGCCGACTGGTATCACACGACAAAGTATAAGAATTCGAAAGATTATGGTCGTTCGTTTTCTTGACAATCCATTCCTCCCCCGGCTTACGATAAACAACCGATGAATACTTCATCCACCCCGTATACTTCATCTCCAGATGATTCTTCAGGAACTTGAAGTTCAAATCAAGATTCAGTAAAACAGGAAGATATTTCGTATCTTCCTCCTCGCCCATCTGCATGCTCAGTTGGAACCTTACCAGGTCATAACGTCCCTTGAGATTCATTCTTCGGATAGTCCAGTCGGCTGATGAAAGCCACAGAAAACCTTCCACCAACTGCGTGCTCCGGTAACGGGGTACGACACGAATGCAATACAATTCTCCTCCCAACCGGTGCTCCACCCTTTCAAGCAAATAATGATAATGTACCTGAGCCTTTCTGTTCAGCGGTGAAAGTATCCTGTTGCCCATCAGCGAAGGAGCATAAATATTGAACTTCATGTAGTCCATAATGTCGAATATCTGCCCTCTGGTGCTGGGGAAAGTCGTAGATATTGCCCTGACCTTCCGGTCGTAAATGGCAGGAGCCGTATATTGCAGCTCACTGATAGACTCATGAAAATAATCATTTATACCCTTTTCCAGACGAAACATGGAAGGCACATACTTGATAATCCGGTTCTGCTTATGTACTTTCAGATGACCTTTCAAATACAAATCGCCCTTGTATCCTTTCACCTCACGCAAATAAATAGATGCAGAATGAAACATGTAATCCAAAATAGAATCGGCCACGACAGGCTTTTTCGGAAGGTACGGAGCATTGTCGCGCGCCACCCCTCGCAGTGGGAAACAGCACAGCAAGCACAATGCCAGCAAGCCCCACAAAGCCTCATATAAGCCTTTCAGTTTTCGCATATTCACAGCAAATATATAATAAAGCCCTTATCTGAGGCCATTTTTATGATGAAAAAAAAGAATATTTTCAATTTTTCTTCGTACCTTTGTGCTTAATAACATGGTTTTGGAACATTTTATGGTAAAAAAGGAATTAACAGAAGCTGAGATTGCCGAAAGTATACCAGATTTATGGCAACCATTAACACAGCAACAACGCGAATTGCTGGCACAGAACTTTACGATTCAGAAATACAAAAAGAACGAAACGATTTATTGCGAAGGTGAAACGCCGGAGAATTTGATGTGCCTGCTGAACGGAAAGGTAAAGATTTACAAGGACGGCGTAGGGGGACGCAGCCAGATTATCCGAGTAATAAAGGACAAAGAATACTTTGCCTATCGTGCCTATTTTGCCGAAGAAAATTTCGTGACCGCTGCTGCTGCCTTTGAGCCATGTACCATGTGCCTGATTCCCATGCCCGTCATCGTGCAGCTGATTATGGAAAATACGGAACTTGCCATGTTTTTCATCAAACAGTTGTCGAAAGACTTGGGTATCTCTGACGAAAGAACAGTCAACCTGACCCAGAAACACATTCGAGGACGTTTGGCAGAATCATTGCTTTTCCTGAAAGATACCTACGGTGTGGAAGAAGACCAGTGTACTCTGAGCATCTATCTCTCCAGAGAAGACCTGGCCAACCTCTCCAACATGACCACATCCAATGCCATCCGAACCTTGTCTAATTTCGCCGCCGAAAAACTGATTATTATTGACGGACGAAAAATAAAGCTCATTGACGAAGAGAAATTAAAGAAGATAAGCAAGATTGGATAAACTTTTGTGGATAAACATCCCATGTTTGTTCATTCATCAAGTGATATTGTTTCTACAACAAAAGAAACAATATCACTTTTTTTATGTCTCTAAATCCCAATACCTGCGTATTCAATTCCTTATATAAAAACTTGCTAAATTCATTTTACGAACGTACTTTTGTGTCAAAATATCATTTATATTACATTTATACTGACATGGGAAATACCACACACAAAGAAGAAACCCACAAAACTCTTCTCGCCCGGATGCGACAAAGACTGAAAGAACGAAAACGCCGGGTGATGCGCCTCATCGAGTTGAAACGTCTTCGGAGAATACGTAAAAAGACTGTACCCGGGTACACCTATTGCAAGAATTGCGGTACCAAGCTAGAGGGAATGTATTGCCATTGTTGCGGACAATATGCCCTCGACATCTACCAACCTTTCTGGAAATACCTCAGACAATACATTGAAAATGTCTACCAGTTTGACAGCAAAATCTGGCAAACTTTGTGGCTGATGTTCACCCGCCCCGGATTCCTGACCAGCGAATTCAATGCCGGAAAAATCAATTCCTACGTACATCCTTTCCGGCTCTATATGTGCATCTCCGTCGTTTTCTTTACCCTTTTCTTCATGATAGCCTCCGACAAAGCCAATCAGGCATTGCAAGCTGTAAGCTCACTAAACATCAACGACAGAATTGTAGCACAGCTCAAATCATCTGCTACCCTGCCCGATACATGTGTGTATGTATACCAAGGCCCTGAGTTAGTGAAGGCCTTTCAAGAAAGAGGAGTAGAAAAGGCCGAGGAGCTGTTCAAAGTGCAACGTCTGGACGACCGGTTCTCTCTTTCCTACATGCGAATGCCCCGAATCGTGGCCGACTCCTGCCTGCATGAAACAACTCTCCGGCAAAAAGACCTGAATACCATTCTGAATCTGAAAAAAGTAAAAGGTGAATACTTGAATAATCTGATTGAGGAAGAAGAGATTACCTCTGAATCCCTGCAAGCCGCGCGTCATTTCCAGGTAGATTCCACCGGTACTGCTCTTACTCCCGTATACGAATGGAGAGAAGACCACAACGATGAAGCACAACAACTTCGTCAGGAATCCTTTCTCAACCAGTTTTTTGGAGATTTGTCCAAATGGACTCCGCTCTACATGATGTTCCTTCTGCCACTATTTGCCTGGCTTTTGCAGGGAATGTTCCGGAAATCCAAACTTCCTTACATGTGGCATTTCGTACACGCGATTCACCTGAATACCGTGTTTCTGATACTGATTCCTATTCCACTGGTACCCGTGCTGACAAGTGACACTTTTATGGAATCATTTAAGGGAAACATGCCAATGTATACTCTCCTTATCTTCGTAGCAGGCATGTTTGTGTACACCTACATTTCCCTGCATACAGTATACCGCCGAGGATGGATACGTACATTTGTCAAGACAACCGTTTTCCTGGCTGTCTTTACCTTCATTTCACTAGCCATTGCGGCTGCGCTATTGGTATTCCTGCTTTCCACTCTTTCTGAGCAGCTTTAATATCAAACATTCACATAAAAAGAGCACTCCCGAGACATAACATTCATCTCTCAGGAGTGCTCT
>OHIK01001232.1_pt1 | contig 10938 bp, 10 predicted proteins | sample 1568241 | NCBI WGS metagenome assembly OHIK01 (sample SAMEA3879567, study PRJEB24766) | human gut metagenome | biome: human-associated habitat; feature: feces | place: USA | collected 1985/1987 | reverse complement strand
AAAATCAAGGATATCGAGCACTTCAATCTCAACATCCTCGGGGATGCCATTGGTGCCGCGGATGTGGTCGAATGCCTGCGCAATCGCATTTGCGGCGGCCTTGTGGCCCGAGCCGACCGAGGCGTGCACGATAGTCACGAGAGGTTTTTGTTGAGCCAAGAGCGTGGTTTGTTCCGATTGGGGAGTGCTGTGCGTGAGCAGGGGAGCGTCGTCGCTCGTCTGCGTCTGATCCATCGATATCTCCCCTTCATCTTTGTTTCACAGAGAACCATTGTAGTGTATGAGTGTCACGTTCGCATAAATTTGGGTATGAGCGCAAAGAACGCCAATCTTTCGACAGGAGGTCTTCTTCATGACTACTCATCAGCCGATCGATGTTGCGATTATCGGCGGCGGGCCTGCGGGCTATGCTGCAGCCATTTACGCGGCGCGCGCCAACCTAACGACGACCGTGATAGAGCAAGGCATGTCGGGAGGACAGATCGCCACAACCAATGAGGTCGAGAACTATCCGGGCATTCCGCTCTTGAGTGGCGCCGAACTCGGCGAGCGGTTTCAGCAACATGCAGAGGGCCTGGGAGCACAGGTTACATGGAGCATGGTTACGGGTATCGATTACGATGCGGATACGGCGCTGTTTACGGTGCATCACGATATGGGCGATACGCTGGCCTCGAGCGTTATCGCTTGCATGGGTGCCACGCCGCGATCTGCTGGTTTTGTTGGCGAGGATACGTATCGCGGTCGTGGCGTTTCTTATTGCGCGACGTGCGATGGCATGTTCTTTCGCGGTAAACAGGTCTTTGTCATCGGTGGCGGTAATGCTGCCTGCGAGGAAGCCCTGTTCTTGTCAGAAATCGCCAGCAGCGTGAGCATCGTCTTGCGCCGCGATCAGTTCCGTGCTCCCGATGGCGTAGTTCAAAAGGTGCTCGCAAAAGATAATATTTCAGTTAGGTACCAAACTAGTATTGTGGAACTTTCGGGCGAGGCCATGCCCACGACTATCACCTTTAAGGACAACGCTACGGGTGGCACTTATTCCGAGTCCTTTGATCCTGGTTCGTTTGGCATTTTTGTCTTTGCTGGCACGCAGCCCCATACCGAGCTTGTAGAGCATCTGGTAGATCTGGCGCCCGACGGCGGTATTGTGACCGACGAATCGATGGCCACCCGCACGCCTGGCTTATTTGCCGCCGGCGATATCCGCTCCAAGCGTTTACGTCAAGTTGTGACCGCCGTTTCGGACGGAGCCATAGCGGCTACCAGCGCATACGCTTTTCTACGCGGATAAGTACGATAATATATCTTATGTAAGGTTGCTATCTTTAAACAAAGTGGTTGGACGGTGCGTCAATGTGCTGTCCAACCACTTTTACTTAGCGGCAATGTGGTATGCAAAACTAGATTATCTAGAATACAATATAGTAAACGAACGGAGGCCTCTGATGAACCACGTCAAACATGTTATCCCGATGTCCGATACATCGGTCGGCATTAAGCCGGAGGATATTCAGCCGACGGTGCTGCCGGATGCATTTATTCAGTCCGATACGGTGCGTAAACTCAACGCGTTGAGCCTGCCGCGCTATGACCAGCTGCCTAACGTATCGCTCTATCGTGATCAGGTTATCGAATATGTTGCGCAGTGGATGGAGCCGCTTTCGATTTGTGTGGAGCAGCCCGTCATTACGCCATCGATGATCAATAACTACGTAAAGGTCGGCCTCGTTCCCGCTCCGGTTAAAAAGCAATATGGTCGCGAGCAGATTGCGCGTCTCATCTCCATTTGTATCTTTAAGCAGGTGCTGCCCATCGCAGCGGTTCAGGCACTCTTTAACATTCAGCGCCTGAGCTATGATGCACCGACCGCCTTTGATTATGTGATTGATCAGCTCGAGGCATCGATTCGCGCGGCTTTTTCCATTGAGCAGGTTCCTGTACCCGATACGGCTCATCAGGTCACACGCGAGTCGCTGCTCGTACGCAGCGCGGTATCGTCTTTTGTATCGAAGGCGTATCTAATGAGCTACCTAAAGTTCAACGGGTTTAATAGCTAGCCGACGTACAAGACGGGCGGGACAAAGAGTCATCAGACACTTTGTCCCGCCCGTGTTTTTGTTTAGTTGGATTTTATCGGCCCGAAGCAACGACCATGCCGTAGCCGATAATGAGCCCGTGCATCTCGGCATAGTATGAATCCAGTCCGTTGCAGGGCATGATGATGGTCTTGGAACCGGGCCAATGCTCCACAATGCGGCTGGCAAGTGCCTGGGCGCCCGCCTCATTTTCGACATGGTCGATTACGACCTCGCCGCCAGTAAAGCCTTCGGCCTCCATGGTGTCGACAATCTTGGTGAGCATCTTCTTTTCGCCGCGGGTGTGACCAACGAGTTCAATTTTGCCCGCTTCGCTCGCCGTGCCCAAAATGCGGATATTGAGCTTGTTAGCAATAACGCCGGCCGCCTTAGGGATACGTCCGGCCTTCGCAAGGTTTTCGTAATTGCACAAACTAAAGAGGATCTTGCTGTTCTGCTCCAAGCTATCGAAATAGGCGCAGGCGTCCTCAAAGGAGGCATCTGGGTTGCTTGCAAGATAGCGGTCGAACAGCAGGAAGATCAAATCCATTTTGCCACCTGCGGCTCGCGAGTTAACCAAATGAATCTGACGGTCCGGCTCCTCGGCAAGCACCATGTCACGTGCGGTGGCCGCGGCATTGTAGCTTCCCGAGACTCCCTCGGAGATGGGCATGCAAATCGTCTTGTCGGCAAGCCTAAAGAGTTCGGTCCACTCGCCTACGCTCGGACAGGCGCTCGAAGAAGCGCTCGACTCCGCCTGCACGGCGCAATTGAGTTCGTGAACATCGAGCGTGAGGTCATCGACGAACTCGCGCTCCCCCACTCGAATTTTGAGGGGTGCAAATGCAAAGGTGGTATGGGGCGCGGTCGGTTGCCAATCGCGGAGGTTGCAGCTCGAATCGGAGATAAGTGCCCAGCTCATAGAGGGTCCTTTCTAGATGTTTCTCATTTATTATAGCCATCTTGCTTACCTTTGAAACGTGCATCTAGTATTGAAAACTAGCTCATTGGGGTCATGTATGGAGCACGGTCACAAATAAATGAACCTCGCAGCCCAAAGGCCACGAGGTTCACATTCGTTTGCTATACAGAGTGACTTAGTAGCGCACGAAAATGTAGTTGTTGTTCATGCCGGCTGCGACGGAGCTGATGATGACGCCCGTCTTGTAGTCGGAAGCATGGATCATCTGACCATTACCGATATAGATGCCAGTATGGTAGGAGTTAACCACGACATCGCCCGGTTGCGGGTCGGACACGCGGGTCCAACCCATGAAGGTGCCGGTGGTGCCCAGACGGCAGTAGCGGCCCGTGAGACAGTAGCTTACAAAACCGGAGCAGTCAAAGCTGTCCGGTCCAATGCCGCCCCAGGAATAAGCGCAACCCAGCTTGCTGTAGGCACGCGAAACAACGGAGCCGCCGTCAACAGACTGGTTCGGTGCGGAAGGCGTCGGAGCCGGAGCCGGAGCCGGGGCGGGCTGCGGCGTAGGGGCCGGAGCGGGCGTAGGAGTGGGCGCGGGCGTATTGCCGCCATCGTTGGTGTTCTCAGTCGTACCGGCGGTGTCGTTGCTCACCGTAGCCTTCTCGGCGGTGCTGGCGTTAATGCCGGCCTGAAGTGCTGCGTTGGCTTCAGCCTCGGCGGCAAGCTCGGCCTGCAGCTGGGAGTCCAGGGAGCTCACGACACTCTGGGCCTCAGCCTGCTGGGCGTTGAGCTCGTCGACCTTCTTCTGCGTCGCGGCGACGTTCTTCTCCTGCTCGGCCTGCTTATCAGTGAGCTGCTGCTTAAGGTCCTTGACATCCTGAATGGTCTGGGCCTGCTTGTCGGAAACCTTGCCGTAATAGAACAGACGGTTGAGCATGTCGCCCAGATCGTCGACGCCCGTCAGAACCTGAAGGAGACTCAGACCGCCGGTCTTGTACTCACCGGCAACGTAGCTCGAAAGCTTTGCCTGGCCCTCGGCAATCTCTTGCTGCTTTTGCGTGATCTCGCCTGCAGTCTGATCAAGCTCCTGCGTCTGTGCGGAGAGTTCGTCATGAATTTGCTGGGTCTGCGTGCCGATCTGCTCGAGTTTGGTACGAGCGGCGGCAAGGTCGGATGCGGTATCGGCATAGGCCGGAGCCGCGAGGCCCAGGCCCAAAACACAAGCGAGGGTTGCCGTAGCAGCGCAGCGTGCCATGTTTTTGTGCGTATTTGCTGTGCGCATGGAGCTTCCTTTCCGGTATCTAAGGGTAGCGGCTAGTCCACCGTTACCAGGCTAAAGAGCTCGACGTCCTCGTTGGAAGGCGTGAGCTTCTTGCGCGGGTTAAGAAACGCAAGCTCGAGGATACAACCGTAACCCACAAGCTTTGCGCCCATATCTCGCACCAGTTTACCTGTTGCCTCGACGGTTCCGCCCGTCGCGACCAAGTCGTCCAGAATCAACACGGTATCTTTAGAGGTAATGGCATCGGCGTGGATCTCGATAGAGTCGGTGCCATATTCGAGCTCGTAGCTCTCGCTCACCGTCTTGCGAGGCAGCTTGCCCGGCTTGCGTGCGGGCACAAAGCCAGCGCCCAGGGCGACGGCCACGGGCACGCCGACCATAAAGCCGCGAGCCTCGGGACCCACGACCTTGGTGATGCCCATGCCGGCAAAATGCTCGGCCAGGGCATCTACCATGGCCTTTAGCGCTTCGGGATTACCAAAGAGCGGCGTGATGTCCTTAAAGACAACTCCGGGCTCGGGATAGTCGGGGATGTCGACGATGTGAGATTCGAAGTCGTACATGGCATGACCTTTCAGGGGAGGCTGGTTTGTAGCAGCGTCTATTTGGCCGCGCTGGCGGTGCCGGCGCGTGAGGGGGCGACAACCTTGAGCGGCTGCACGAGGGATTCCTCACGCACGGGGACCGCGGAGGTAGATGTCTCTTCGCTTTTGGCCTTGGTTGACTCGGAGCGTGCGATCTCCTCGTCGAGGGCATCGATATCGGCATCCTCCACCACGGCGTTGAGCGACTCGAATACACGGTTCTTGAGCAGAGCGGTATGGACGCCCTCGGTGAGGTCATGCAGCTTCTTAAACGCACGCTCGAGCTTGGCATCGCGCTCGTCATCGGAGGTATCCATGCCGAGCATGCTCACGAGAACCTGCTCAAACATCGAGGACTCGCGGTTTGCGGACGATACGTACTGGCGCAGGTTGCGCGGCTCGATATGGAAGCGCGAAAGCTCGGAGCAATAGCGGATGATTGGGAAATCGCGGCCATCGACAAGCTCGCGATTCTGCGGGCTTTTGATGATGCGAATGAGGTCGTTTTCGGCCAGGGAGCGGATAAACGAGATCTCGACGCCGAGCATATCGGGGATGGTCTCGATGGGATGCAGTTTTTGCTTAGTCTCCTTGGGTTCCGTCTTGAGCGGAACATCGGACAACAGGCCCACCTCGTAGGCGAGCGTAGACAGGTCCGTGGCGTTTTCAAGGCGCTGCTTGATCACGTTGAGCGGCATGTAGCGAGTCTTCTGGAGGTGCAGAATGACCTCCAGGCGGTCAACGTCCTCCTTGGAGTACTGACGATAGCCCTTAGGCGTGCGATGAGGGGTGATGAGCCCCTCATCTTCGAGAAATCTAATTTTTGAGTTCGAAAGATCGGGGTATGCGCCTCGAAGTAGATTGACGACCTGGCCGATACTCAGATAATTGCGTTCGGCCATGCCCTACTCACCGGTTTCGATGCGCTCCGGCGTGCTCTCGTGGTAGATGAGCGTAAACGTACCGATCTGGACGGAAGAGCCATCGTGCAGCGGTGCGCCGTTGACGATAGCGCCGTCAACCCACGTACCGTTGAGCGAGCCCAGGTCTTCGATGCGGGCACCCAGACCCTCGCGAATAATGCGCGCATGGCTACGCGACACGGTCATGTCGTTGAGGAAGATGCCGTTAGCGGGATCGCGGCCGATGGTGGTCACATTATCCTCGAGCTCAAAGGCTGCACCGGTTTGAGGGCCTTTGACGATAGATAAGACGGGCGCGGTGATGTGCACGTTGGCCATGAGGTCGGGAACGGTGACATCGCTCGAAGGAACGCGGAAAACGCAGGTGGCGTCTGAGGCCTTATCGTTCTGAGGCATATTGTTAACCATGTTGTCCATGACAACCCCTAACTTAACGCGGACATGCCGCAAAGAATGAACTGTACGTAATCATACCCCAACGACTTAGTCTTCGATTTCGGGGTTAAGAAAGTCGATGTCTTCGTCCTCGGGATGCGCCACGGCTTGTTTAATGGCCGCTCCACCCTTAATGGAATAGATGACGGCGGTGAGCATGGAGAAGATGACGCCGCCGTACACAAAGAAGATGCCAAGCGGTACCGGGCTGCCGTTGAGGCCCGGGAAGGCCGTGAACGTGGCGGGCAGCAGATGCCAGCCATCCACAGTGGGAAAGCCCAACAGCATGAGCGAGAAGCCGGTCATGAGCAGCGCCGTCGCAATCTTGCCGGGAAAGACGACGTCGATGGGGCGGCGGTGATAGTGGCGCACGATGAGCGTGCCGATACCAAGGTAGATATCGCGACCAATGATGAGCACGCAGACCCAGATGGGAAGCTCGCCGCGGACCATCAGGCCCAGTACGCCGGTAAATAGCAGCGCACGGTCGCAGATGGGATCCATAACCTTGCCGAGCCACGAGACCGTTTTGGTCATGCGGGCAATCTGGCCGTCCATCCAGTCGGTGGAGGCCGCGATGGCATAGATGACGATGGCGACGACACGGTTGTTGTCCGTCACAAACAGGTACAGGAAGACCAGCGTGAGGATCAGGCGCGTGAAGGTAATGAAATTGGAGATCGTGAAGATCTTATTCGACGGGTAATCGGAAGTGCCGATAAGCTCCTTTTTGATCTTCTTTTTGATGCCCACAGGACTCCCCCGCTGGTAAACGACAAAACTTTCGATACTATACCCGTTCTGGCGATGTCTATCCAGCGAGAGCATAGAGAGTCCAGACATGTGGAGGGTGTTGTTGGCGGGGCGGGAACTCACATTTATGTACATCAGCCTCCAAACATGTCGAAAAATGTCGGTTTTGGAGGGTGATGTACACGTTTTTGTTGCGCGTGTGCATCATCTCATATGTTGCCAACGCTAACGGTGAACCTGAGCGCCCGGGCACATTCTTTGTTGGCTGAAACCGGCATAGCAACTAGCGGAAGGCATCATCGAAGGAGTGTGCTGGAAAGCACCCGTCTCCTTAACTGTTAGAAATGCAAGTTAAAAATCTATGTGGCCAATGTGATACCGTTGAACCCGCGTATCGATACCGCCCAGCCATTCGCCTCGCCCCCGTCGCACGCATCTTCATTCGGTCTGTCATTATTAATCTAACGATGCTTTGAGAAATGTAGGTGCTTCCAAATGTACTGTCGACTTCTTCTCAAACTAATCCTAAGAGACAAGGCCGTATGGATTTCCACGCTCGTTCTCGCCGCAGCCTTCTCCATCCCCATTGCGTTCAATTCACCCATTTACGGCCCCTTCTTTATGAAGCAGGGCATGCAGGGCTTTGTCGACGCATTCAATACGCGCGCGCCCCAGGCCAGCGGCATAGACCTATCGCCAGAGCAGCAAGTCGACGCGGAGCTTGCAAGATACGCGAACGCCGCCCTTGCCGCTCAAACCGACGCCGCCTTTCTCGATTCTGCCGAGAGCTACTACGCGCTCATGGACGAGGGCTTCCAATCCGGGTCCATCGTGGGGGACCAGGAGACCAATGACGCGGAGCTCGCATATTGCCGTGCCCTGAGCAGCTCCGGCATCGCGGATATCCCGGCCTCCGCAAACGACCTGCCGTTCCTTTCCTTCCTGCCTTACGCCATTGCCACGGCGCCGTCTTTCCTTCCCTTCATCCCCTTCCTTCTCTCGTCGATACTCGTGCTCGGCGCCACAAGGCCTGCGACCCTGGCGGCAAAGGCGCCCGCGCCCAAATTCCGGCGCCTTATCCAGATCGTGTTTTCGATAATCGCCGCGGGGACCGCGATGCTCCTCGCCGGCCTCGCACCCGGGGGCATTTACGCCTTGGCCCTAAACGGCTTCGGGCAAATTGGGTACCCGATCGCCTTCTTCCATGACGGCGCGCTTACCACCACGACCGCGGGAGACGTCTTCGCAGCCCTGCTTCTCGCGCTGCTTGCGGGCGGAACCTTGATATCCGTTTGCTCCGCCGTCCTATCGACCGCAACGAGGCGCGTCCTCGCGGGCCCCCTTACCTCCGCGCTGCTTGTCGCGGCCCCGGCATTCCCGTTACTGTCCGATTCGGCACTGGGGCATAGCGCCGCGCTCAATCTCCTGCCGCTGGCCGTATTCTCGCCTATCGAGGCAACGGGTTACGTGGGATGCTTCCCGACGGAATTCATCGGCTCCGGTTCAGGCAGCGCATCGATGCTTGCCGTGGCCCTGGCATACGTCGCGGTCCTTTTTGCAGTCGGCGCCGTTGCGGCAAGGTCGCCCAAGCAGGCCGGACCCGCTAAAAAGCACCATGGGCTCGAGCTTCTGGACGCGAGCGTGGGATACGGGAGCACGACGATACTTTCAATCGGGTCGCTTCTCCTGAGCCCGGGAACGGCGGCGGGCCTCGTTGCTCCCAACGGCTCGGGGAAAACCACCCTCCTGGAAGCGCTGTCGGGCCAATTTCCCGCCCGCATCCACTCGGGAAGCCTGGTGGCAGACGGAATCAGCCAACGTCGATCAGCCGAATTTGCAGAACTCGTCTACCTGAGCTCTTCGGGCGGCACGGATCTCTACCCCACGCTATCGGCCCTCGAGCACCTCTCTTTCGTTAGGGATGCGTGGAAATCGGCCGCCGACATCGACTCGCTCTGCAGCTCCCTCGGAATCTCCCCATATCTCGACAAGCCGGCCCGTAAACTCTCGACGGGAATGAAGCAGCAGGTAAAGCTTGCCATGGCGATAGCGACCGATTGCCCGTACCTCATCCTCGATGAACCGCTGAACGGCCTCGATCCGGGAAAGCGGAAAACCTCCTGCGACGCGATGCGCAGCGAGGTGGCGCGGGGACGCAGCGTGCTCATCTCAAGCCATCTGCTCGACGACCTGGCAGACCTCACCGACTCGTTCTACTTCATCGAGGCCGGCACGCTCGTGGAAAAGATCGAGTCGTCCTCGCAGACGCTCAAGCAGGAATACCTCGATACATACGAGGGAGGCGAATGACATGAAACTATTTGAACAGCTGAAGTCCAATGCGTCGCGCATGGCTGTCTACGCCATCCTCGTGGCAACGGCTTTATGCGGAATCGCGGCACCCGTCTATGCGCTCAACGGGGAGAAAGGCGATGTCGAACCCGCGTACATGGCTTCGACGGTTAAAGACCGGTACAAAGCCTTCTCTGGAGACACGTTTTACGTAGCAGAGTACGACACGACCTACCGTCAGCTTCGCTACAACAAGAGATACGAATATCTAGGCCCAGAGGCAATCAGCTATACATCGGGTTGGTACCGCTCCAGCTATGGACACATAACCCAGTTCAAGTGTAACTACCGTGTGTACAACTAAAGCAACCGGCCGGGACGAGGGGCGACGCAAAAGCGTCGCCCCTCGTTTTTAACCATGTCAACTGAACCTAGTTCAGTTTGGTTGATTTCCGATCTCAGCCGAACACATTGAGCGGAAAGGCCGTTCCCGCAGTCAGTCGAACGTCCCCGGGGCCCTTCTCAGGCCCCGGGGACGGCATTTTCCCAGTTGAAGGAACGGTGGAGATGTGTTTCGATGGGTCAGATTCGTGTCGTTCCGAAAAGACCGTGAACCTTTTGTGGGACACGCGGCGCCGTGGTACCATAGCCGAGTTTGTTGTCTTGGTCGGAAACCAAGACGCCTTATGCGCTGATCGGTAACCAGCGCCTGACCAATAAGGAGTCCTACCATGAAGCAGGGTATCCATCCCCAGTATGTCGAGTGCACGGTGACGTGCTCCTGCGGCAACACCTTCAAGACGCACGCTACCGTGTCCGAGATGAAGGTCGAGCTTTGCAACGAGTGCCACCCGTTCTACACCGGCCAGCAGAAGTTCGTCGACACCGGTGGACGCGTCCAGCGCTTCGCCGACAAGTTCGGTGGCGCCGCTGCCGCCCAGCTCAAGAAGGCCGAGGAGGCCAAGGCCGCCAAGGCCGCCAAGGCTGCTGAGGCCGAGGCCGCTCGCAAGGCCGCCGCTGAGGCTAAGGCTGCCGAGAAGGCTAAGCGTGCCGCTAAGTTCGCCGAGGAGGCTGCCAAGCAGGCTGCCGAGGCTCCCGCAGAGGCTCCCGTCGAGGAGGCCGCTGCCGAGGCCGAGACCACCGAGGCTGCTGAGTAAATAGCTCGCCGCGGAAACACTCGCATTCATGGCATAAGGGCCGCGCATCCATTTGGGTGCGCGGCCCTTTTCTTTTTATTGGTGCAAGCTAACCCGTCCCCATTGCACCAGGTTGGTGCGAATGGGACAGGTTGATTTGCACCAAATGGCAGAGAGGCGGCGTTTTCCCAGATAAAAGTTGCCAAAATAAACCAGTCCCTTTTTGGCAGGCTGTCGTAGTTATTACGTGGTCGAGCGTGTCGACCGCATAGGCGGCGCCTTGTTTGGCTAAAGTACAAATATCTGTGTTTAACTCGTCCAAGGTTTCATGCCGTGGGCGATGGCCAAAAGGAAAACCACATGGGATTCATGTCAAAGCTGCTGTCCTTTGGATCCGATAAGGACCTGAAGCGCTACTACAAGATCGTCGACAAGATCAACGGTCTTGAGCCTCAGTTTGAGAAGATGACCGAGGAGGAGCTCCGCGCCCAGACCGATAAGTTCCGTGAGCGCTACGCCAACGGCGAGTCGCTCGA
>OHIK01001229.1_pt1 | contig 10941 bp, 12 predicted proteins | sample 1568241 | NCBI WGS metagenome assembly OHIK01 (sample SAMEA3879567, study PRJEB24766) | human gut metagenome | biome: human-associated habitat; feature: feces | place: USA | collected 1985/1987 | reverse complement strand
TTCTAAGAGACTTCCCAACCGCTTGATTAAGAAGTCTTTTAGAGCATACAACACCCGCAGCCAACTTGAACTTGGCATATTGCCGGACAGCAAAGTGATTCGGCTTCTTCTTTTTCAGTGCTTCAAACATCTGATCCACTGGATTCTGAAAGGTTTCATCATCCTCGCGCACTTCCATCGCATTCAGGAATTCAATCAGCGTTGCAAAGTTCTGCTCTTCCAGCGGTGCCTCATAGTGGATATAACCAATCAAAGCACAATACAGCAAGGTCTCTGCCTATAGTGATAGGTAACCCTTTGAAGTAATCTCCGGGTTTTCCCCCACTTCACACCGGACATGCGACTTTCACCGCATCCGGCGTTCCATCGATCGTTTTTACAAGCATTTAATCAGTCACCAAAATAGCTTTTTAATCTATAGCCGCCAGACCAGCCTGCTCTCGCAGTCTGTTTACCTTTGAAACTTGCTTCTTCGTCATGTTGAGCGTTTTGGTTAAGGCTTTGAGCTTTGCCGCGTCTGATGTTTCCAACAGCGGCAGATACCGATAATGCAGGAGCGTCATGTTTTGATAGCGTTCCTGACCGCCGTTTTTCTTTGGCATTTTCAGCCAACAGGCGATTTCGGATGCACTTCCGAATTCCTCTCCGCTGACCGCACATTTGCCGCCTTGGGCAGAGAATAAAGAAATTCTGCTGTCGGCGTATTCTGTGCTGTGTCCGCCCGATGCCATCGACCGTAATCCTTCAAGAACAAATGGGTTCAATCGGAGATTCGTGTGTATTGGCTTTCTGCCTTCTGCCGTGTAACTACATACGGCAGACCGCTTCGAGTGTGGTATCTTGTTTTTCACGAATGCAAGCGGGTAGATCGGTTGATCGATCCCGGCAACGTAGCGCACCATTTTCGACCTTCCGTATCGCTCCTTCTCCGTCTGGGTCATAGTTCCGCCCTCGCGTTGAAGCCTGCACCCTTTCTCTGAATTCAGCCTGTTGGTAAGAACGGTCATTACCTGCCTGTGGACAATCCTGCAATCAAGACTGATGCAGGTGGCGATCTCGAAGTAGTTCTGGATGCCCATCACCATCGAGTTGTAAGTCCGGATTTCTCCTAATGGCGTTTTGCCTTCGGATGGTCTGGCTATTCTTTTTGCCTGTTCCACGAGCTTTTCCCGCTCTATCCCAAACTTCTTGTCACATATGTGGGACTGTACAGTGTATTTCTTTGCTTTCTGTCTGACCCGTATCTTGAACCCAAGGAATTCCGAATAGCGTTTTCTCACATTCACTATCCGTGTTTTCTCCGGGGAAACTTCAAGCCGCAGTCTTTCTTCAAGCCACTGCGTCACAGCTTCCATTGTCTTTACAGCATCATCCTTCGAGCGGCAGAAGATTCTGAAATCGTCAGCATATCTTACGATATACATTTCCTTCAGATTTGTGCTCTTCATGGCTCTGTACCCGTGGCTCTTGTCGAACACCTCGTTTTTACCGATTGTCCTGTATCTTCCTCGGGCTACAGCCACCGGATTGTTCTGCCATTGGCTCTCTACCCAGTGATCCAGTTCGTTCAGCACGATGTTTGCCAGTAGCGGCGAGATGATGCCGCCCTGTGGCGTGCCTTTGTCCGGTAGGATAGTTGTGCCGTCCGGCATGCGAATCGGCGCAGTCAGAATCCGCTTTATTACAAATATCAACTGCTTGTCCCTGATTCCCATTGCCCATATCTGTTTGATCAGCTTGCTGTGATTCACGTTGTCGAAAAAGCCCTTAATGTCGAACTCAATGACATAGTGAAGATGCGTCACCTGCATCAGCGAATAAGTCCTCGCTATGGCATGCTCCACCGATCGGTTCGGTCGAAAGCCATAACTGTTGTCGCTGAACTGAGCTTCACAGATCGGTTCCATGACTTGCTTAATACATTGCTGTATCAGCCTGTCCCAGATGCAAGGGATGCCGAGCGGCCTTGTTTTGCCGTTCGGTTTCGGGATGTCTTTGCGTCTGACCGGTTTGGGCCGGTAGCCGTGCCGACTCCCTGTGACAATAAACCTCACTTTCTCCACGACTTCTTTGGGAGTCCTGCTCCCGATGTCTGTAATGTTTCTGTTGTCTGTGCCTGCCGTGTAACTTCCTCCGTTGGTCTTGATATTCCGATAGGCAAGCAGGATATTTTCGCGCCGCAGAATGATCTCCATCAGGTTTGTAAATATTTCCCCGCTCTTACTTTTTCGGTAAAGCTCATCAAAGACCGGTTGCATGCCGTAATACTCTGCATGCCGAAGGTCGTCAACACATAGACTCTTTGCTTCTCCTGGCATAAGGCATCACCTCCTCTCAGAGAGTGACCCTTTTGGTCTTACTCGAATCCTTATCCTGGACTGAATAATGCCTGCTTAGACCAACCGACTGGTGACCATCCCTCTTTCCCCCATTACAGGGGCTGTCATAGGTTCGATCACGGCTTTTCAGCACCGGTTCACCTGCTTATTGTTCTTCGTCAGGCTATTCCTTGCGGAACCCGGTACCTTTCCACGTTCCAATAGTTCTATCTGTACATACGCGCCTTTAGGTTCCCACTATAGTCCTGTCGGCTTGCCTGTGCCTGTAACACAGCATGGTCGTTCATAGGAAAAATTCTTACTAAACCACACCGACTGCGCTTTAACGCACCCCGGCATTTCTACCGGGTCTTCTTTTAGACCTGTACATTCGCGGGTTCGTCAGTCCGCCCGCCAAGGCGAACATTCTAACCATGGGCGTCTTGTAGACCCTTGGCCTATAGGCAGCACATCCCACCTCTGGGGCGCTTTCGCCGGCATTGGCTGCCGGTTCGGCTGCTCTCGGCCGTTGTCGCGGGGCTTCATACAAGAGCCTTTACAGCTGATGCATGCCCGCCGAGGGCAGGCGTTTCAGGGCGTTACCCCATCATTTCACCTGTCAAACTATCAGTTATCCACGCAACATAGTTGCGTGTCCGCCAGCTTCTTACCGCTGGCGAACGTGTCGCACTCGTCCAGAATTCGTCACCGGCCTTGCCGTCCCCTTTGGTGTTGGCAATGAGCGTTGTGGTCAGCTTCAAAATATCCTTTTCGCTGTGAATATACGCGAAGGGATTATAATGCATCGACTTTCTGAAATTGATAGTATTGAAAATCCGGATACTGTATCCGTTCTTCAAAAGGGCTTGGCCGCAGTCGATTACGATATCGCCTTTCGGGTCAGTGACCACATAGGAACTGTGGCATTGTAAAAGATTGGGTTTAAGCCAAAACCGGGTCTTGCCGCTGCCGGAGCCGCCCACCACCAGCACGTTTTTGTTTCGGGCATTTGCCGGATTCTTCGGGCGGTTGCCCATCATCAGCCGCTCCGTCCGGGTCAGAATCACATTGTTTGCAAACACTGGATCTTCAAACGGTTCGATGTCTTTCTGCGTACCCCAACGAGCAGAGCCATACTCCATGCCATGGCGATATTTCTTGGCATTTTTGCCTTTCAGGTACACAGCAATCCGCAAACCCGCTCCGCAGCACACACCAATCAGCAAATCCATCGGATGCAGACTTGGCATCGGATTGGAAAAGGCTGCACCCAGGGCAGAAAGAAAGCCGAGGAGCTTTTCAGACATGTCTGCGCCCTCGGCAATTCTCCACGCTTCTCCCAGATTGGTACATACAAGACCGGCAATGAAGTACGGCAGGTTCAGGAGCAGCTGCTTCTTTGTCTTATTACTCATAGATCACGCTCCTGACTTTTGTGGCGAACCTTATCCGGAAGAATTGCAGCAACCAGCTCTTTGAGCTTGTTAAGCTGCTCCAGAACACTCGGTTTTTCCTTTGTTTTCAGCTTTCGGTTGGTGAATTCCTCAAAAGCGGAAGTCAGTGCATCCGCATCCTTCGCCTTAAAGAACACCGTGTACTTGGGTGGCATTACATTTTGGTCTTTCGTAATGGCATAATCCACACCATATTTCCGTGCCACCTGTTCAAAGCCTTTCAAATCCGTTTTCTCAATGGGGATACTGCTGACTCCCTGATTCTGACCGATCAGTTCTTTGATGCTCTGCTTTCCAATCGGCAGCTGCGCTGTTTTCTGAGCCACCTTAGCCTGATGATGCCGTTTCCACGCATTATAGCCATTCACGATGGTGCGAAAGGTCAGTTTCGTGGTGCTGATTGCCAGATTGACGGTACGATTTTCAACTTCTTCCTGCATGAATCTCCGCCTCCTTCCTTACAAACTGTCCCGGTCCGGTGCCGGTTTGCTCTTTTCCTGGGGCTTTGCAGCCTTTTCCTCCATCTTCTTCACCATGTCATCCGGAACCGGAATCGCCATGATGCTGCGCCCCATACGAACGAACATCTGGGGCTGATGGAACTGTTCCTCAAATTTCTGCATCTGCTCCGAAGTCAGAGAACCAAAGTCATCCTCTGTCAGCCCTACCACCAGAAAATCACCGGCATAAATGTCCTGCATATCCCCGTCTTCGGTGTAAATCGCACGGTTCAGCGGCAGACCATTGATTTTGCCGGATTCATTCAGAATAATGGCTACTTCATCCTCAAATGGATAGGTCACTTCAATATCGCCGCCGACCATGGCCTGCAAATCTTCCAGCTCCGTGCCAACACTGATTTTCTTCGGATAGGCATTGGGCTGTACCAGCAGCACATCCATTGTCCTGGTCTCTGCCAATTCATGTTCTCCAACGGTCTTGAAATCCACACCGGTGAAATCGCCGGAATCCAGAACATAGTCCTGATTGTTCCACGCCTGCGTCACCATGCGTTCCGCATCTTCCTGCGAGGCAGCTTCCACGGAAACCTTTCTCTGGAGAGTTTCTGTAATCTCCACATCAAATTTCTTCATAGGCACCTCCTTAGATCAGGCGCAGTGCCGGAACCAACTCGCCGCCAATGGAAACCACCGTCAGGTTTTCGTTCACATAGTCGATGGTGCGTTCCAACGTAAACAGATTGATGCTGCATTCGTTACCGTTCTGGTCGATTTCCGAAACTTCCGCAGCTCCCAGCAGATAGCGGGTTCTGTCAGTCTCGATCACATCGCTCTTATCATAATGGAGAAGCAGTTCCCCATCTGCCACCAGGTCAGCCTCCATCTCATCGTAAACATCCTCAAAGATATCTCGACTGCCAGCCTCGGTCAGAAGTTCGCCGCCTGCCCCCGGCAGGATCACCATCACAATGCGCTCCTTCGGGTGATCTTCACGGATTGCCTCCAGCATCACCCAGTTATGAAGCATCGCAATGGACTTCTCAAACATGGAATCATCCATCGGATTCGGCTGCGATGCACCATTCGGGCAGTTCTTGCAATCCATGCTGCACACTGCGTTGTTCTGATTCTTCTTAAAGTTCATCATCATAAAAATCTCCTTCTCATCGTTCCATATCTCGTTGTTTACTTCGCTGCCACTTTTCCAGCAGCCGGATAATCGTGTCCTGCATCTGCTTCGGCGTATAGGATTTCGGGAAATACTTCCGAAGAACCTCGTTTTTAATCGTCACATGGTCAAGCTCATCCTTTTTGATTTCGTTCATCACTTCACACATGGCATCCAAGGTACAGCCGCCCTCCTGCGAGAGCTTTTTCAGCCGCTGCGCCTGCGACAGGGATGGAGATGCCTGTGCATAGTCCATTGCCTCCAGAAATTCTTTCTGTTCAGACGGTTTCAGATAAGACAACTCTACCGCCGGATTGAAGGCGATTTTCTTCTCATCCACCATATTCAGAATTTCGGGAATCAGGTTGGTAAGGCGGATAAAACGCTGAACTTGCGTTTTACTTTCATTCGCATCATCAGCTAACTGGTTCACAGCCCACGACTTCTGACCAACTTGGTCAGAAGTTAAATCTCCGCGTTGTCCCTGATGCTTCATAGCTTCCAACTTCATCTTGTAGGAAAACGCTCTCTCGCTGGGAAGGATATTTTCCCGCTGCAAGTTGCTGTCCACCATAAAGATGATTGCCGCATCATCGTCCATTTCCTTGACGATGACCGGCACCGTCTCCAAACCTGCCAGCTGTGCCGCATGAAGCCTGTGGTGTCCTGAAAGGATTTCGTATCCGCCTTCCGGGTCAGGTCGGACAATCAGCGGTGATACCACACCGATCTGCTTGATGCTCTCCACGGTCTGTTCCATCAGCTCATCGTCCAGCACCTTAAAGGGATGACCTTCAAAGGGATGCAGGTCAGAAAGCGGCATCTCCGTCCGCTGCTCCTTAGCCGCAGCGTCGGCAGCTGAGCCACTGCGGTTTTCTGTTGTAATACTGGTTTTTGCTTTTGCCATTCAGCTTCTTAACCTCCTTCCAGCGGTGATAGATGTCATTCTTACCTGCGAAAAACGCCTTTTTTGCCTTGCACTTCATAGATCAAGTACCTCCTTAACGACCTGCTGTTTTTCTTTTCCAATGCTCTTTCTGCGGTCCTCTCCGCTGATTCGCACCGGCGTACACATTTCCAGAATCCTGCTGTAAATCCGGGCGTATGCCACATCCTGCGGATTGCGGATTTCTGCAATTTTCAGATTGGTTGTGATAATGACCGGAAGCCCGGACTTATACCGCTCATCAATGACAGCGTAGACCTGCTCCAGCGCATATTCGGTGCTGCGCTCAATTCCCAGATCATCCAGAATCAGCAAAGAATAGTTGGAAAACGAAGCGATATACCGGTATCGTTCTTCCGAATACATGGCACCCATCTGGTTCAGGATTTTGGAGAAGTTCGTCATCAAAACCGGAATGCCCTGATCCAGCAGCGCATTGGCAATACATGCCGCCACAAAGGACTTTCCGGTGCCGACATCTCCCCATAACAAAAGGCCAAGGTTTTCAGCCTTGACCTTTTTCCACTGCTCCACATAGCGTTTTGCCATCTGGATATCCTTGTTGTCTTCTGCAACTGCAAAATTCCATTCCAGAAGATGCTTTTCCTGAATCCCAGTTGCTTTCAGCTGCCTGATTTTACGCTGCCGCTCCACCAGTTCATCCTGGCGTTTCTTTTCCGCCATCGCTTCCTGCTGGCATCTGCAAAGGCAGGGAACAATCTTGTCTCTGCCCCAGAGCTTTACCCTGCACTGCACCGGAGTATGACAGTTCCGGCAATACAGCAGTCCGTCCTCGCCCTGGTATTCCTGCTCTCCGGGTTCTTTCGGCGTAAAGAGCGAATCCAACGCCGCATTCAATACTTCAGGCACCATGTCGCTCATAGGCTGTCTCCTTCCTCAAATGTGTAATCTGCCGGGTTATACTTCGGCTTTTCTCTCTTCGCCCAACTCCGGATTGTGGCAAGGTGATTTTTGTAGCTCCTGCCGGTGGAAGCCATATACTCAGAGAGCCGTTCCACCCGCATCTGATAATCTCCTGGGAACTCCTGCCGGAGCTTGCCGTATTCTGTGTCAGAGAGAAGGACATTTTCGTATGAGCCATACCGGTGCTGGATTTCCTTCTTCTCTCTTTTATTGATTGTTTCAGTACTTGTTCTATTAGTACTTAATTGCGCGGGATTTTCCGTAACCGGTGTGTCCGTATCCGGATTTACCGTATACGGCTTTTCCGTACACGGTGATTCCGAACACGGCTTTTTCCTTGGCATCTCATAGATCACATACTCCGCTCTGCCCATCCGACCGTTACTCTCACGCTGCTGGTTCCTTTCCAGATACCCAAGACGCTCCAGCTCTTTCAGAGCAGTAAGCACTCCATCTACGCCATCCGGCGTAATCGAAGATAACCCCCGTACCGAATAGTTCCATGTGTCTGGCAAACTGAGCAGCATGGAGAGAAGTCCTTTTCCTTTCAGGCTGAGACCCTGATCCCGCAGGTGGTAATTGCACATCGTTGTGTAATTGCTGTTCTTCTCAACCCTGAATACCGGCATGGTGCTCACCATCCTTTTTCGCAGGCTCCGCTTTTTTCTTCGGACATTTGCGCGGACGATCTTCGCTGTCCTCTCGGCGATGGTATTTGCCGGTATCCTGCATCATGCGTTCAAACGCCTGAAGGCGTCCCTCTGTAAAAAGCGTCATTCGATCACACCCCATTTCTTAAACAACTTGAAGAGATGATTCTTTCCCTTGCAGGTCACTCTCGTCTGCTGCACCAGTTTTCCGCTTCTGCCGTAGCAATCCCGGACAATAAAATAGCCCCTTGCAGATTTGTCTGCAAAAGGCATCAGCCAGCCGTTTGGACTGCGGTACAGATAGCGGTGATCCAGTAAGAGAGCCACTGCCGTCTTCTCCGGGATTCCGATTTCCTTACAGAAATTCCGGATGCAGGTGCAATCTTCCGAATTTACAAAGGTGTCGAAGTAGTCTGCCTTGGGCTGTGCCGCATCCAGCTGTTTGCGGATACCCTCAAGCTGCTCTCTCTCGGCTACAAGCTCCTGTGCCAGTGTGTAGATGACCTCCGGATGCTGAATCACCTGATCCAAAATGGAATCGCTCATATACACACCATGCTTGCGAATGGAAGGAAGAACTTCATCAAACACCCAGTGTTCAAATCGTTCTGCCGATGGCAGCTTGCTGTGAACGATCAGCCGGTAAACATCGCCTTCTGTGATAAAGGAGATTTCAACGACCTGCTCTCCAGCATCTCCATACTGATTCACCTTCTGAACGACCCCCTCGCGTTTCGTTAGGGGGCCTCTGCAATGGCGTTTCACTGCGGCGTAGGGATTCACATACCCCAACGCTTTCGCCACATCGCTTGCACAGAAGAAGGTCTTGCCTGCCTCCTGTAACAACCGGATCGAACCAAACTCCTGGTTCTCAAACACCTCCATCATCTGCCTTGACTGTCCGCCATGACTGCCCACATCGGTGTCATGGGTCTTCTGATTGAAATCCGTCATACCTGTTACCTCCTACTCAAATTTGTCTCGCCGGATTTCGGGCGAAAAAAATAGAGCCTCGACCCATTCTCGTTTTCAAAGAATGAGCCAAGGCTCTATGTAACAGGATACCTGATATTAAATTTTTGCAGAATTCGTCAGAACTCGCCAAACGAACCTGACACTGTTTTTCAGTCCGTTTCAGCCGGATTTTTGCCGAAAATCTGTCAAGGATATGGGGCTAATTTCCCCTCCAAAATGGCCTTCTGTAAACCCATTTTCCCACCCATTAGGCTCAAAAATAGGCCGTAAACCCATGGTAAACCCATCAAAATGGGTTAATTTGAAGTCAAATTTCCTCAAATTTCACCATCGGAATCAGGCGATTTCAGGCATAGAAAAAGCCCGGAAAATGGCGTATTTCCGGGCTTTTTTAGCATTATTAAGCTGTAGATTATCGCTTGCTGAACTGCGGAGCGCGACGAGCGGCTTTGAGGCCGTATTTCTTTCTTTCTTTCATACGCGGATCTCTTGTTAAGAAACCAGCTTTCTTTAATACCGGACGGTACTCAGCGTCTGCATGAAGCAGGGCTCTGGAGATGCCGTGACGGATAGCGCCTGCCTGTCCGGAGAAGCCGCCGCCGCGAACGTTTACCATAACGTCGAATTTATCTGTGGTTTCGGTAGCAACCAGCGGCTGACGTACGATCAGCTTTAAGGTCTCCAGACCCAGATACTCGTCGATGTCTCTTTTATTGATAGTAATCTTGCCGGTACCCGGTACCAGATATACTCTTGCGATGGATTTTTTTCTTCTTCCTGTTCCGTAATATTTATTTGCCATGATAACTTCCTCCTTTCAGTACCTTTAATTAAAATTTGATTTCCAGAGCTTCCGGCTTCTGAGCTGCGTGCTCATGCTCCGGACCTGCATATACATGAAGCTTGGTAATCATACTTCTTCCTAAAGGTCCCTTCGGAAGCATACCCTTAACTGCCAGCTCGATTACGCGCTCCGGCTTCTTGTCCATCATCTCGCGCAGGGTAGCTTCTTTCATGCCACCCACATAATCGGAATGGCTGTAATATACTTTCTGATCCAGCTTTTTGCCGGTTACTTTCACTTTATCTGCATTTACAACGATTACATAATCGCCGCAGTCTACGTGCGGGGTGTAAATCGGTTTGTTTTTACCTCTTAAAACTTTTGCTACTTCTGAAGCCAAACGTCCTAATGTATATCTCAATCGTCGCTGGACTAGCCATAAAACTCTTCATTGGTTAACCTCCTGTTAAACTACATGATTCTTAATCAGCTTTATAGTAAAATGCCTACTCCGGGGCTTTGGCTTAAGCATTTCCACCTAACGTCACAGTTATACATTATATCCCACACATTCACGCGTGTCAAGGGTTTTCTTCCAGTGTTTTCAAGGTTTTTCTGCATTTCCCCGGTTTTCTTTCTACCATGTACCAAATCATAAATTGCTTCCTTCCTGCCTGACAAACTACACGGCCTCTTTCCCGCCGTCCACAGCGCCAAACCATACTGCCGATTCGGGACAGCCGATTTCCTGAATTTCTTTCTTCTCCTCCGCATCCAGAAGCTGCAGCGCCTTTTCCGCGGAAACCGCCTCTTTTTCACCTATGACATAGTATCCGTACCTGTCTCCCGGCTTCAATCGTTCCTTTTCCAGATCCGCCACGCAGACCAGCTCTGCTCCGTTCTGGAAAGCATGGTGAATCGTTCGCCGCAGAAGCCGTTCCCACTCCTCGTCTCTGCACCGTTCCACCAGGAAAAATGCCGTTTTCTCATTTTTGATATGGGACTGGAGAATATGGTAATTCCAGTGCCGGTTCTGGCTGTGACACCACCGGGGAAGCTCCTTTTCATACTCCATGTTCACCAGAGTCAGCCCTCTGGCCAGAGCCGTCTGGCCTGCCTGCTGCCGATCTCTCGCCTCCAGGATTTCCTCCACATGCTCCGGCGGATAAACTCCCATGCCCACCTTCATCAGGGTTCCGGCTATAATCCGAACCATATTGTAAAGGAATCCGCTTCCGCTGATGCGAATTGTAATCATATC
>OHIK01001228.1_pt1 | contig 10955 bp, 9 predicted proteins | sample 1568241 | NCBI WGS metagenome assembly OHIK01 (sample SAMEA3879567, study PRJEB24766) | human gut metagenome | biome: human-associated habitat; feature: feces | place: USA | collected 1985/1987 | reverse complement strand
CGAAGGTGTATGGTATTGTGTTGAATCACAGGAATGTCGAGAAGGAGACAGAGAAAGTTGCGGAGTTTGCGGATTTAGTCGGTCTTCCGATTGTGGGAAAGATTCCGAGAAGTGATGAGATTACCCGATGTGAAGATAAGGGAATGACTGTTATCGAGGGAGAGCCAGAATCTCCGGCGGCACAGGCATTTTTGAAGCTTGCAAAGGAACTTCTTGAAAGTGCACAGGATACTGCGGAGGAAGAAGCATGGTAGAGAATGTAAAGAGCGCAATAAAAGATACAAAAAGAGCGGAAAAAGCCTATTTCATTACAACAAAAGAACTTGCAGAAGCAGGGAGAGACAATATTCCGGATGAGCTGATTTCTTCAAAGCACCTGATTTATAGTTCGCCGGCGACACTTGCGTACAATTCACCGGGAGCGCAGGGGTTTGGTGTAAAGAGAGCGGGACTGGCGATTCCGGGTTCGGTCATGCTTCTTTTAGCTCCGGGATGCTGCGGAAGGAATACAACTATTTTAAGTGAGCTTGGCGGGTACAGTGAACGATTTTTTTATCTGATGATGGATGAGACAGATATTGTAACAGGGAGACATTTAAAGAAGGTGCCGCAGGCAGTAGAAGAGATTTATGATTGTCTGGAGACGAAGCCATCGGTTGTTATGATCTGTCTTACCTGTGTGGATGCTTTGTTGGGAACGGATATGGAACGTATTTGTAAGAAGGCACAGAAAAGTGTAGGGATTCCTGTTTTACCATGCTATATGTATGCACTTACAAGAGAGGGAAGAAAGCCTCCGATGGTACATGTCAGACAGTCGATCTATTCTTTGTTAGAACCAAGAAAGAAGAAGAGTACTTCTGTGAATCTATTAGGGCATTTTGCTCCGTTAGAAGATGACTGTGAGCTTTATGATCTGCTAAAGCAGCTTGGAGTTAAGACGATTCGGGAGATTTCACGCTGTGAGAATTATGAAGAATATCTTGATATGGCGGAAGCGAATTTTAATCTTGTGTTAGATGCAGAGGCGCGTTTTGCGGCGGCAGATATGCAGAAGCGTTTAGGAATTCCGTATATTGAGCTGACAAGGTTATATCAGCTTGACAAAATAAAGAATCAATATGCGTTGTTTGCAGCGGCGCTTGGAAGTAAGTTTGATGATGAGGTATATTTTAAAGAGGCGTTTGAGGAGAAGGAAGCTTTTAAGAAAAAGTATCCGCATGTAGTGTTTGCGATTGGAGAAGGTTGTAATGCTAACGCATTTGAACTTGCCTTTGCTCTGATCCGCTATGGATTTGAGGTTGCGGAAGTATTTGGTAATCTTTCAAAAGAGGATTTTGTTTATATTGAGAAGATGGCGAAGGTAAGTCCAAAGACAAAGATTTATTCGAATTTAGAGCCAACGATGATTTATTATGAACCAGGGGAGAATCCGGTAGATATCGTAATTGGAAAGGATGCTTCCTATTATCATCCGGAAGCTGCAAAGCTTGAGTGGAGTGATGATATACAGCCATTTGGTTACCGAGGAGTAAAGCATTTCTTTGAAGAATGTGAACGTGTACTGGAATTGGAAAGGGGGCAGATTTAAATGAAGGGACTTAGAAAGTATCTCTCACCGTTTGCTCCGGATCAGTCCGGTGCAGCAGCGGTACTTTGTGAATTTCATGGATTGATTATTATTTTAGATGCTGGTGGCTGTGCCGGAAATATCTGTGGATTTGATGAGCCGAGATGGTTTGACAGCCGTAGTGCGATTTTTAGTGCGGGACTTCGTGATATGGATGCGATTCTTGGAAGAGATGATCGTCTGGTGGAGAAGATTGGAAAGGCTTGTGAGAAGCTTTCGGCAGATTTTATTGCAGTGATCGGGACTCCGGTTCCGGCAGTTATTGGAACAGACTATAAAGCACTTTCTCGAATGATTGAAAAGAAAACAGGAATTCCGGCATTGACGATTGATACAGATGGAACGAAGCTTTATGATATCGGAGAGAAAAAGACATGGAAGGAGCTATTTAAAAAGTTTGCTGTAAAACAGGAAGTAGAACCGGGGCGTGTAGGTATTATCGGAGCGACACCGCTTTCATTTGGCGGCATTTATGAAAAGAATTTTTTAAAAGAGCATTTTAGCGAAAAAGGTTTTTCCAAAGTGCTTTGTTACGGTATGGGTGATGGTTTAGAAGCAGTGAAAGAGGCAGCAGCGGCAGAGAAGAATATCGTTATATCACCGTCTGGAATTGCGGCAGCGAAGTATTTAAAGCAGAAGTTTGGAACGCCGTATGAAGTATTTTGCCCACCAGAGATTATTCCGGAATGGAAAGAACGAAAAAAGCAACTTGAACATAGTGAGCAAATAGAACAAAATACAGCAATGCCAAACAGGAAAGAACGCTCAGATAAGAAAGTTTTGATCGTACATCAGCAGGTATTGGCGAACACATTAAGAGAAGAATTACTTACTCTTGCTATGGAACAGAAGATAGAAACGGATTTTGCAAAGATTACGGTTGCTTCCTGGTTTATGTTAGACGCTGCACTAAAGAAGGAAGGAGATATTCTTTTTAAGGAAGAAGATGACTGGATTTCTTATATCAAAGAAAATGAATATGACATCATTATTGCCGACCCACTACTGAAAAAAGCAGTGCCATTTTATAAGGGAGAGTGGTATGACCTGCCGCACTTTGCAATCTCAGGGAAGAAGAGGCAGACTGTATGAGAGTCTGTATCAGGGTATTCGGGATTGTTCAGGGCGTTGGATTTCGACCGACTGTAAAGCGCCATGCAGATGTCTGCCGGATTGAAGGCAGTGTGAGTAACAAAGGACCTTATGTGGAAATCTTTGCACAGGGCAGTGAAGAATGTGTGAATCACTTTATAAAGAGGATTCAGGAGCAGCCGCCGAAACGAGCAGTTATCTTAAAGATGGATGTGGAAAGTCTGGAATCTGCAATAGAGTCTGACACAGAATTTGAAGTGAAATCGGAAGCAAATGCTGAAGCAGATAGTAAAGAACGATTCCGCATCATAGAGAGTGAAAAAGAAGAGGGAGAGATTTTTGTTTCTCCAGATATTGCGATTTGTCCGGAATGTAAGAAGGAACTTTATGATAAGAAGGACAGAAGGTATCTCCATCCATTTATTAACTGTACCTGCTGTGGACCGCGTCTTACTATTTTAGATTCCATGCCGTATGACAGAGTACGAACGAGCATGGGAGAGTTTCCAATGTGTGAAAAGTGTGAATGGGAATATACGCATGCAAAGACAAGAAGATTTGATGCCCAGCCGGTTTGCTGTAATGAATGTGGACCGGAGGTGTATTTGCTTGGTAGACCGGAACGGGGAGCAGATGCGATTCGTTACACAAGAAAGGTGATTAGCGAAGGCGGAATTGTAGCGGTAAAAGGCATCGGAGGATTTCATCTTTGCTGCGATGCATCAAATGAGGCAGCAGTGGAACTGTTAAGAAAGAGAAAACGCCGCCCGGCGAAACCGTTTGCAGTGATGGCAAGAAATCTTGAGGTAGTGCAAAGTGTCTGTGAGTTGAGTAAGGAGCAGGAAGAAATTCTCACTGGACATCAGAAGCCGATTCTTCTTTTGGTGAGGAAAGAGATAGAAACGAAGCAGCTGTGTTCATCTGTCGCACCGGGCAATCCCAAAGTAGGAGTGATGCTTCCATATGCGCCGGTGCAGTTACTTCTATTTCAATATCCGGATGGAATCAAGATGCCGGACTTTCTCGTAATGACCAGTGGAAATGTATCCGGTGCGCCAATCTGCAGATCGGATGAGGAAGCACTCGAAGAGCTTTCGGAATTTTGTGACTGCACCTTGTCTCACAATCGAAAAATTCGTGTGAGAGCAGATGATTCCGTGATGGATTTCTATAAAAACAGACCATATATGATTCGTAGATCAAGGGGATATGCGCCACTTCCGGTCCAGACGTCAGGAAAATGGAAAGGACAGGTATTAGCTGTCGGCGGAGAATTGAAAAATACATTCTGTATCGGTGTGGATAGTAGATTTTATCCTTCGGCTTATGTGGGGGACTTAGAAGATTTAAGAACGGTAAATGCATTGAAAGAGACAATACAGCGGATGGAAACATTGTTAGAAGTGGAACCAAGCGTTGTCGTCTGCGATATGCATCCCAAATATAATTCGACGGTGGTTGCGGAAGAACTGGGACTTCCTGTTTTGAAAGTGCAGCATCATTATGCACACATCTTATCCTGTATGGCAGAGAATGACTGGATGGAACAGGTGATCGGAGTATCTTTTGACGGAACCGGCTATGGAACAGACGGAACCATATGGGGCGGAGAAATACTTCTGGCAGATCTTGACGGATTCCGGAGAATCGGAAGTATTGAACCATTTTTACAGGCTGGAGGCGACCTATCAGCAAAAGAAGGATGGCGTATCGCAGTTTCTTTAATCTGGCAAATATCTGAATCAAAAGATGAGGCGATGCAGATCATTCAGAAACTTGGTCTTTGCGAGGAAAAAGAAGCGAAAGTTCAGCTTGCGATGCTTGAGAGAAAGATCAATGCGGTAGAGTCAACCAGTGCAGGAAGATTATTTGATGGAATCAGTGCGATACTTGGAATTCGAAAGAAATCTTCTTTTGAAGGAGAAGCTTCCATGGCATTGGAATTCGCAGCAGAAGCTTATGAAAAAAGATCTGGTAAGAAGAAAATAAATGTCTTAGACGGGCAGAAGTGTTTAACTGAATCAGCAGACGACGGAAGAGAACTTCTTCTGACAAGTCGACTGGTGAGAGCAGCAGTCGAAGTGGTTAGCAATATTGGCGAAAATGCAGTGGCAGAAGATACATTTGATCAGGACTTAATAGAAAAGGCAGCTTATGAATTTCATAAAGGACTTGCAGAGCAGATTGTCACAGCATGTATCCATGCTAAAGAGAAAACCGGATGCCGGACAGCCGCACTTAGTGGTGGTGTATTTCAGAATGGATTACTGCTTCGTCTGACGGAAGACGGATTAATTGCAAATGGTTTTCATGTGCTGACACATCAGATGATTCCGCCGAATGACGGAGGAATTGCGCTTGGTCAGGCATTTTATGGAATGAATCATGAGTGTGTAGAGGAAGCTCCGATTTTATAGAGTTAAAAAAGAAAGGAATAAGAAAAATGTGTGTAGGATTATCAGCTAAAGTGGTTCGCATCAGTGATGGAACTGCAGTGGTAGATGCAGGTGGTGCGAAAAGGGAAGTGTCTTCAGAGTTATTAGAAGATCTGGAGCCGGGCGATTACGTGATGGTGCACGCCGGAGTCGCAATTGCAAAGATCACAGAAGAAGATGACGAAGAGACCGATCAGCTTATGGAAGAACTGCTATAGAGCAGTGAACAGTGGGGTGAAAAGAATAAATGATGATGCAGGATATAACAAAAAATCAAACATCTGAAAGAAATGAGAAACAAAGAAAAACAGCGAGGGAAATCATCGAGCAGTATGATGGACCACCGGTTCGCATTATGGAAGTGTGCGGAACACATACACATGAGATCTTTCGCCTTGGAATCCGCAAATTACTTCCAAAGCAGGTGGAACTGATCTCAGGACCGGGATGTCCGGTCTGTGTGACACCGGTTGGGTTTATTGATGAGGCAGTGTGGCTTGCACTTCAAGCAGGTGTGACAGTCTGTACTTTTGGCGATCTTGTCCGTGTACCGGGAACAAAGATGAGTCTTGCGGGAGCGAGAGAAAAGGGCGCAAAGATCCAGATTGTTTATTCACCGGCAGATGCAGAAAAATATGCGAGGTTACATCCGGAGGAACAAGTCGTGTTCCTGTCCGTTGGTTTTGAGACAACAACACCTTCTTCTTGCTTATCAGTAAAGAAAGCGAAAGAAGAACAACTAGAGAATTATTCTATCCTGACGGCAAATAAGACGATGCCGGGAGCTTATGAAGCATTAAAAGGAAGTGCAGATGTGTTTCTTTATCCGGGACATGTAAATGCAATTACCGGAACGGCATTGTGTGAATCTCTGACAAAGGAGGGAGTCAGTGGAGTTGTAGCAGGATTTACTGCGAAAGAACTGCTGACAGCATTGGCTGTTTCATTGAAACGCTACCAGGAAGGAAAACCATTTTTTGTAAACTGCTATCCAAGAGTAGTAACAGCAGAAGGAAGCAAAGAGGCACAGCGTCTTGTAGATGAACTGATGGAATCCTGCGACAGTGAATGGCGTGGTCTTGGAGTGATTCCAAATTCCGGAATGAAGCTTCGTAAAGAGTGGGAAATGTTTGATGCAAGAGTGAAATATCAGATTCCGGAAATGGAAGGAAGAGCAAATCCGGCTTGCCGTTGCGGAGATGTTTTACAGGGAAAATGTAAGCCATCAGATTGCAAAGTATTTGGAAAAGTCTGTACACCGCAGCATCCGGTAGGAGCATGCATGGTTTCAAATGAAGGTGCGTGTTCCGCTTATTTCATGTACGGAGTATAGAAGAAAATAGAAATGGTTACTGTGAACAGTGACGGAAAAAGAGGAAATAATATGAGCGAAAAAATAGAAAGCCAGACAGTTACAATGGCACACGGAGCAGGCGGAAAACAGACTTCAGAACTGATCGACAAAGTATTTGCAGCACATTTTGCAAATCCGGATCTGACAGCAGATGATGCAGCCGTATTAAATCCGCCGGTTGGGAAAATGGCAGTGTCAACAGATGGATTTATCGTATCTCCGGCATTTTTCCCGGGAGGAAATATTGGAAAACTGTCTATCTGCGGAACAGTAAATGACCTGGCCTGTATGGGGGCAAAACCATTATATCTGACTTGTGCATTTGTGATTGAAGAAGGATTCCCAATGGAGAAACTGGAGCAGATTGCGGAGGCAATGGCTAAAACATCGAAAGAAGCAGGTGTTCGCATCGTATCAGGAGACACCAAGGTCGCCGGAAAAGGACAGGTAGACGGAGTCTTTATCACAACAACCGGAATGGGACAAATTGAAGATGGCGTACAGGTTGGCGGAGAACTTGCGAAGCCAGGAGATGCAGTTATCGTAACCGGAGATATCGGCCGACATGGATGCACGATCCTTCTTGCGAGAGAAGATTTCGGAATCGAGGCAGATGTGAAGAGCGATTGCGCTCCACTTTGGAAGACTGTGGAGGCTGTTATGGACACGACACATGAACTTCATGTGATCCGCGATGCGACAAGAGGCGGTGTCGGAACTGTATTATACGAGATTGCAGGACAGAGTCAGGTTGGAGTACAGATTGATGCAGCAAAAATCCCGGTAGCTACCGAGGTGCAGGGAGTCTGTGGAATGCTTGGACTTGAACCACTTTATCTTGCCTGTGAAGGAACAATGGTGATCATTGCTCCGGCAGAACAGGCAGAAAAGATCGTAGAGACACTTCACCAGTGTCCATACTCTCAAAATGCAGCAATCATCGGAACAATCACAGAAGAAAACCCAGGCAAAGTAATACGCATGACAGAAATCGGAACCCAGTCCCTCCTCCCACAGCCGGGTGGAGAGCTGTTGCCTAGAATATGCTAAACCAGTTCCGAAATGCGGAGAAAGTTGTCTCTTCATGCGCTGCAAGCTAGCTTGCATAAGCAAGAAGAAACAACTTTCTCCATATGGCGAACGCCATACAGCGAAATGAAGCGTGAGCGGAATTGAGCTGTGGCATGAGGAACGGAAGAGAGCGATATAACAAAATGCGGAGAAAGGAATCGAAATGGATACAAGAGTAGCAGTAATCTCCATAATTGTGGAAAATCCGGAAGCGATCGTTACACTGAATGATCTTCTTCATGAAGCCGGAAATTATATTATCGGGCGTATGGGGATTCCATACAGGGAAAAAGGAATTAATATCATCAGTATTGCAATTGATGCACCGCAGGATATGATCAGCAGCCTTTCTGGAAAGATCGGAAGACTCAAAGGTGTGTCAGCGAAGACTGCCTATTCAAACATCATTACAAAAGCGGAGGCACAGAATGATTAAAATTGCAGTATATGGAAAAGGTGGAATCGGAAAGTCGACGACAGTCTCCAATGTGGCAGCAGCACTGGCTGAGCAGGGATTAAAGGTTCTTCAGATTGGATGTGACCCAAAGGCAGATTCAACGATTCTGCTCCGACATGGAGAAGAAGTTCCAACCGTACTTCATATGTATCAGGAAAAGAAACAGAACCTGAAACTGGAAGATATTGTGAAAATTGGATACAAAGGAATTGTCTGTGTAGAAGCAGGCGGCCCGACACCTGGACTTGGGTGCGCAGGACGCGGAATCATAACTGCACTGGAAAAACTCGAAGAGACAGGTGCATATGAGAAATACCAGCCGGATGTAGTGCTTTATGATGTGCTCGGAGACGTTGTCTGTGGTGGATTTTCTATGCCGATGCGAAATGGGTATGCAGACAAGATCTTTATTGTTACATCTGGAGAAAATATGGCGATTCATGCAGGTGCGAATATTGCTATGGCGGTAGAAAACTTTAAGAATCGCGGATATGCCACACTGGGAGGGCTGATCCTGAATCGAAGAAATGTCCTGCGTGAGGAGGAGAAAGTAGAAGAACTGGCGGAAGATTTTCATACAAGTATTGTAGGAACTTTGACAAGAAGTGATCTTGTTCAGCAGGCAGAAGAACAGAAAAAGACCGTTCTTGAAGCATTTCCGGAAAGTGAAATGGCAGAAGAATATCGTATACTTGCCAAAGCAATCCTGATGAAAGTGAGAGAAAAACAAGAGGTGTCAAATGCTTAGAAAAGTTGGAGAATCAGCCTGGCCGATCAGTGAGAAAGATGCAGTTGTCAGCATAAAAGACGCATCCTATCCAATTCCGTTCCCACAAGGGCTGGAATTTAATTCACCGGCACATGGCTGTTGGAATATCGTTCATACCGGAATGCTGATTCCGGAAGCACATCAGATTTATGTCTGTGCGGACAACTGTATGCGGGGCGTTGTGCTTACTGCAGCAGAGATGCATGCAGAAGACAGATTTTCCTTTGTGATCGTGGAAGAGCAGAACCTGTTAAGCGGAAATCTGGAAGATGTGACGATTGAAGGAACGGCAGATATTTTAAGAAAACTAAAAGAACGCGAGGAAAAGACGGGACAGAAAATGCCGAAGGCAGTTCTTCTGTTTACAGTATGCCTTCATCATTTTCTCGGATGCGATCTGGAGCGGATTTACAGGGAACTGGAGCAACGATTTCCAAAAATCAGATTTTTGAGATGCTATATGGATCCAATTATGCAAAAACATGGACCAACACCGGATCAAAAGCTTCGAAAAGCAATGTATGAACCACTGAATCCTGATCAGAATAAAATGGATACAAAACAGATTTCCATATTGGGGAGTGACTTTGCGTTAGATCTAAGCTGTGATTTAAAGGAATTGCTAGCTATAGCAGGATATAAAGTCAGAGAATTGCAAGATTGCAGCACATGGGAAGAGTATGAAGAATTGGGAAATGCGGGAACATTTCTCTGTTGTTATCCATCTGGAAAGTACGGGATTGAAACACTGGCAAAAAGATTAAGAAGAGCATTTCTTTATCTGCCACTTAGTTTTGATTATGAAGAAATCAGAAGCGAAGAAGAGACTCTGTGGAATTCTTTGGGAGTGGAAGGAAAGCAGATTCTAAGTGAATGGATGGAAAAGAAAATCGCACTTTGCGAAGAAGCGTTAAATCATGCAAAACAAATTATTGAAAATGCTCCAATTACGATTGATTATACTTTCCATCCGCGTCCACTTGGACTGGCCAGGCTTTTGCTGATACATGGATTTAACGTAAAGACTGTTTTTCTGGACAGTATAAGTCCGGAAGAAAAAGAAGTATTTGAATGGCTGAAAGTAAATGCACCAAAACTGGAACTCCGTGCGACAGTTCATGCAAAGATGCGTGTACTGCATGAAGCGCATCCTTCGGAAAAGACACTTGCAATCGGTCAGAAAGCAGCGTGGTCTACAGGAAGTCATTACTTTGTAAATCTGGTTCAGGGAGCCAGCCTGCAAGGATTTGACGGAATCCGAAGGACAGCGGAACTTATGGAAGAAGCATTTTTGAATAAAAAAGATCCGAAAACAATGATCGTAAGAAAAGGATGGGGGTGCACAAGCTGCATATGAGACAATCATATCGAATCATACCGATTTATACTTCAGATGTATCAGGTGTCTGTTCTGCACTTTATGAGTTGGGAGGCATGGTTGTGATGCACGATCCATCCGGCTGCAATTCTACCTATAATACACATGATGAAATTCGCTGGTACGATCAGGATAGCCTGATTTTTATTTCAGGTCTGACGGAGATTGATGCGGTCATGGGAAATGACGAAAAATTTTTATCAGATATCAAAGAAGCAGCACGTGAATTTCATCCAAAATTTATCGCACTTGTCAGTTCACCGATTCCATTTATGAATGGAACCGATTTTCCGGCACTGGCGAAAGTGCTGGAAATTGAAACAGGAATACCATCCTTTGCAGTGCCGACAAATGGAATGCATGATTATGTATATGGAGCAGGAATCGCATTCGAAGAAATTGCAAAAAGATTTGTTACAGAAAAGGAAGCAAGAGGAAACTATGCAAAACGGACAGTAAACCTGCTTGGAGCAACACCACTAGATTTTGGTCCATTTCCCAGAGTAGAAGAATTAAAAAATAATCTGGAGAAATGTGGATGGGAGATCCTTTCAACCTGGGCGATGGGAGACAGTTTGGAAGATCTCGTAAAAGCAGGAAATGCAGAGATCAACCTTGTCGTGTCATCAGTTGGGCTGCGGGCAGCAAAAGCGTTAAAAGAAAAGCAGAGACTGACAGTGATTACCAATTCCATGGAAATCCTGATAGAGCTTTCGGATGTATCCGGATGGAATATCATTTCCACAGGCGGTGTCATGAAAGAAGGATA
>OHIK01001226.1_pt1 | contig 10961 bp, 10 predicted proteins | sample 1568241 | NCBI WGS metagenome assembly OHIK01 (sample SAMEA3879567, study PRJEB24766) | human gut metagenome | biome: human-associated habitat; feature: feces | place: USA | collected 1985/1987 | reverse complement strand
CCGCTGACTAAGCCACTCATCCAAGGAACCAATATGTTTTTGTAAACATTCCGGTTTTGCGAGTGCAAAGAAAGATAATATATTTGGAATATGCAAATCTTTTTCTCTCTTTTTGTTTTCGGGGAGGTTTGGAGAAGTAAGGAAAAAGAGGTTACTTTGTCATCTATTAGCATAAACAATAAGATAATGACATATATTGAAACTGAAATCCCCGGTGTGTGGATCATTGAACCGAAAGTGTTTAAAGATGCACGCGGTTACTTTATGGAGGCTTGGAAGAAGGCGGAGTTTGAAGAACATATCGGCAAAGTGGAATTTGTGCAGGATAACGAGTCTTGTTCATCAAAAGGCGTGTTGAGAGGATTGCATTACCAGTTGGCTCCTTACTCGCAGTCCAAGTTGGTACGCGTGATAAAAGGATGTGTTTTGGATGTGGCCGTCGATTTGCGTAAAGGTTCTCCGACATTCGGGAAATATGTAGCAGTCGAGTTGTCCGATGAGAATAAACGTCAATTTTTTATCCCACAGGGATTCGCCCACGGTTTTCATGTCATGAGCGAGGAAGCGGTTTTTACTTATAAAGTCGATAACCCTTATGCACCTACACATGAGCGCGGATTGCGTTTTGACGATCCGACGGTCGGGGTGGACTGGAAGATCACGGAACCGGCTATCCTCAATTTGTCGGATAAAGATAGGAATGCTGCTTTACTGCAAGACGCTGAGATAAATTTTGAGTTTTGAATTATGAATTAAAAATATAGATATGAAAACTTACTTGATTACCGGAGCGGCTGGTTTTATAGGCGCTAATTTCATTAAATACATGTTGGCGAAGTATCCCGAAATAAAGATTGTGGTTTTGGATCTGCTGACCTACGCCGGTAATCTCGGAACGATTGCCGAAGACATCGACGGGGAGCGTTGCGAGTTTGTGAAAGGTAATATCTGCGATCGTGCGTTGACGGACGAGCTCTTTGCCAAATACCAGTTCGATTATGTCGTTAATTTTGCGGCGGAAAGCCATGTGGACCGCTCCATCACCAATCCGGAAATTTTCGTTCAGACCAATGTGCTGGGCACGGTGAACCTTTTGAATATCGCGAAAAATGCCTGGGCCGTGGGCGACGACCAGTATAAGGACGGCGTCAAGTTCATGCAGGTTTCCACCGACGAGGTTTACGGCACCCTGGGGGCCGAGGGCTTCTTTATGGAGACTACCCCCCTGGACCCCCACAGCCCTTATTCATCCAGTAAGGCTTCCGCGGACCTGTTTGTCAAGGCCTATGCGGATACCTACAAGCTGCCGGTGAACATCACCCGCTGCTCTAACAATTACGGCCCTTACCAGTTCCCGGAGAAGCTGATTCCCCTGATGATTAACAATACCCTTCAGCATAAGCCCCTGCCCGTTTATGGAGATGGTAAAAACGTGCGCGACTGGCTGTATGTGGAGGATCACTGCAAGGCCATCGACATGGTGGTGAGAGGCGGCAAGCTGGGCCAGGTTTATAACGTGGGCGGCCATAACGAGCGTCCCAATATCGTGATCGTAAAAACCATTTTGGAATATGTGAAGGAAAATGTGGACCCGGCGGTAGGCGAGCACATGATGAAGCATGTGGCGGACCGGAAGGGCCACGACCGGCGGTACGGCATCGACCCGGAAAAGATCAAAAACGACCTGGGCTGGTATCCGGAAACCACCTTTGAGGTTGGCATCAAAAAGACCATCCAGTGGTACCTGAACCACAAAGAATGGATGGAAAACGTCACCAGCGGCGCCTATCAGGAGTACTATCAGAGGATGTACAGCAACCGGTAACAAATCAACCAGCAGAGGCTTGCGGCAAAAGGTGTTTTCTTTGGCGGCGACCTCTGCTTTGCATGTTTAAGAAAGCGGCTTCGCGGCTTAGCAGGGAATGAAAGCCTTTGCTTCTGCAGTCTGCGGCTGCCGTGCCGAAGGCAAACTCTTAAGCCTGCTGACAGCTAATCCAGTGAACTAAGCAGACGCACTTAAAATGTCTGCAAATATTTAGGATACGAGGAACGATTGCTATGGGACAATTTCAGTTTACGAAAACCGGGATCGAAGGCCTTGTCGTGGTAGAGCCTAAGGTGTTCGGCGACAACAGAGGCTATTTCATGGAGACCTATAATTATAACGATTTTAAAGCCGCCGGCCTGGATATGGTGTTTGTCCAGGACAACCAGAGCAAGTCTAAAAAGGGTGTGCTCAGAGGCCTTCATTTTCAAAAGAAAAACCCCCAGGGCAAGCTGGTGCGGGTGGTCAGCGGCGAGGTTTACGACGTTGCCGTGGATTTGCGCAGGGGCAGCGACACCTATGGAAAGTGGTACGGCGTGCTGCTTTCCGCGGAAAACAAGAAACAGTTTTACGTGCCGGAGGGCTTTGCCCACGGATTTGTTGTGATGTCTGAAACGGCGGAGTTCGTTTATAAATGCACCCGGTTTTACGATCCCAGCGACGAGGGCGGCCTGATGTGGAACGACCCGGAAATTGGAATCGACTGGCCGGTGCCGGAAAACGCGGAGCTGCTTCTGAGCGAGAAGGATCAGCATCACCAGCCGCTGAAGGACTTTGAAAGCCCCTTTACGATGGAGGGCTGACGATTCCATTAGCCTTTTGAAGAAAGCGCAGCGGACAGCGGGCGCAATAACAGACAGCATTAAAATTTTTCAGCGGCTGCGGCCAGTAGAAGATCGGCCGTAGCCGCTGCGCTATAAAGGTAGGGAGCTGCTTTGAAAGCATATTTGACCACTTTTTTAAAGTATAAATACCTTTTGCATAACCTGATCAGCAGGGATTTGAAAGTAAAATACCGTCGGTCAACCCTGGGGCTTTTGTGGAGCGTCCTGAACCCCCTGCTGATGTCCATTGTAATTTCTATCGTTTTTCAAAACTTTTTTAAATTTGACGTTCCTAATTTTGCTATTTATTATCTTACCGGTTCCCTGATTTTTAACTTTATGAACGAGGCCACATCCTCCGCCATGGTTTCTATTGTGGGGAACGCGCCCCTGATTAAAAAGGTGTATATCCCAAAGTATATTTTCCCTTTGGAAAAGGTGATGTTCGCCTTTGTCAACATGCTTTTTTCCATGATCGCCCTGGTGATTATGATGGGCGTGACTAAGCTGGGAATTATTGGCTCTGCCGCTGATCTGAATATCAGCTGGACGATCGTGCTGTTTTTTATTCCCATGCTTTATACCCTGGTATTCAGCCTGGGATTAGGTCTGATTTTAGCGGCGGTCAACGTTTATTTCCGGGATGTGGGACATCTGTACTCCGTCTGGACCATGGCCTGGATGTACCTGACACCGATCATTTATCCTATCAGTATCGTAGAGGGAACTTGGGCAATGAATATTATCCGTCTGAACCCTATGTACTATTTTGTGACCTATTTCCGCGACGTGGTGACAGACGGGATCGTGCCCGGCCTGAAAATGAATTTGCTCTGCATGGGGATTTCCCTGTTGTTCCTGGTGCTGGGCCTTTTGGTGTTTAAGAAAAAGCAGGACCGGTTTATTCTGTTCATTTAAGGGGGGAGCGTCTTGGCCAACGCTGTTGAGGTAAAAAACGTAACCATGGAATTTAATATGTCCAAGGAAAAAGTGGACAGCATCAAGGAGTATTTCATCAAGCTGGTAAAGCGGGAGCTTCACTTTGAGCAGTTTTTGGCGCTGAAGGATGTTTCCGTTACGATCGAGCAGGGAGATGTCTTCGGCATTGTCGGCTTAAACGGCTCAGGGAAAAGCACCTTGCTGAAGGTGATCTCGGGGATTCTCAAGCCTACGAAGGGCACGGTGAAAACCGTCGGCACCATCTCCCCGATGATTGAACTGGGCGCCGGCTTTGACATGGATCTTACCGCCAGGGAAAATATTTTCCTGAATGGTTCTGTTTTAGGTTATTCCAAGCAGATGATGGAGGAAAAGTTCGACGAAATTTTGGAGTTTTCTGAGCTCCAGCCCTTTGTGGATGTGGCGGTGAAAAATTATTCTTCCGGAATGGTAGCAAGGCTGGCGTTTGCCATCGCGACCATTACTAAGCCCGATATTTTGATCGTGGATGAAATTTTAGCGGTAGGAGACTTTTTGTTCCAGCAGAAATGTGAAAAAAGGATTCGGGAAATGATGGACCGGGGAACTACGGTTATTATTGTGTCTCATACCATTGAGCAGATTGAGCGGCTGTGCAAGCACGTGCTTTGGCTGGAGCATGGAAATATGAAAATGCTGGGAGACACCAAGACGGTGTGCGACGCATATAAAGCAATTTAACTTCATTTGGGGAGGCATGTTATGAGCAAGCGCTACGAGGATATTTACACTCAGAATTATTATGACCAATACAGCGTTGGAAACGGTCATGAGGGTTATGAGGATTCCAAATATACAAAGGATTTTTTAAAAAATATCGCCGGACGAATCTATGAGGACAGAAAGCCGGAAAGCGTTTTAGACGTAGGATGCGCCATGGGATATTTGGTTGAGGCGCTGCGTGATTTAGGTGTGGAGGCTTACGGCGTCGATGTTTCCGAGTACGCAATTTCCAAGGTGAGAGAGGATTTAAAGCCGTTCTGCAAGGCGGCCTCCGCCCTGGAGGAGCTGCCGGAGGGCTTTCCCCGGCATTTTGATTTGGTGACGGCCATTGAGGTGGCGGAGCATCTATATGAGGAGGACAGCGACCTGTTCTTCGACCATTTATGCAGCTGGGGCGACCAGGTGGTGTTTTCTTCCACAGACGACGATTATGACGAACCGACCCATGTCAATGTCCAGAAGATAGAATACTGGACGAAAAAATTTGCCCAAAGAGGCTTTTACCGCGATTTTTCCAGTGATTTAAGCTACCTGACAAGACACGCCGTATGCTTTGTAAGACAAGAGAAGCGGTCTCCCATCGCGCTGGCGGAGGATTATGAACGGCTTCTCCGAATAAAAGTGGATGATGAGGCGGAGCTGGCCGAGCGGATGGAGAAGCTGGCTCAGCAGCTGACGGGCTGCCAGGGTCAAATGGATACCTTAAGGGATATTTTTGAAAGATATCAAAGGGAAAAAGAGTCGGAAATCAGCCAGCTGGAGCGTAAAAGTAAAGAAAACGTAAAAAAACTAATGAAAGCGAGGCAGGAGCTTGATTTAGCGAACCGCGCCCTGCAGGAGTTCCACGGCTCAGTTTTCTGGAAAATGACTAAGCCGCTTCGTTTTTTGGTGGATCTATTAAAAAGGGGAATGAAGAAATTTAAGGTTACCCGGCTGATTTACAAAGGACTGGCCAGCGTTAAGGATGTGGGAATAAGGGAAACCTGCCGTCGGGCCAGAAAAATGACCTCCCGGTTAAATGAGACGGCGCTTTATGTTAAGAGCAACGCCTTGACAGAGAAGCAGAGAAAAATTGAAGAAAACACGAAGTTCCAAAACCCGGTAACCTTCAGCGTGATCGTCCCGGTTTATAACTGCCCTGAGCAGTTTTTAAAGGAGATGATCGAATCTGTGATCGGCCAGACCTATCCCAAATGGGAGCTGTGTCTGGCGGATGGCTCGGATCAGGAGCACGGCTACGTAGAAACGATATGCCGCGGGTATGCCCAAAAGGATCCCAGAGTGAAGTATCAGAAATTATCCAAAAACCTGGGGATTTCCGCCAATACAAATGCGGCTATTGAGATGGCTGCGGGTGAATATATCAGCCTGTTTGATCATGACGATTTGCTTCATCCTTCCGCCTTGTTCCAGGTGATGAAGGTAATCGAGGAACAGCACGCGGACTTTATCTATACGGATGAGTGTTCTTTTGAGGGCACATTAGCCCATCCCACTTTTATCCACTTCAAACCGGATTATGCGCCCGATACCCTGAGAAGCAATAACTATATCTGCCATTTGTCCACTTTCAGCAGAGAATTGATGGATCAGGCGGGACGTTTTTCCACCGAACATGACGGCAGCCAGGATTACGATATGATTTTAAGGCTGACGGAAAAGGCAAAACATATTGTCCATATTCCCAGGGTGCTGTATTATTGGCGTGTTCATGCCGGCTCCGTGGCCAGCGGCGTAGGCGTGAAGCCCTATTGTATTCTGGCGGCGAAAAGGGCTTTACAGGATCATATGGAGCGTGTAGGATTAAAAGGAGAGGTCACCGACTCCAAAGTGCCTTCCACTTACAAAATTAATTATGAGCTGGATGAGACGCCCTTGATCTCCATTTTGATTCCGAATAAAGACCATATTGACGATTTGAAAAAATGTATCGATAGTATTTTGGATTACAGCACTTATAAAAATTTTGAGATCGTCATCGTAGAGAATAACAGTACCGAACTAAGAACCTTTGAGTACTATCAGGAGCTGGAAAAGGATTCTAAAATTAAAGTGGTCACCTGGAAAGGAAAGTTTAATTATTCCGCTATCAACAACTATGGCGCCGGCTTTTGCTCTGGAAAATATCTTCTTTTGTTAAATAATGATATAGAGGTTATCACGCCTAATTGGATCGAGGAAATGCTGATGTTCGCCCAGCGCGAGGATGTGGGGGCCGTAGGGGCTAGGCTTTACTATCCTGACGGCACCTTGCAGCATGGCGGCATTATTTTGGGCCTTGGAGGAATTGCCGGACATGCACAGCTAGGAATCAGCCGGGAGGATCCCGGCTACGCTGGCCGGGTATCTTTTGTTCAGAATTTAAGCGCCTGCACAGCAGCATGTCTGTTAGTGAGAAAAAGCGTATTTGATGAAGTGGATGGCTTGGATGAAGAATTTCAAGTAGCGTTCAATGATGTGGACTTTTGCTTAAGAATAAGGGATAAGGGTTATCTAATTGTATATACGCCTTATGCTGAATTATATCATTATGAATCTAAAAGCAGAGGCTATGAGGATACTCCGGAAAAACAAGAGAGATTCCAGAGAGAAATTGCCCTGATGAAAACACGCTGGGATGGCCTGTTGGAAAATGATCCCTATTATAACCCCAACATGACGCTGAAAATCGGCGGATTTACGATCAAATAATAAAAAATGGAAGGGGAGTCCCAGATGAAAAGCTTTATCAAAAAGTTCTTTGATAAAAGCTTGCTTTTATTCTTAATCATTGGCGCCTGCAATACAGTGCTGAGCTTGGCCCTCCAATTCGCTTTGTTTAACTGGGCTCATTTCGGCTATTGGGGTTCCTCTGCCACAGCTTTCGCTATTTGCAGCATCAGCAGCTTTTATTTCAATAAAAAATATTCCTTCAAAAATACAGAAAAGGTTTGGATTACCGCTTTACGCTTTGCGCTGGTAATCGCCGTGTGCTATGTATTGGCCTATTATGTCGCTCAGCCTCTGACTAGCTGGCTTCTGAACGCCTTGGGCTGGACTCTGGAATCCAAGATCACCGACCAGATTGCCATGCTGGTCGGCCAAGTAATCTTTACTTTGTTGAATTATACCGGCCAAAAGTTTTTTGCTTTTAAAAACCAGGAGGATAAAAAAGAAGGATAACGGCCTAGGCCGTTATCCTTCTTTTTTAGGTTACAGCTGAATTTCTACCCAAGTCAAACATCAACCGCGTCACTAAGGTTAATAAATCCCCTGTACCGTGACTTCCCCGGAGCCAATCTCCACAATGCCGCCGTCAGTTTGAATCAGCAATTCTCCTTCTTTGCTGAGCCCGATGGATTGTCCGGTGATTTCCCGCCCGCCGCGGATGACGCTGACCTGACGGTTGAGGGAAACGCACAGCTCCTCGTACGGCGTGATAAAATCGGCGGTCAAATCAGTAACAAACCGGTCATAGCAAGCCTCGAATTCTTCCAGCACCGCCCGGATCAGAGCGGCCCGGTCTATTTTCTCTCCGGTTTCCAGCAGCAAGGAGGTCGCCTTCTTTTTGAGCTCCCCTTCAAATTCAGAAAGATTGGCGTTGACGCCGATACCAACTACTACGTAATGAATCTGTTCCATATCAGCAGCCAGCTCGGTCAAAATTCCGCATACCTTCTTTCGGCCGATTACGATATCGTTAGGCCACTTAATCATGGCGCCGCAGCCGGTGAGACGGCGGATCGCCCGGCACACAGATAAACCGGCGATTAAAGTGAGCAGAGTGGCTTCCTGAGGGGCCAGCTGAGGACGGAGCAGCAAGGACATCCACACGCCAGCACCGGGAGGCGAGGACCAGGACCGTCCCAGACGGCCTTTTCCACCGGTCTGACGTTCGGCTAAACAAAGAGTGCCGTCGGGAGCTCCTGCCGCGCCCTGGCGCTTGGCTTCCTCGTTGGTGGAGTCGGTTTCCTCCAGAACGACGATGTTCCGGCCCAGAAAGTGCGTGGAAAGTCCGGACTGGATAGCCGTGGCGTCCAAAAGGTCGGGCTGGGAGGAAAGGCAGTAGCCCCGGTTGGTGACGGAGTCGATTCCGTAGCCCTTTTCCCGCAAGGCCTTTACCGCCTTCCAGACTGCAGCCCGGGATACTCCCAGCTGCCGGCTGATCTCCTCGCCGGAAAGATAACCGTCTGTTTGCTTTAACAGGGATAATACTTGTTTTTGCATAAAAAGCCTCCCTCTCGCAGTGGCATTTGCTTTATTATAAACCAATTTACCGCCGTTTGTCCATGCGCCGGTAAAAAGATACAAAATGTTTATTGAATAGGGACGGGGAGAAGTGCTATAATAAATTGTTACAAACTGGGAATCTTTAGAAGTGATGAAACAGCCTTTCGGAAAAATGGAGGTGCGGCGTATGGATGTCCAGGTAGGCGATATTTTGGAAATGAAAAAGCCCCATCCCTGCGGGAGCAGGAGATTTTTGGTTCTGCGCTCCGGCATGGATTTTAAGATCCGCTGTACTGGCTGCGGCCATGAGGTGATGGTTCCCCGGGTAAAGGCGGAAAAAAATATCAAAAAGATTATCCGGCAGGAGCAAGATGAAAAATAAAATCCGGATTTAACGGAGCTATTATCCTAGAGAAAGCGGTGGCGTTATGTTTGACCGTTTAGAGGTCTTTGAAAAAAAATATGAGGAATGCAATCAAAAGCTTTACGACCCTGCGGTTGTGTCCGACCCGGAAGCGTATGCGGCGCTGATGAAGGAAGTTAAGGGGCTGGAGCCTGTAGTAGAAAAATACAAAGAGTATAAAAAACAAAAAAACAACGAAGAGGAAGCAAAACAGCTGCTTGCGGAGGGCGGTTTAGAAAAGGACTTTAGGGAAATGGTGGAGCTGGAGCTGGAGGAAGCCAGGGAGTCCCTGGAAAAAATTTCCGAGGAGCTGAAAATTCTTCTGCTTCCCAAGGATCCCAACGACGACCGGAACGTTATTGTTGAAATTCGCGGCGGCGCCGGCGGCGAGGAGGCGGCGCTGTTCTCCGCCAGCCTGTTCCGGATGTACAGCATGTACGCGGAAACCAAGCGGTGGAAAACGGAAATTCTCAACGCCAATGAAACGGAGCTGGGCGGCTATAAGGAGATCAGCTTCATGATCACAGGCGAGGGGGCTTACTCTCGGATGAAGTATGAGAGCGGGGTTCACCGTGTCCAGCGGGTGCCGGAAACGGAGACCCAGGGCCGGATTCACACCTCTACCGTGACGGTGGCCGTACTGCCGGAGGCAGAGGATGTAGAGGTAGAGATCAACCCGTCAGACTTAAAAATCGATACCTTTCGTTCCGGCGGAGCGGGAGGCCAGCACATTAATAAAACAGATTCCGCCATCCGGATTACCCATCTGCCCACCGGCTTAGTGGTGGAGTGCCAGGATGAAAGAAGCCAATATAAAAACAAGGATAAGGCCATGAAGGTACTGAAATCCCGTCTGCTGGAGGCGGAGAGGGAAAAGCAGCAGAACGAGGTGGCTCAGGAGCGGAAGTCCCAGGTAGGCACCGGCGACCGCAGCGAACGAATCCGCACCTATAATTTCCCCCAGGGCAGGCTTACCGACCACCGGATCGGCCTGACGCTGTACCGGCTGGAGGACCTGCTCAACGGAAATCTTGACGAAGTGATCGACGCTCTGATTACCGCGGACCGCGCGGCAAAATTGGAAAGCACCATCGATCACCAGGAATAGGATGAGAAAAATTGCAAACGCTGATGTTACAGGCGGACGGCCAGGGAATCCGGCGGGCCGCTGAAATAATCCAAAAAGGCGGCCTGGTGGGAATCCCCACGGAAACGGTGTACGGCCTGGCGGGAAACGCCCTGGACGGTTCGGTTTCCAAAAAGATTTTCGCGGCTAAGGGCCGGCCTTCCGATAACCCGCTGATCGTCCATATTGGAAAAACGGAAGAGGCCGCCCCTTTGGTGGCCGAATTTCCGGCCGCTGCCCAAAAGCTGGCGGCGGCCTACTGGCCCGGCCCCTTGACCATGGTACTGCCCAAATCCGGGCTGGTGCCCATGGAGACCAGCGGCGGCCTTTCCACCGTGGCGGTGCGGCTTCCGTCCCATCCGGTGGCGAACCGGCTGATCCAGGCCTGCGGCTGCCCTTTGGCGGCCCCCTCGGGGAACCTTTCCGGCAGGCCCAGCCCCACCACGGCCCAGCATATGCTCCACGATATGGACGGCAGGATCGACGCCATTTTAGACGGCGGCCCCTGCGGCGTGGGGGTGGAATCCACGGTGCTGACCCTGGCGGAGGAAACGCCCCGGCTGCTGCGGCCAGGCGGCGTGACGCTGGAGATGCTCCAACGGGTTATCGGCCCGGTGCAGGTGGACCCCGCGGTGCTTCATAAGCTGGAGGAAGGGGCCAAGGCGGCTTCTCCCGGCATGAAATACAAGCATTACGCCCCAAAGGCAAGGGTCATTCTGGTCAAGGGCAGCGCCCAGCAATACCGCGGGTTTGTCAACGGGAAGAAAGCCCCCGGCGTAGGCGCCCTGTGCTGCGACGAGGACCAGGCGTTTTTGCAGGTGCCCTGCGTGCCCTACGGAGGAGAAAACGACAGCGATTCCCAGGCCCGGGAGC
>OHIK01001225.1_pt1 | contig 10974 bp, 10 predicted proteins | sample 1568241 | NCBI WGS metagenome assembly OHIK01 (sample SAMEA3879567, study PRJEB24766) | human gut metagenome | biome: human-associated habitat; feature: feces | place: USA | collected 1985/1987 | reverse complement strand
ATTCGGTATCCCGGCAAATGCCGATGCTTCTGAGGTTCCTTCGGGCGGCTGGTCTCTTCCGGCAGCGTTTTATTCGGGAAAAGTTCTTGTTACCAGCCTGGAGCTTAATGCGCCGGATGGTGATAAAGCTACATTCTCGGCAACATTTGAGGGAACAGGGGCTCTTACTTCGACACCGGCTCCGGGCGTGGGCGGATGATGCCCCGTGGCTGATGTTCAGATAATACGCAAACGGGGCGGATAGCCCGTCCTGTTTGCTTCTTTAATCTCAATAACTTACTACAATGAAGACGATTACTATAAAAAAACGGGATTACATTTTAAAATATACGCTGCGTGCTTTCTTTATTTTTGAGAATCTTACGGGAAAACAGTTTGAGTTCGGCCGGATGTTGGACGAATACCTGCTTTTCTACTCCGTTCTTCTGGCGAACAACAAAGATACCTTCCTTATGTCTTTTGATGAATTTGTTGAGGCGTGCGATTCTGATCCGTCTCTTTTTGCGTCGTTCAAGGAGTTCTTCGTCAAACAGCTTGAACAGCTTGAACAGGAAACAGGTGCCGATATAAAAAAAAAGACGGTTCCGAAGAGTCGTATAGTGTCCGGGAACTCTACGTCCGCGTCGTAGGCGAGGGTGGTATTGCGCCCGATTATTTCCTTGACCGGATGACGGTCTCGGAAGTCCGTTGCTTTTTAGAGGGGCTGGGCAGGCGTAATCGGGAAAGCTGGGAGCAAACCCGGATCATTGCGTATGTCATTGCGCAGGCAAACAGTACGAAGGATTTGGAACCGTCGGATGTCCTTTGTTTCCCATGGGATGAAAAGGAAGAGAAAAGACAAACGGCAGTTACGGATGCAGAAATGGAGAGATTAAGAGAAAAAGCAAAACTAATCGAAAAAGAGATAAATCATGGCTGATATAATTACAAGGCTGGTAATGAAATCGGATGCTTTCGATGCAAACCTGAAGCGGGCGAAGGGTTCGGTAAACAGTTTTCAGAATGACATTTCCAATATAGCGAAAACCGCAGGGGCCGGTGTGTTGAAGTTTGCCGGAACAATTGGCGTTGCGGTGGGGGCTTATGAAGGATTCAATAAATTAATGAATAGCAGCCAAACACTAAGCGATGAATACAATAGGACGATTGAAGGTCTAAAGGGGGCTGTAGACAACTTTTTCTATTCGATTGGCTCGGGGGACTGGACACCGTTTTTTAATGGATTGGATGAAACGATACGGAAGGCTCGTGAAGCTTACAATGCGATGGATCAGCTTGGAAATACAAAAATGTCGTACGGCTATTTTAATATGAAAAATCAGGCGGAGTTTCAGAAGCAAATAACAATACTAAAAGATAAAGATTCAACAGGAGCTCAAAAAGATGAAGCCCAAAAGAGACTGGATGCTGTTTTAAAGGATCAACGGGAAATTGTAGACCAACTCGACCGACGATCTACGGAAGCGGTGCAGGCGCTTGTTGCTGCATCCACCGGAATAAGTGCGGCCGACGTATCGATGGTGAGTGTAGATCGTATTTCCCGTTTTGATGTTAGCGCCATGGGGGATGCCGAGAAGAAACGAGCGGAGAAAGAGTACCAATATTTTAAAAATGTGGAAGCCGCATTACGTAAGAAATATACAAAGGTGGAGACTGTAGCGACTGGGGCAGGCATGAATAGAAGCTGGTCAACGATAAAGACGCTTGATTATGAATCGTATAATAAGGCCATGGCTCCCATGATAGCAAAATATCAAGATGCTATAATATATAATGGTATGCTTGTTAAAGGGAGCGATGAATGGTTAAAGAAATTATATGGCATAAGATCAGAAGCCTTTGCAGCCAAACAGGCCTACGAGTCAATGACAAAATCCGCAAACAGAGCAACGCAGGCAGGCGGGAAAGATCCAGAAGACAAAGATAAAAAGCCCTTAAAGGATACACTTGCATGGTATGACGCTGAGATATCCCGTCTTAATAAAGAACTTATGTCAGCAACAACGATGCAAGCTCGTGCCGCTATTCAAACTACAATAAACGAATTGGAGAAGAAAAAAGTTAATATCAAAATAGTGGTTAGAAAGATTGTTTTTGAAGAAGAGCATGGAAAAGAGAAAGAGGGACAACCACCTATTAACCGGCCGGGTAATCAATTCGGATTAAATCATAAAAGCCCTGATTTTAAACTACCCAAATTTGAATCTCCAATAAAGAAAGATGATGTTAAGTTAAACGAAGAGTACGCCGAATCTTTGGGTCTGATAGGATCTGTAATGGGTAACTTATCAGGCGTAACGAATGATAGTGCCAGCGCATATTTGCAATGGGGAGCTAATGTTCTTTCCTCAATCAGTCAGGCAATTCCTTTGATCAACAAACTGACAACTGCAAAAACCGCTGAAGCCGCAGCCGAAGCTGCAAGTTCAGCAGCTAAAGTTCCTTTTGTTGGTTGGATGGCTGCTGCTGGCGCTGCCCTCTCTGTTGTTGCCGCAATGGCAAGTATCCCCAAGTTTGCAAAAGGAGGAATAGTACCCGGTATTTCGTTTGCGGGTGATAAGGTTCCGGCGATGCTAAACAGTGGTGAAATGATTTTGAATGGTTCGCAGCAAGCGAATTTGTTTAAAATACTCAACTCAAAATTGTACGCCGGTCTGGATGTTGGTCGGCCGAATATTACGCCATCGGTCGGGCATCTTGCCGGATTGATTTCACCGTCCTCTAATGACCAAAAAGTTGAAGTAACAGGAAACTTCAAGGTAAGAGGACAGGATTTAGAGTTAGTTCTCGACAATCGAAGTCGAATTAAAAATAAAATCAGATAAGTATGTCAACTTACGGAACAATATACACTTTGCCTTTCAAATCAAGGCGAAATAAAAGTTATATCGTAGAAATTCAGAAAGAAGGCTATACGGGGCGAGTTGCTGAGTTAACAGGGAGCGGTGACGCTCCTTTCTCTATTGAGATTGCGGATGATAACTTTCTTTATGTTCCTATTCGATTTTCTACGGCTACTATCAGGGTGGTAGGAAATGACTACTTGCAAAGTTTATACTCGACCGGATATCAGCAGTACCGCGTTAACCTCAAACAGGGTGATACGATTGTTTGGACCGGTTTTATTACTCCGGAATTGTATACACAAGATTATACCGCAACACTGTTCGATCTGGAAATACAGTGTGTATCTGCCATGAATACGCTTGAATACGCAGATTATAAACAAAAGAGCGCAGGAAGCAAAGAGTTCGTTAGCTTGTGGGAGTTATTGACCCGTTGCGTCTTAGAGTCTCGCGGCTCCTATTCGGCCGTATACATACCACATGTTTACGCTAAAAGTCCGGCGGATTATGATGCAAACGCAAATGTCTTGCAAAGTATGACAATTAGCGAACAGAATTTCTTCGACGAAGACGATAAGCCAATGAATCTGAAAGAGGTGATTGAAGAACTATGCAAATTCTTTAACTGGACTTGCGTTGACTATAAAGGCGAATTGTATTTTGTGGATGTAGACCATCGCGGAAATTACTATAAATACACACCTGACTTTTCATCCTATACGTTTGAAGCCGGGAATGTTCTCAGCGTGCAGGACATTCATTTTAGCGGTTCGGAGCACACCTTAGATATTTTGGGCGGTTATAATAAAGTAACGGTAAAAGACAGTAATTATCCGGTTGGGAATTTACTTCCGGAAGAGAGTTACGAAGATGCAAAAGTTCTTTCGTCACGTTTAAATACGAATAAAGATAGAAAATGTTACCGTCAGTTTCTTTATCCGAAAAACTGGAACATGTATCTGTATGATGGCGATACGGTTATCACCAATGACGATTTAGAGTTACGTGCTTATGATGCGCATAAACTTATAGGAGGAATACAGGAAAGGTACTGCAATTATAAAATAGTGGACGGTAAGCCGGATATTTCAGACTATTCGTTTACAAATGTTATACAAGCCAGGTGTTTGGGTGCTGTCGGTGACTTATCAATGATAGGCGGGCTGGAACTCTTAACAAAGATAATGGATTTTAAAGGTGCGTCCTCAGTGTACGAATCAGGGGCCTTTGCTGTATCTGGAAGTTATAAGACGATAGCGGATATGGATTTGATTCCTTGGGACAATAGCCGGGGCACGTACATGCCGTTGGCTGCTTGCCAATTACGGATCGGTAATAAATATTATGGCAGTGCTAACGGATTGGCTCCATTTACATGGTCTGCAAATCCCAATTATTTTTTTAGACTTCCCGCCTCCGAAGAGAATAACAAAGCCCGATTAGATTATGTATCCATTGAGAACCAAAAAACAATATATATGCCATATAAAGGTGTTTCAGGCGTAATAATCCCTATTGATACCCTATTATATGGCGAGCTTGAATTTACTCTTTACGCATCTAAAATACATAATGCTATTTTTATAAATGGATTCTTGTTAAAAGACTTTTCCTTTAAATATGGAAAGAGCACCGAGGCCGAAAAGACTACCGACAATACAGACCGTTATTATGAAAATGTCGTTAACGAAGACTACATTAACGAATTGGACGAAATTGAGTTTAAAATATCCAGTTACAACAATGATGGGGCGTGCTATTCGAAAGTCATGCTGGGCGATAATTACCTAACCGATAACCTCTATTCCTGTATAGAACAGAAGTTAGTCCGGCCGGAAGAGCATTTAATCCGTCGCATCATTAATCAATACGGGTATACTAAAACAAAGCTTACGCAGGTATTAATAGATGACGAAGCAATTACGCCTATCACAACTATAACCGATAAGTTCCAGCCGAACAAACGGTTTACGATCACGGGCGGTACAATTGACTTCGCGATGAATCAGTTTAATTGTAAGATGATTGAAAATGGTAGATATTAAAACTACATCCATACCCGCAAAGCCCCGGTCAAAGAACTATCCGGCCGGGGCTGTTATCACCCGGACGACTGGTGGCGTTACTGTTAACGGCGGAGGCGGTGGAGGTGCTTCAATTGACATTGTAAAGGCTACCGATACAAAGTCGTTTACCGATAGCAATGTACTGTCTTCGCTCCGGACACTGTTAGAGATCCGTTCGCGTATCATTGCCGAATCGGATACAGCCACAGAGTTTACCGATGATAATACGCTTTCTTCAAAGCGCACTTTAAAGGAGATTGATGCAGCGATTAAAGAGGCTTTGAAGAAGATAGATGATCTTTATTTAAGCAAGGTAAAAGCGGATATAGCTAAAGAGCCTATCACTTTCCTGAAAGGGCTGTTTGTTGGTGATGGGCTTACATTTATCAACGAAAGTGGCGACACGGAATTGCAATCTTTAGTTGCCCGGATGAAAGTTAAAGCCGCTACATTGGAAGTAACCGGTTCGGCCAATGTTGGCACACTCCATTCGGAAGGGAATATTTCAACAGGCGCGGATATTTGGGCTAAAGGTGACACGCATACTTTAAATTTACTCGTTCAGGCACTTGCAAAAACATACGATCTGAATGTTGAGCACGTCGCAACCCTGTTTCAAACCATAGTCAAGGACTATATCAGTTCAGAAAGATTTATCCCCGGACTGATGGGTGAAGGGATGAAGCTATACAAGGCTATCAATGGAGATTGGAACCTTGAAATAGATAATGCCGTAGTCCGTAAGGCCATGACCATTTTTGAACTTATCATTTCGAAAGTTCGTGCGGTTAACGGCGGTCTGGTAATTTCATCCGCCAACGGGCGTGTTAAGTCCGTTTCGGAAACGTCCGGCGATCCGGCTTACTATGTTTTAGGTATAGAGGGCGACATGATGTTTGTCGCTGATGACTTGGTACGTTGTCAGGTCTACACATCCGGACACGTTAAATACTACTGGGTTCCGGTTGCCTCGGTTAATGATGATTCGATTCTCATACTTAAATCCGTTTTTCCAAATGGTACAACTCCGGCCGTTGGTGATGATCTGGTTCAGATGGGTAACCTCACGAATCCGAACAGACAGGGTATTTTGTATCTCACCGCTTCGGAAGATGGCAAACCGCGCATTTCTGTACTGGACGGGGTAAACTCCACGTCTTTGGCCGGAAAGAACAAAGTGATTTTGGGTTGTCTCGATGGCATGACGGATACAGACTTTCCGGCTGACTTCCAACCCTCCGGATACGGCCTGTATGCGATGAACTGTTTCCTGAAAGGTATTTTCATTCTGAGAAATGGAAAGAGCATTGAACAGGAGTTTAGTAATATTGCTACCGAGTTAGCGGCTATACCGGGAAAAATCGAGCTATCCGTTAAAACTAAGGTAGAAAATTTGGGTATAGGTGCTAACAATTTGTATAGTTACACAAGTTCAACGCTTAATACTTTATATCCATCTCCTACTATTGAAAGGCAAATGTCTCTGCATGGCTTCTATTTGGTTGGTTCACAAGGTAATGGAGGAGCTATGCGGATACCTAATATTATCCCGCCTATCCCCGGTAAGTATACCGTTTCCGGATGGATTAAAGGTAGTCAAAATACCCCAGTTGGTTTTACTATTGATGTGTGTGATTCTGAAAACGTAATTGTTAAATCAACAGCAGATAACCAATGGAGTTATTTCAAGCATACATTTAACGTAACGAAAAACACAGAGGAACAAAAGGATGTATATAATTTTGTTGATATAGAAAGAATTGATTGGGCTTATATATGGGTAAAAGACTTTAAAGTAGAAGCGGGTGAAATTGCAACCGCATGGAGTCCTAATTTTCAGGATGCAGTTTATAAAGGTGCTGAATATACTAATAGTCAAATTAGTGTAGTCGAAGGTAAGATAATATCCACCGTTGAAAAGATAAATACTGTTGATGGACGTGTTACCGGACTTGCGTCACGTGTAGAGCAAACGGAAAAGAGTATTACTTCCGTTGTTGGACGTGTAGACGTGCTGGATAAAACAGCCGTTAGGGTTGCTACGAAGGTTATTGATTTGGTTGGTTGGGATAACAATAAATTCTATCCTTTAGTTATCAACATAGGACAAAACCACAAAAGAAAGATTGAAATAGACCGTCCGTTAGATGGTGCACTTGGAAAGCCTTCATACAGTACTCACGATGGCGGTTTTTCTATGAACTTAACGTTTGAAATGTCCGGTAGCGGTTGGGGGAGCTCTGTTAAGACAACAAATATCTTTGACTATTATAAGGCATGGACTTCTACGGGTGCAAAGATAGTTGTTGATTTGGGACAAATAACCGAATCGTCACAATGTGTAATGGGCATCAGAGGTGGCTCTAAGTACTACGTATATTTGCATGACGAGGGTAATGCAGATAATATACATTACTACCAAACTGATTATACCGCACCATACGGGCAAAAGTTCCCCGTTCGCACCGATGGAACTGAACCCGTCCGCACATACGGATACTATACCGAAATAAAGCAGACGCAGGAAAGCATAGCTTTAACTGCAAACAAAGTGGACGATCAAGGTAGGCGATTAAGTGCGGCTGAGTTAACTTTGAGTTCAGACCACGCAAAATTAAGCGTAGTAGAACAAACGGCAAATTCCGCCAATTCCTTAGCAGGAACAGCGAACAGCAAAGCCAACACAGTAGACGGTCGTGTCACCGCCACCCAAAACGGCTTAGTCGAAACCGGAATCAACATCACGTCCCGAAAAATCATTCTGAAAGCCGATAACCTGCTATTCCAAAATAACACAGGTCAACAGACAGCCGCCATCAACGCAAACGGCAAACTGTCTGCCAATGTGATTGAAGCTGCGGAAGTGGTGGCACAGGCATTTTCAGCACAGAGGATCACAACCGGAAACCTTACGGTAACTGATGGTGCAAAGATCGGTGCCTGGAATATATCGGGAGGCTCTCTTGTTTCGGCAAGCAATTCGCAGGCTAAGATCCTGTTAAACATGTCCGGTAATAAATTCCTTCGTATTAACGAAGAAGGGGACAGTCCTACAACTTCACGCACAGCATTGATGTCCATACGAAACGACAATTACAGTGGTCTAAGTATTGAATCATACGGAAGTTCCGGTTTTGCTCTAAGATGTTTAGCTAACGCAGGCACTGCAAATTCGATAGAATCGTATGGAAGTCATATTTTCGCCCAAAGGGGCGGTGAAAAGTGGAACGCTCCCGGAATGCTGTGTATCGGATATGTATATCAAGCGGGTACAGTCACTAATGAATGGGGCAACGGGTGCACCTTAACCAGTGCGCAAAAAATAGATGCAGGAAAATACAGGATATACCACAACTTACGTCATCCGCAGTACGCTGTCTTAGTACAGGGATTGGGTGGTTATGGTTGGGTATTCGGTCAGGTAGAGACGCAAAACAACTCTTATTTTGAGGTTTTAATGCTTGACGCAAACAAGGGTCCCCGTGATTGTCCATTCCGTGTGTTTGTTGTAGGGCGCAACGTTTGGTAAACAGCATTGTCAGCGCAGATTACAATGATAAATTCAAAATAAATAAAATATGAAAATCAATTTTAGAAGAATTAAAGTAAAAACAGCTATTGACGGAGAAGTTGAAGAGTTCGACGTAGCTAAAACAGTAGGAAACGCTATTTACTGTAATACACCCGATTTGGGTGAATTGGAGTTTGCCCAACGGATATACAAAGAAGGTGAAGTTGAAGTTGACGAACAAGGTGCAAATATCATTCGAAATTACGTTGATCCGGCTCCGATACTCGCAGTGGTGAAGACCGCTATTTATAATGAATTAGATAAAGTAATTATTAACTCCCAAAATCAATAAATTATGTTTCAAGAAGAATCAAGAACAGTTCAAGTAAACGGTAAAGCCGTTTCAGGAGATTATCAGTACAATGTAAACTACAGTGTCAATAACGATAATCTCAGTCGTCTTCATTGTGAAATCATTAAAACGGTCACGGAAGATATTGACACCCCTACAGGCAAGCAGCCCGTAACCTCCGGGCGGTATATCGGGTATTTGCTGTTGGAATCAGGCAGTAAACAAATGTCCCTTCCGGAGTCGGAGAATGTTGCAGCGCACTTTGAAGTATTCGATCAGATCACCAAAGAGGTAAAAGCCACTTTAGAGCCCAAACCGGCATCTAAATCCAAGTAACAAAAATCCGCCCTGTCTTCACAGATAGGGCGGAAAGATGCGGTATGAATGAGGAACGAAAGTTTATACATACCGCATGAAGTGCGTAATTTAATATTAACGCGGCAAATATACGATTAAAGTTTATATATCCAAGAATATGAAAAATTTGAAGATGATTGCATTGATTGCCTTGCCTCTTTCTCCTTTGCTGGAACTCTTTGAGCGCTATGTTTTTGGCGACTGGGAGTTTGTCAAATGGTTGATTGTCCTTGTATGTGTTGATACGGTGCTCGGCTTTGTCAAGCACTGGTTATCCAAAGACATCAGTAGTAAGGCTTATGGTATGATTGGGCGTAAGCTTATCATTTACAGTTGTGTGTTAGTCCTGTCACATGTGATGGGTAATTTCTCGATCGCCGGTCAGGTGGTCGATAGTTTCGTCTGGTTCCGGTATTTCGCTTGTACGGCATTAATGGTACGTGAGGCCTTGAGTATTATTGAGAACGTAGAAGAGATTTGCCCGGGCTTTTTCCCGAAGGCTATCATAAATAAGCTGAAGGGGTTCGATAATATTTCGGGAAAGAAAGAGTAAATTAAAAATAAGAAGAAAATACAAAGAAAATGGCAGATGTGAATAAATTGGTTCCGTTTATCCTAAGATGGGAGGGCGGATTTGTGAATGATCCTGACGATTTGGGAGGTGCTACAAACAAGGGGGTTACAATAGCCACATACGAGGCGTATTGTAAGAAGAAAGGCTATCCAAAGCCCACCGTAGAACGTTTGAAGAACCTTACACAAGAGGAATGGACGGAAATACTGAAAACTATGTATTGGGATCGTTGGAAAGCTGATGAAATAAAATCTCAGTCAGTCGCCAACATCCTTGTAGATTGGGTTTGGGCAAGTGGTGTACATGGTATCAAGATCCCTCAGGAATTGGCAGGAGTGATCCCGGACGGAATTGTGGGCCCGAAGACTATTTCCGCTATAAATTCAAAGAATCCTCGCGAACTGTTTGACCGTATCAAGATTGCACGTTTCGACTTTATTGAAGAAATATGTCGTAAACGTCCGGCAAATAACAAGTTCAAGAGAGGTTGGATGAACCGGATTAATGATATTAAGTTCGATGTATAACTATTAAAATTCAAATTAATATGGCTCTTAAAGACTTAACATTTACTCTTCAGGACGAAGTATATGTATCCGATCCTGTACAACTACCATCCGATGCGGAGTTGGGAGGTATATTGAGCGGTCCTGAGTGGACGGTTCCGGAAAAGGAGGAAGCCCCATGAAGAATTTGCCATACATTATCATAATCATCCTTTCCCTATTGCTTCTGTTCCACCCTTGCCGGGTGGAACACGCACCGGGGGAACTGGTCAGAGATACGGTGACCGTGATTGATACGGTTCGTGATACAGTTCCAAAACCGTATCGAGTCGAGGTTGTACGAATGGATACTTTCTATTTACCTATTTTTGTAGGTGATTCGTTGGAGGTAGATTCTGTACCTGTTGTACTTCCCATTGAGAAGAAGGAATACAAGACGGATGAATATCGAGCCGTAATTAGTGGATTCCGTCCTAATCTCGATTTCATTGAGACGTATACTAAATCTCAGACCGTAACGGTTATTCCGATTGACAGGAGACGCAAGCGGTTCGGGCTGGGTGTGCAGGCCGGATACGGTTTTTCAGGGAATAAGGTAAGTCCCTATGTTGGAGTTGGGGTGAGTTGTAATTTGTGGGAATGGTGATTGCTATTCTAAATAGAAATACTATCTTCGCACTGTGTAGAAGCATCTTATCATTAAGTTGCTGGCCTCGGTTCTTAGGAGTCGGGGCTTTTTCATTTAAGAGAAGTCTTCTTGTA
>OHIK01001222.1_pt1 | contig 10977 bp, 8 predicted proteins | sample 1568241 | NCBI WGS metagenome assembly OHIK01 (sample SAMEA3879567, study PRJEB24766) | human gut metagenome | biome: human-associated habitat; feature: feces | place: USA | collected 1985/1987 | reverse complement strand
ACGCTCTTCCGATCTTCGCTTTGCCTTTGGCGAAGTTTGGCAGATGGATATTCGTAATGAGCGTTGCTACCGCCTGAATGAATCCGCGAAATCGGGCCAAAATATGCGACGCAGTGTTTTCTCTTTTATCCAATTCCGATACACTCCAAGCACAGCCTAATCGCCTTGGCCAGCACGGCATCCGCCTCGCCACGCATAACGCCAAAGCACACCATGGCCACACCGACGATCAGCGACGCAACCTGCATTACAGGTTTTATCGCTTTGAACAACTTGACCACTCCTTTCGTCACGCGACCTATTGGACCATATCGACTATAAAATCCGTGTTAAGCGCGATTTGAAATGTGCAAGGAGACTGTTATGCGTATTTTGATCGTCGAGGACGAGCAGGCGCTGTGTGACGCAATCGCGCGCAGCTTGCGAAACTTGGCGTACAGCGTCGACTGCTGTCACGACGGGCAGGAGGCGCTCGACCTGCTGGACGTTGAGGCCTTCGACCTCGTGGTACTCGACCTCAACCTTCCCCGTATCGACGGCATGACCGTACTCAGGGAACTTAGGAAAACTGACTGCGAGACCAAAGTGCTGATTCTGTCCGCACGTGGCGAAGTATCCGATAAAGTCGCCGGACTCGATGCCGGCGCCAACGATTACCTCACCAAGCCGTTTCATCTGGACGAGCTTGCGGCAAGGATTCGCAGCCTTACCCTCAGACGCTTTACACAAAGCGACGTAGTTTTAACCTGCGGAAAGCTCAGCTTTGACACCAAGGCGCGCATCGCTTCCGTGGACAGCGAGGCTTTATCTCTTACGCGCAAGGAAACGGGAATCTTGGAATACCTGATGCTTAATCAGGGGCGTCCGGTAAGTCAAGAGGAGCTTATCGAGCACGTTTGGGATAGCAGCGTGAACAGCTTTAGCAACGCAACCCGCGTTCACATCTCGTCACTCCGCAAAAAGCTGCGCAGCGCTTTGGGATACGACCCGATTCGTAATCGGATTGGAGAGGGCTACGTTATGGAGGATAGCGAATGAAAAGGCTTTCGCTGCAATGGCGCATAACGATTGTGACGGCACTGCTCACGTGTGCAGCATGCGTGCTGACGAACTGCCTGGTCGGCTATACGGGCATGCGCTACATGGATGCCATCGGCAGTAACATCTCGGCCTTTAACGCAACCGGCGAAGATTCGCCCCAGGCGTTCGACCCAACGAAAGCGGTCCCCGATGACAGGGTCACGATCGTCGTAAACGACGCACAGGAGTCTTTTGGCACGACAGCCTGGTACATCACGGCTGGAGTCACACTCCTTGGCGGCGTGCTGGCATACTTTGTGAGCGGCCGTGCACTCAAACCGCTACGGGATTTCGCCGCCCAGGTAGAGCGCGTGCAGCCTGACAACCTAAGCGAAATCAGACTCAGTGAAGATGTGCCCACCGAGCTACAACGATGCAGCGCCTCTTTCAACGACATGATCGCCCGTCTTGGCGAAGGATTCTCTGCACAGCGTCAGTTTACCGGCAACGCCGCACACGAGCTGCGCACCCCGCTCGCCCTTATGCAAGCACAGATTGAACTATTCATCTCCGAGCACTCCGGTTTGCAACCAGAAACAGCCGAGCTGCTCGGCCTGCTACAAGAACAAACCGAGCGCATGTCTCGAATGACCAAGGTATTGCTTGAAATGAGTGAGCTCCGCAGCGTTCCTTGCGAGGACGATGTTGAACTCGGTCCCTTGTCCGAAGAGGTCCTCACTGACCTTGCGCCACTTGCCGAAAATAGGAGCATAGCCCTCAACTGTGCTGGAGACGCTTTAGTAATCGGGAGCGACACGCTCCTCTATCGGTTGCTGTTCAACCTGGCCGAAAACGCCATCCGTTACAGTCGCTCCGGCTCGACTGTCAATGTCTCCATCAGCGACAGCGACAGCCACGTGCTCCTGCGAGTCAAAGATGAGGGCCCGGGAATACCCAAGCAGTACCGAGAGAGCATCTTCCAGCCGTTCTTTCGTCTAGACAAATCCCGCAGCAGGGCATACGGCGGCGCAGGACTCGGGCTAGCGCTTGTTTGGGAGATTGCAGCACTTCACGGTGGCACGGTAGAGGTCGAAACAAGTTCCGAGAACGGGGCTACCATGCTCGTAAGCCTTCCAAAACGATCCGCAGCGTTAACCGAACAGTAAAACGAAAGGGGTCCCGAGCAACAGGAGTACAATTGCTGCATTGTTGCCACCTGATGGGAGATGGAAGATGGACTGCGATGGCTACCCGCGCATTCCCATGCCGTTGATGTGCACTGCCTTTGTGCCGGGGCAGATTGACGCTGCGGTTGCAGGCATTTCCGACCCCGATTCACGCACCATCGCCACGGCAGAAGCGCTGTACTTTCGCGGACAGGCCACACCCGCCGCCGAGACAGCACGCCCCTATCTTGACGCCACCGACCCCGCACTGCGTTATTCCGCATGCCTTATCTGCGGATATGCCAGTCTGTCGCTCAACCGTATCGCCGATGCCCGCCGTTGCCTTGCGGGCATCCTCGATGCGCCAACTGACGAGGAATCGCCCGCCGTCCACGCCACGCATATCCTGTTCGCCTCCGCTGCGAGCGTCCTGCTGCACTTGCCTTCCCCGCATTCCGCCGAAGAGTTTTATCCACTTGCGGCGCATCTGCCCGAAGGCCTGCGCCTGTTCGCCAGCTACGTGATGGCGCATGCCCTGTACCTGCGCGGCGAATATGGCCGCAGTCTGGGCATGGCGGAAAACGCCCTGATCATGAAACAGGGAAGTTATCCCATCTCGGAGCTGTTCCTGCACTTGTCGGCTTCCATGGCCTGCATGAGCCTCAAGGACATCGACACCGCAAAGGCACACTTCGGAGCCGCTTGGGACGTTGCGCGTCCCGACGGCCTTATCGAACTCATCGGCGAGCACCACGGCCTTTTGCAGGGGCTTATCGAGGCGTGTCTAAAAACGCAATACCCTGACGACTTCGCACGCATCATCGAGATTACGTATCGATTCAGCTACGGCTGGCGGCGCATCCACAACCCCGATTCGGGCGAGGACGTGGCCGACGATCTAACGACCACGGAATTCACCATGGCCATGCTCGCCTGTCGCGGGTGGACCAACGCCGAAATCGCACGCCATATGGGAGTATCGCCGGGTACCGTCAAAAACCGCCTATCAGGAGTGTATGCCAAGCTTGGTATCGGAACTCGCGCCGAGCTGGTCGCGCATATGTTGCGTTAGCGGCCAGACTACCTGGCATATCGAAAGCGTCCCGGGGGCCCGACGCTTTCGCGCGCTCAAATTGGACATTTTGGCCATCGAACGGCACTACCGCCACGGGGCGCCTTCTCGCAAAATTGGATTATTTCCACCGATACCTGCGGGATGGGAGCCAAAGATGCTTGATCGCCGTTCGTTACTTGTTGCCGGAGCGTCCTCGCTGGCGAGCGTTATGTTGCCGCGCGTGCCGGGAAGCGCAAACGCCTTCATATTGCCGTTCGCGCCCACCGAAGCCCATGCCGACGAAAAAGACCCCTTCAGGGTGCTCGTTCTCTCGCGCACCATGTTTGGTGTGGTCGTGGTCGACGTTGCCAACAAGAATACGCCCATCACGGGTGCCCAGGTCACGCTCACATCGCGCTATGCCGCAGGCAAGCAACTCGCCGCCACGACCGATGACGAAGGCACGGCCATCTTTGAGGTCGCGCCGCTTTCGGAAGGCTACGTGGACGAGGCGACGCTTCTCGACGCGTACGACTTTAACGGCGGCATCTCCATTAGCATGGCGGGCTACCGTGATGTCGAGATTCCCCTTGCGCGTATCCAGGGCGGCACCGCCATAACCGCGCCCACGCGTCCGCTTTCCGACGGCGAGCCGTACTTCCGCCAGCTCACGTTTGACGAATGGGACATCCAGTACGCTGAAGCCACGTTCATGGCATTGCCGAAGGACGACGCCGGAAACGACCAACCCGACACGCACGCCTTTACCGTGCAGGCGCATCTGCCGCAGGGTGGACAGGCAACGCTGCACATCAACAAAGTGACGCCTGCCGCGGGCAGCTCACCCGAAACCGTCACGCAGATCGGTCAGATCAAGGCCAGCGCATCGGGCGCGGATAATCTGGCGACGTTCACACTCGAAGACAAGTTCCTCGATGCAGCGTCAAACCTTCTGGAGGAAGGATGCAAGCTGCGCTTTGTCCTCGACTATCAGGGCAAGACCTATACACTCTCCTCCCCCATGGCCGTTGTCACCGCGCCGGCCGCAAAGGCGGAATCGGGCTCGACCACTATCGTCCCCACCACCATGGACCAAGAGATTACTCCGTTTGATTTCCCAGCAGCGTTCCCCGGCATTGGCGGCAACAAGTTCACCTGCTGGATGCCCGCGTTCCCCATTTTGTTCGATTTCTCGTTTGCTGGATACGTGCTGTTTGGCGGAGGATACAAACCAGCCAGCTATATGAACGATTCGGGCAATCCGGATCCGGAGTACTGGAAGAAGTCACCGCGCGAGTCGGGTGCCAAGCAGGCAAACCGCTACCTCGACGAAATGGAGGGGAAGTGGAATCAATATAAGAGCATGAGTGCCGGTTCGGGCACCGATCCAAGAAACACCAAGCTCCTTCGCCACCATTGCACGCTGCTATTCACGATGGATATCGCCACACAGCTGTACGGCTCGCTCGCCTACGACTGGGTGGGCAAAACCTGGGGCGACAACAACGATCCCGCATTCGGCAATATTAAGGCCCTCTTCCAGGTAAAAACCGACCTCAACTGGACCGAGCAGTTTACCCTAGGACCGGTGCCGTTTTTCCTAAACGTCAACCCCTGGGTGCTGGCGAAGCTGGCGCTCGCCGTGGGTGCCCACACGCACGGCAGCGGCGCGGCGTTTTTTAAAAACATTTCGCTCGACTATTCAAACACCTCGGGCTCGTTCACCATCCAGATCGGGCTTGCCGTCACCTTTGGCGCTGGCGTTGCAGGCGTCGCTTCGTCTGCCGTGCGCGGCGCCGCATCCCTCACGCTGTTCATTGGGTACGAGAAGGCAGATGGACACCAGCTTCCGCGACTGCGCGTAGGTGCAGACGTCGATGTCGATGTGATACTCCAGTTCGTAATGTTCAAGTGGACCACCAAGGCTTGGTCGGGGTCGTGGCCCACACTCCTCGATTCGTGGAATATGTCGGTGAACAATGGCAACCAGTATGTGCTCCAGCGCTCTGAGCTCGCATTGGGTGGAGATACGCCTTACACGTTGGATGCCCGCTTCGGCACGCCCGGCAACATCAAGGCGGGCGGCGTGCCGCAATTTATCGCATCGGCCACCATCGTCACCAACGCCGAGCTGCTCGCACGCGCCGAGGTTAAGGCTACTGCCGTAAACGTCGCGCCTGTCGTGCGCGATTGGGATCAAGTGGTCACGCGCATTGAGCTCGAGGCAGATGCAGAAAGCAACGACACGGGACAGATCGAGCATTTCGTCCACGCACTGATAGAGAACGACGAAAACGCCGCGCCGATGTATGCGTACACCTATGTCAGGCAGGCGACGAACGCCGTTGCGGACCCCAACGCCAATTCTGCTGGTGTATCGGAGGACGAGCGTGGCGGAATCAAGCCCTCGAGCGACAACGTGCTGTTTACCGGCGTTCTCAGCAAAGCTCACATGAAGCTGGCGATTATCGCCGGCGTAGAGTGCCTGTTCCGTATCGCCTCGGTGCGCTACGGCGACAATGGCCGCTCGCGTCTGGTGGTGCACACAAAGGCAAACGGCACGTGGTCCGCTCCCACGCCCGTGGACTTTCCCCTTGGGTTTGGCGAGGGCGACGTGGAGCGCGACGGCATATACGATTACGACTTCGACGTGGTGGAATATACGGACGGAAGAGAAAACCAGGACGCCTACGTGTTGCTGGTCTCGGGCGAGCGCCCCGACGGCGACAACACCCTTTTCGATACGGCAAGCACAGCCGGCATACTGTCCGTTGTGCGCCTGCGCATAAGTAATGACGAGATCCGCGTGGTGTCGCATACGTCATGGCGCAGCATCTCGCGCGGCCGCCTGCAAGAGGATGGCTACCATTGCCTGCAGTGCCCGCGTATCACGGTGGGCAAGACGCTCGTCGACGGGCGCTTGTCGGGTGCCTACCTCCACCGCCGCGGAACCACCGCAGAAAAGGCACTCGGCAGCGAGGCTGAGGTTGCGCTGGAGTGCTTTACCCTGTGGTCGGACGTTTCGGGCGACAGCCTGACGTTCCGCCAAGTTCTCCGCTTTCCGCAAGCACCGTCGAGTATCGAACTGGGCGAGCCCGAGGATATCAACGGCAAAATGGTGGTGCCCGTTGCGTACGAGACCGCAGACGGTTGCGGCTGCGCATCGTACGCCGTGATCGGCCAGTCCATTGCGGGCTGGGGCGTTATGTCACCAGACGCCACGGTACCCCGTGCGGTACCGTGGCCGCAGCACACGGGCTTTTTGGCCACTGTCAACGAGCAGCTGCAGCATATTACTTGGACGCGAGGCGCGGCGGCATTTGCGTCGGAGCCCGTGGGTGCCGCAGGCTGTGGCCCGGCATCGTTTAGCGTAAGCAACAACGGCAGGTGCGTGCTCTATGTAGAGAACACCGATGGCAAGGTGGGACAGACCTACGACGAAGAAGGCAACCCGGTAGCAGTGATGGGCAAGCACTTCCGCATCTTCGCCAGCACCTTGGCAGGCGATCTGTTCACGGAGCCGTTCGTGATGTGCGAGCTGGACCATCCCATCGATCAGATAACGACATTTTTGACGTCGGGAGGCATGCTCTCCGCGCTCGCCACGCACATTGTGAGCGCGGAGAAGAGCGAGGCAGAGCTGCACGGCATCGAAGTGCCCTTGGTGGCGTGTGCCACTCCGACGGGCGCGGTCGCTACCTCGGGCGCGGTGGTGCCCGGAGCAGCAGGCGAATCCTTCATGGTCACGGTGCGAAACGACGGCAACACCTTGCTGACCGCCGGCACGATCGATCTGTACCGAGAGGGCTCCAGCCAGCCGTTCTCCAGCGCATCCATCGGATTCGGAGCGAACGCACGCATGGCTTCGATCTACGATCCAGAGCTTGCCGAGGACGCTTCGGCCAACGACATGGCACGCGTGAAGTACGCGCTCGAGACGCTGGGCACACGTTTTGCGACGCACCCGCTGGTAGCCGACAACGGCAACGCCGTGCTGGCACCGGGTTGCACGGCACAGTTCCGCATGAGCTTCGCCATCCCCGAGAGCTGGAGCGACGAAGTGGGCAAGCGCGTAACGCTGTATGCGAAGGCGCGTAATCTGGTGGCGCTCGATCCCGTGACGCTCGAGGAAATTCGACCGGGCACAAACTCGGCGCTTGGTGCCGTACTGCACGAGCTTCATGTGCCCGACGCGGCATGCGAACGCTCAGAAGTTCAGGTCGGCGTATGCGACAGCGCGGATACGACAGGACTTCACGACGCCCCGATGACGGCGGACAGCGATAGCGGCTCGAGTGGCGGCGGTACCGACGAGGGCGGCGGCTCCGGCGGAAGCAGCTCCGGCAGTGGCAAGGACCACGGCAATAACAAGCGCTCCGGAAAAGCGGGCGCGCTTGCGGGCACGGGCGATGTCAACGCTCCCCTTACGGCAGCCGCTGCAGCACTCGCCGCAGCCGGCGCCGGCCTCGTCGCCTACAGCGCCCGCCGCACGGCGCTCGAAACCGACACCGCCAATGAGGTCAATTCGGATAGGCCTCGCTAGCCCCTAGTTACTTTTGTGAGAGACGCCAACTCGGCTCATCGAGCACCAAAAAGGGCTGGCTCTGGATACCCAGAGCCAGCCCGTTTCGCATTAGATATCGTCAGGGGAGTCGAGTTCTGCCTCGAGCTTGGCACGGCGTCTTTTCGCCGTGAAAAACGTTGCGCACAGGGCAGCAAACGTGGCCGCGAAAATCGTCGCACCGCAGAACACGCCCGTGGCCAGGTTCGCCAACCAAAAGACGCTTTCGAGCGGTACGATCTGCGTCTCAGCGATACAGCGCATTGCGGCAATAACAAGCGTGAACGCGGCGCCGCTAAGACCGCTGACAAGCAGGAAATATCCAACAGGAAGATGCTCGGTTTGGCCAAAACGATTGGTATCGACATAGCCCTTCCGCGTTTGCAGTCCTGCGCAAATCAACATCACGAGAACGAGCCACAAATACATGGCTGCCTCGAACGGCGTTGCAAAGCCATGCGGCATTTCACTGGCGTCGCTGTGAACCCACGCAACCTGTCGAGCTATAAACTGGTAGAAAAAGATCATCAACATGCCAAACGAAAGCAGCACGAAACCAATCTTGTAGATTTTCGCGCTCTCAGCCTCCAGGCGCTCGTCCTTTGGGCCGGCATATTCACGCCACTTTTGCACGAGTTTTAAATCTTCAAATTTCATAGCGAACTCCTAAAGAGCGTCAGGGTCGACGTCGTTTTCGTCTTCCCAAAACAAGTCGTTCAACGTAACGCGTAGCGCTTTGCAGATTGCCACGCACAAATTGAGCGTGGGGTTGTAGCCGCCCGCCTCGATCAGGCCGATGGTCTGACGCGTAACGCCCACGGCCTCGGCCAAGTCAGCTTGCGAAAGGCCAACCGCCGCGCGCGCCGCCTTCATGCGTAGGTTCTTTTTGCCCGGCATGGAGTTCCTTTCGTAGTAATGGACAGATATCCGTTGCAACATGACAGAAATATATTGCATCCATCAGAAGATGTCAACTATATCTGTCATTATGAAAACCATGTCTGTCATCGCCATGCAGACATACCAATTTCAATTCGCTATTCAAACTTACTCGGACAAAACCGACTCGGGTTTCTCCGAGTAAACGTGATTGATAGTCGATCGATGTGCCCGCTCGTGCGATCAGCATCGTTCGATTTTGTTTAGCAAAACTAGATCCCTATTAAATAAAATTCATCTGTATCCAAATTTGTTTAACAATGCCGCGCTACCACTAAACACTATCCCTGTTAATCCGAACGATTGTTCGATGGATTTCGTGTTGGTTGGAATCGCCTATGGGCTGGGCTATGCTACCTTGACTATCTATATGACTTAAACGCAGCAAAGGAGCACCGAGAGAGCGAGTATGGCAAATAACACCGCAAACTATGGTAACGACAGTATCCGCCAGCTCAAGGACGAGGAACGCGTACGCCTGCGCCCCGCCGTCATTTTTGGCTCGGACGGACTCGATGGCTGCGCGCATGCCGCCTTCGAGATCCTGTCCAACGCCGTTGACGAGGCGCGCCAGGGCTACGGCAAGCTCATCACCCTTACCGCCTTTCGCGATGGCTCCATTCAGGTAGAGGACAATGGCCGCGGCTGCCCGCTCGACTGGAACCCCTCCGAGAAGCGCTTTAATTGGGAACTCGTTTTTTGCGAGCTCTACGCCGGCGGCAAATACAATAACAACCAGGGCGGCGACTACGATTTCTCGCTCGGCACCAACGGCCTGGGCTCGTGCGCGACCCAGTACGCCTCCGAGTACATGGACGTCACGGTTTGGCGCGATGGCAACAAATACTCCCTGCATTTTAAGAAGGGCAAGGTCGTCGGCGCCAAAAAGAAGGCACTCGAGATTGAGCCTAGCAACGAGGACCGCACCGGTACCACCATCAAGTGGCGCCCCGATCTTGAGGTCTTTACCTCCATCAGCATCCCCCACGATTGGTATCGCGAGACCATGCGCCGTCAGGCCGTGGTCAACGCCAACGTGACCTTCCGTCTGCGCATCGAGGGCGACGACGGCGATTTTTCCGAAGAGGATTTTTGCTATCCCAAGGGCATCGAGGACTACGTGCTCGAGAAGGTCGGTGCCGACTACCTCACCGAGCCCTTCTTTATCGAGGCTGACCGTCGCGGTCGCGATCGCGAGGACCTGCCCGACTACAACGTAAAGATCACCGCGTGCATGTGCTTCTCGCGCACCTTCATGATGCAGGAGTACTACCACAACTCCTCCTGGCTCGAGAACGGCGGCTCGCCCGAGAAGGCTGCCCGCAGCGCCCTCACTAGCGCCATCGATGCTTACATTAAGCAACAGGGCAAGTACAACAAAAACGAGAGCGGCATTAAGTGGCAGGACGTCCAAGACTGCCTGGTGCTGGTGACCAACTGCTTCTCCACCCAGACGTCTTACGAAAACCAGACCAAGAAGGCCATCAATAACCGCTTTATCCAGCAGGCCATGACGGCATTCTTTAAGGAACGCCTCTCGACCTACTTGATCGAGAACAAAGACGCCGCCAACAAGATCATGGAGCAGGTGCTCATCAACAAGCGCTCGCGCGAGAACGCCGAAAAGACGCGCCAGAGCATCAAGACCAACCTGCAGCAGAAGACCGACATGGCCAACCGCGTGCAGAAGTTCATCGACTGCCGCTCCAAGGACAAGAGCCGCCGCGAGATCTACATCGTAGAGGGCGACTCGGCAGCAGGCGCCATTCGCACCTCGCGCGATGCCGAGTTCCAGGGCGTTATGCCCGTCCGCGGCAAGATCCTCAACTGCCTAAAAGAGGACTACCCGCGCATCTTTAAGTCCGACATCATCATGGACCTCATGCGCGTGTTGGGCTGCGGCGTGGAAATCAAGGACAAGCGCATCAAGAACCTCGGTGCCTTTGACCTGGACAACCTCAACTGGAACAAGGTCATCATCTGTACGGACGCCGACGTCGACGGTTACCACATCCGCACGCTCGTGCTCACCATGCTCTACCGCCTGGTGCCCACACTTATCGACGAGGGCTACGTCTATATCGCCGAGTCGCCGCTCTACGAGATCAACTGCAAAGAAAAGACCTACTTTGCCTACACCGAGCTCGAGAAGAACGGCATCCTTAAGGAGATCGGCGACCAAAAGTGCTCCATCAACCGCTCCAAGGGCCTGGGCGAGAACGAGCCGGACATGATGT
>OHIK01001220.1_pt1 | contig 10989 bp, 11 predicted proteins | sample 1568241 | NCBI WGS metagenome assembly OHIK01 (sample SAMEA3879567, study PRJEB24766) | human gut metagenome | biome: human-associated habitat; feature: feces | place: USA | collected 1985/1987 | reverse complement strand
GAAGAGTGGGACATGAAAATCTATGTCCCAAACGTCCCGAAAGCGTAACATCATCGGTAAATTGCTTAAAGGCTGGCGGGTTTTCTTAACCAGCGAAAAATAGTAATTTTTATTGTAAAAACAGGCAAAGCATTTTGAGGGTTTAAAAGCGCCCTATGCTTTGCCTGTTTTTTTCGATTCCCGTCAAAAATCTATTTATGAAGCTTTTTCAAAAGGGAATCCGCCTATTATATAATTGTGCGCTAATATATTTTTAATTTCATGCCTTATTCCGGCAAAGCGGCGGCTCTTTGTGCAAAAGCATACAATAGCAACAGCCCGGCACAATGTGCCGGGCTGTTGCTAATCTATTTCTGCTATCCGGAAAATCTTGCAGAAATTACGGCTCCTACACGTCATTTTCCTGTTCGGTAAGGCGTCTTATCATAATCTCACTTAGTTTGGTAAGATAATCTGCAATTACCAATTCGGTTGAACTTTCTAATACGAAGGCTACCCGCTGATAAAATAAAAACGCTTCTTCCTCCAATGAAATAGTAATCTTTTTCATAAACTAATCCTTCTCACATTTTTAACTATATTGAGTTAATAATAACATATATAAATCTGCAAGTCAACTCAAAAGAGGTAACGTTTTTACCTAAAATCTTTTAAATTAAAACTAACTCAATTTAGTTAGGAGAATTTCATGACAATAGGCGAGGCAGTGGGAGAACGCATCTTGAAATTATGCAAAGACCGAAACCTAACTGTGAATAAGCTGGCAACCATTAGCGGAATTACACAATCAACGTTGAATAATATCGTCAGCAGAAGAAACCACAGTACTACCGTTTCCACGATTCAGAAAATTTGTGACGGGCTGGAAATTACCATTCTTGACTTTTTCAGCGATCCCATATTTGAACATCTAGAGCCGGAGATAAAATAAGCGCGGGCAGACTGCCCGCGCTTATTTATTTTCTTGAATCACTCTGTGAAAAACATCGAACCGCAGTATTTTTTCGAACCCGCGGCAGGCTTCCTTCGTCTGCGCCGCGCCATCCGTCAAGGGCGCTTTTTATCCTTGGCAAGCTCCGGGTTTCTCCGCGCCCGGAACAGCGCCGTTGCCTTTCGGCCGCCGGCGAGGCGTTGCGTCACTCCTCCGGGGTCTGAGCTTCTTCATCCCCAGCGCTGTCCGGGATCTCCTCTTCCCCGCCTTCGGTATTCTCCAGGCCTTCTAATTCCTCGCCGTCGTCTTCCTCCTCGTGGGGAGCCCTGGCCAGGGTGACCACCTTGTTATCCTCGCCGATCCGCATGACCCGGACGCCCTTGCTGGGTCTGGCACATTCCCGGATGGAATCCGCCTGAATCCGGATGATCACACCGTCGGCGGAGATCAGGATTACGTCGTCGTCCAGGTCTACCACCTTGATAGCGGCCACATCGCCGTACTTATCCACGTGATAGTTCAGCAGGCCCTTGCCGCCCCGGTACTGAATCCGGTAATCGGAGATGGGGGAGAGCCTGCCGTAGCCGGTCTCAGAGACCGTCAGCACCTTGCCGCCCTCACGGAGACGGGCCATGCCCACCACGCAGTCGTCTTCGCCCAGGGTGATGGCCTTCACGCCTCTGGCGGTGCGTCCCACAAGGCGGACGTCCCTTTCATGGAACCGGATCGCCATTCCCTTCTTGGTGGCCACGATCAGCTCGTTGCTGCCGTCGGTGACCCGCACCCAGGCCAGCTCGTCGCCCTCATCCAGCTCGATGGCGATGAGGCCGCCCTTTCTGGCGGAATTGTAAGCGCTCAAAAGGGTCCTCTTGATGATGCCGTTGCGGGTGACCATCACCAGATATTTCTCCTCGTCAAATTCCGGCACCCGGATCATAGACGTGACCTTTTCCTCAGCGGTGATGGGCAGCAGATTGGCGATATTCATTCCCTTGGAGGTTCTGGAGCCCTCGGGAATCTCATAGCATTTCAGCCGGTACACCCGGCCGGTGCTGGTAAAGAACATGACGTAGTCGTGGGAATTGATGACGAACATCTCTGTGGCCACGTCCTCCTCCCGGCGGCTCATGCCGGAAATTCCACGGCCTCCCCGGCGCTGGGTCCGGTAGGTATCCATTTTCTGGCGTTTCACGTAGCCGAAATTGGTCAGGGTCAGCACGCATTCCTCCTGGGGAATCAGATCCTCGATATCCACCTCGCCGCTGACTGCCATGATCTCCGTTTTTCTCTCGTCAGCGTACTTATTCCGGATTCCCATCAGCTCATCCTTAACGATGGCCTTCACCCGTTCCTCATGGGCCAGGATATCCTCATAATCCTTGATCTTCAATTCCAGCGCCGCCAATTCGTCTTCGATTTTCTGCCGTTCCAGGCCGGTGAGCTGTCCCAGGCGCATCTGCACAATGGCCTCGGTCTGCACGTCGTCCAGGCCGAACCGTTCCGTCATTCTGGACTTGGCGGTGGGACGGTCCTTGGAATTGCGGATAATGGAAATAATCTCGTCGATATTGTCCAGCGCGATCTTCAAGCCCTCTAAAATATGGGCGCGCTCCCGGGCCTTCTTCAGGTCGTAGATGGTCCGGCGGGTGATGACCTCCTCCTGAAACTTGATGTATTCCTGAAGCATTTCTTTCAGGGTCAGGGTCTTCGGCTCGCCGTTTACAATGGCCAGCATAATCACGCCGAAGGTGGTCTGCATCTGGGTATAGGAATAAAGCTGGTTTAAAACGATCTGAGGCGAGGCGTCCCGTTTCAAATCGATCTCGATATGCATGCCGTTCCGGTCGGAGTGGTCGTCAATATTGGAAATGCCCTCGATTCTCTTATCCTTCACCATGTCGGCAATGGATTCGATGAGCCGGGCCTTGTTCACCTGGTAGGGAAGCTCGGTGACAATGATCTTAAACCGGCCGTTTTTCTCCTCCACAATTTCCGCCACGGCCCGCACGGTGATCTTGCCCCGGCCGGTGGCGTAAGCGGCCCGGATGCCCGCCCTGCCCATAATCATAGCCCCGGTAGGAAAGTCCGGCCCCTTGATGTATTCCATCAGATCCTCCAGGCCGGCGTCCGGATTGTCGATCAGGTAGCAAACCGCGTCGATGGTTTCCCCCAGATTATGGGGAGGAATGTTGGTGGCCATGCCCACGGCGATGCCAGTGGAGCCATTGACCAGCAGGTTTGGAAACCGGGATGGCAGAACCTCCGGCTCCTTGCGGCTGTCGTCGTAGTTGGAAATAAAGTTGACCGTATCCTTATCGATATCCGTCAGCATTTCCGTGGAGATTTTGCTCATTCTGGCTTCCGTATAACGGTAGGCGGCCGGCGGGTCGCCGTCCACGGAACCGAAATTTCCATGGCCGTCCACCAGGGGATAGTGCATGGAGAAATCCTGGGCCAGACGGACCAGGGCGTCGTAAACGGACGCGTCGCCGTGAGGATGGTAACGGCCCAGCACGTTGCCGACGGTGGTGGCGCACTTTTTATAGGCCTTATCCGGAGTCAGGCCATCCTCATACTGGGAATAGAGAATCCGGCGGTGCACCGGCTTTAACCCGTCCCTTACATCCGGCAAAGCCCGGGATACAATGACCGACATGGAGTAATCCAAAAAGGATTTCTGCATCTCCTTTTGAATATCCACCTCGATCACATTGGATCTTGGCTCCATATTTTTTTCGTCCATGTTTTTAATCTCCTTTTTCGCTGCCTTTTCCTCTGCTTTCACCCTTCGGCGGAAGCTTTCCGCCTTGCTTTATGGAACGTCAGCTTTCTTCTTAACTCTGCTTTTTCTCCGCCGTCCGGAAGCTGTTCAAGCACGCGGCTTTTTGCCCCGCGGCGCTCCCGCCTTTCCCGCAGCGGCTTTCAGCCTCCCGCGTCCCGCGGCTCTATACTGTCAAATAAATCCTGGTAAAGCTTTGGAAAGCGTTTCTTTAAATTCATAGCCCGGAAGGTCCCGCTGTCCACAAAGCCGTGGGATGTGGTTCCCTCGCTGACAGGCCTCTTTTCACCGGGCAGGAACACCTGATACCCAAAGGTCATCCGGCTGGGAGAGACGGACAGCACCCTTGCCGTCACCGTCAGCTCATCCTCGTATCGGGTTCCCTTATAATATTTGCAGGTGACCTCTGTCAAAGGGAGCATAACCCCCATTTTCTCGATCTCGGAATAGGTGATCCCCAGCTTTTTGATAAAATCTGTTCTTGCCACCTCGAACCATACCGGATAAACCGAATGGTGGGCGATGCCCATTTGGTCGGTCTCCTGATACCGTACGATAATTTTACTTTCTGAAATCATAAGCGCCTCCGGTTTTCCAGCCGCCGCTTACCGCTTTTCGGGAATACATCCCGCGATGAGCATTCCCTGGATATCCGCGATAACAGCAGGCTCCATGGCCCGCATGGGCATGGCTAAAATAGCGTTTTTCGGGGTAAACAATACCATCAGGTCATCAAATTCCTCAAAGCTGCTGGTGCCGTCCAGGGGAATTTCCCACTGGCCCTCGCCGGAGCCGACCACCACCTCGTCGGGATAAATCTCCACCTCGATTTTCCTGCCGCCGGCGATCTCACCGGCCCGTTTCCGCATATCAAGGTACGGAACCAGCCAAACCGCCGCCGCGACCGCCAGGCTGAGGATTCCCAATGCCAGGTTATAGCCTCCCTGATACAAGCCGAAGGAGACGAAAAACAACGCCGCGGCCACAATTAAAATTCCGGTTTCCAGCCACGCCCGGCGGCCCACTGTTTTATAGATGTGAGCCCGTTTCAGGCAGGCCATGGCCTCCTCCCGGTTCAGGGTATAGGAAAGCTTGATGCCCGCGTACTGCTCCTCATATTCCGCCGCGTCCTCATCCTCTACAAACTCCGCGTCGGTGCCGTCCCAGTCGGGAGTATACTCCTCCTCCTGGGCCTGCTCCAGCTGCTCCGCCACATCGGCGGCCTGCAGCACCTCCGTCAGCTCCTGGGGATAATTTTCCTCGGCAGCCTCATCCCAATCGTCCTCCCGTATAGGGTTCGGACTGTCGTTGTTGGTTTCCATAAGCGCTGTCGCTTCCTCCTTCAGTATCAGTTAATCTTATAATGGGATTCCACAGGAATCCCGGATTCTCTCCGCTTTTTCGCGGGCCTGCCCGCGGCGTTTTACCGCTGGGAGAGGCCGCTTCGTTCTCGCAATTTTCGGAGAAGCCGCCGGAAGCCCCGGCGCCTTTTTCTGCTCCGAGGGCGCCGGGGCGGGGATCAGAGCCCATTTCCCGGCGCTAAGCTGCCCAAGCCTTTCTCCCTTTAGACGTCCAGATTCTGAACATACTTGGCGTTTTTCTCGATAAATTCCCGCCGCGGTTCTACCTTGTCCCCCATCAAAATGGTAAAGGTCTCGTCCGCCGCCGCCGCGTCCTCCAGCTCCACCTTCAGCATGATCCTGGTTTCCGGGTTCATGGTGGTTTCCCACAGCTGCTCCGAGTCCATTTCACCAAGGCCCTTATACCGCTGGATCGGCGCGGTAACGGTCATCTCCTGGAGCATGTTATCCCGTTCCTTGTCGGTATAGGCGTAATAATGGTTTTTCCCCTTGGTCAGCCGGTAAAGAGGCGGCTGGGCGATATAAATATGGCCTTCCTCGATGAGGGGCTTCATAAACCGAAAGAAGAACGTCAAAAGCAGGGTCCGGATATGGGACCCGTCCACGTCGGCATCCGCCATGATGATGACCTTGCCGTAACGCAGCTTCGCCAGATCAAATTCATCTCCAATGCCGCATCCCAAAGCGGTGATAACCGGCATCAGCTTGTCATTGCCGTAGACCTTATCCAGCCTGGCCTTTTCCACGTTGAGCATTTTGCCCCACAGAGGAAGGATCGCCTGGAATTTCCGGTCCCGCCCGCCCTTGGCGGAGCCGCCGGCGGAATCTCCCTCTACGATGTAGATTTCCGTCTCCTCCGGGTTTCTGGACTGGCAGTCCGCCAGCTTGCCCGGCAGGGCGGCGCTTTCCAGCGCGGATTTTCTTCTTACCAGCTCCCTGGCCTTCCGGGCGGCCTCTCTGGCCCGGCTGGCGGCCATAGCTTTTTCAAAGATGGCCCTGGCGGTAGCCGGTTTCTCCTCCAAATAAGCGGAAAGCTTTTCACTGATCAGATTATCCACCAGGGTGCGGATCTCCGTATTGCCCAGCTTCGCCTTGGTCTGGCCCTCAAACTGGGCTTCCTTCAGCTTGACGCTGATGATGGCGGTCAGGCCCTCCCGCACATCCTCGCCGGACAGATTCTTATCCCCGTCCTTTAAGATATTATATTTTCTGGCGTAATCGTTCATAATTCTGGTGAGGGCCCGTTTAAAGCCCTCCTCATGGGTGCCGCCGTCGGTGGTATGGATATTGTTGGCAAAGGAGATCAACAGCTCGTTGTAGCTTTCGTTATACTGCATGGCCACCTCGGCCTCGGCGGAGCCGTCGGTGAGGGCGCCCTTTACATGGATAATATCCGGATGAATGACCTCCAGGGATTTCCTTTTATGCAGGAACTCCACAAAGCTGGAGATGCCGCCCTCGTAAAGGAAATTCTTCTGCACCCTGTTTTCCGGATCCCGCTCGTCCACCAGCTCGATATGGATGCCAGCGTTCAGAAACGCCTGCTCCCGCAGACGGGTTTCCAGGGTTTCATATTCGTAGACCGTGCTTTCGCTGAAAATCTCCGGATCCGCCTGGAAGGTGACCTTCGTCCCTGTTTTTGTGGTGTCGCCTATCATCTCCAGGTCGGTGATGGTTTTTCCCCGTTCAAACCGCTGGCGGTAAATATGAGCGCCGTCGCTGACCTCTACCTCCAGCCAGGTGGAGAGGGCGTTGACCACCGAGGCTCCCACGCCGTGAAGGCCGCCGGAAACCTTGTAGCCGCCGCCGCCGAACTTTCCGCCGGCGTGAAGCACAGTAAACACCACCGTCACCGCGGGGATTCCCATTTTTGGCTGGATTCCCACTGGGATGCCGCGGCCGTTGTCCTCTACCACGATGATATCGCCGGGGAGAATCCGCACGTCGATTTTATCGCAGTAGCCGGCCAGGGCCTCGTCGATGGCGTTGTCCACGATCTCGTAGACCAGGTGATGCAGGCCCCTGGGCCCGGTGGAGCCGATATACATGCCCGGACGCTTCCGGACCGCCTCCAGCCCTTCCAGAACCTGTATGTCGCTTGCGCCGTACTCTTCATTGGTTTGCGTAATCTCATTGTTTTCCAAGGTGAAACCTCCATTTATTCATCGATAAAGTCCTGTAAAATCCGATCTATTTCATCTTCCGTACCCGCGGCCCTTTTAGGGGAGTCCACCCGCCGTTTTACGGGAGGGCTTTTTCTGGAGCCGGAAGGCTTTTCTTTCACTTTTTCCATTTGCCTGGTTTCTTCAAACAGGGAAAAATCATACTTTGAGGAATAATAATCCCCATGGGAAACGGGGGGAACCACCATCGTATCCTCTTTTTTCCCGGGAACCTCCCTTTGCGCCGTCTCCTGGAAGGCGTGGGAGGGCCCCGCCCTTCTGATATGCTTTTTTCTGCGGGTTTTCACAGGGGACAAAACCAGCGTAAACGGCGCGAGAAAAAAGAAAAGAAGAAATGGAACGGCTACCAGAACGATATGGCCGAACTGGATGCTTTCCCGAAAGATCACCAGCATAACCGCGATGAGGAATCCTATTACGGACGCCACGGCGGCAAAGGTCCTGATTCTTTTGGTATACCGGATATTGGACATTTTCCCGCAGCGGGGGCACCGGTATTCTCCATCCTTATGAATGCCCCAGGCCTGCAGGTAAGACATTCTCTGTTTGCAGTAGGGGCAAAACGGCAATTGATTTTTCATATTCCATCATCCCTTTCCAGATCAAGCGTTCCCTTTCAGGTTCCAATCAGATTGGTTTCCGTGGTTTTTAAATAATCCATCCGTTTCAATAGGGTGGAAGAGGAAATCTGACTGATATACACGGTGGTTTTTCCCTTTTCCGCGCAAACCACAAAGGATTTTGGCAGTTCCATGGAAACATTCACCACCCTGCCGCTTTTTTCCGCCTGGGTCAGATAGTTCCGGGTGAATTTGGAAATGGTGGACGTATCCAAATCGAAAATTCCCACGATGCTGTCCATTTTTACCACCGTTTCCTGGCCCAGATGCAAATACATATTTCTGCTCTCCTCTGAAAATGGAATCTCCTAAGGCTGGACCGTCCCGTCTTTCACAAAAAAGGTTTTACCCTGGGACAGGCCCAATATCGAATTGGGGTCGCAGCAGGTAATAAACACCTGCCATCCCTGAATCTTATTCAGCAGGTAATCCTGCCTGGAGGCGTCCAGCTCGCTCATTACGTCGTCCAGCAAAATCACCGGTTTTTCCCCCAGCCCTTCCGCCAGAAGGGAGGCTTCCGCCAGCTTTAACGCCAGCACGCAGGAACGCTGCTGACCCTGGGAGCCGTATTCCCTGGCTGATTTTTCCTGTATTTTTACCGACAGGTCGTCCCGGTGGGGTCCCTTGGTGGTGAACCCGGCGTTTAGGTCCTCTTTCCGCCCGTTTTTGAAAAGAGAGCAGAGAAATTCCCCATACCCGGCCTCATCCAGGCCATTTTTTACCAGGGCGCTGTCATAGGAGGCTGTAAACTGTTCCTTCCCCTTGGAAATGCCGTCGTAAATTTCCCCGGCGGCCTGGGAAAGCCTTTCAACGTACCGCTTTCGTTCTATGGTAATGGCCGCTCCAAGCCTGGCAAGCTTTTCATCCCAAATTTCCAGGGTTTCCAAAAGCTCGGAATGAAAGGAAATATCCTTCAGCAGGGTATTCCTCTGGGCCAGGGTCCGGCTGTATTGGTTCAGCAGCTTGGCATAGGCCGGCTTTTTCTGGCAGAGGGCCGCGTCAATGAATTTCCGCCGCATAGAAGGGCCTTCCTTAACCAGGGACAGGTGGTCCGGGGAAAATACCACGGCGCAGAATTTTCCAATCAGCGCCGAAGCCGCCGGCTGGTTCACCCCGTTGAGCTGGGCCGCCCGTTTTTTCAGCGTCCCGTCGATGGTGATTTTCGCGTTCTGCTCCCGTTCCTCCGCCTCGAAATCCAGCGTAAGGCGCGCGCCGGACGGCTCTGAAAAGGCGATCAGCTCCTGGTCCTTGGCGCCCCGGAAGGAACGCCCCCCGGTAAACAGCCAAACCGCCTCCAGCAGATTGGTTTTGCCCTGGGCGTTATCCCCGCAGATCACGTTGACCTGAGGCCCGGGGATCAGCTCATTCTCTTTTAAATTGCGGTAATCCCGAAAACCAAGCCGGTTGACCTTCACTTACGCCAGCACCTCAATCAACAGCTCCCCGATCTGAGCGGTATCGCCGGGGCGCATTTTTTTTCCCCGCATGGTGCAGACCTCCCCGTTGACCAAAACCTGGCCGCTCTGAATGGCTACCTTGGCCTGGCCGCCGGTGACCGCGCCGCCGGAAAGCTTTAATAGGGAATCTAAACGGATAAATTCCGTATCAATCTGGATTTGTTCCTTTTTCATGAATGCTCCTTACTGATCTTATTCCTGCTTCAGCCGGACGGGCAGCACCAGGAACAGGAAAGAATCCCCCTGGGTGGGAACGATCTTCATGGGGCTGACCGGGCCGGTCAGCTGAACCTTGACCTCGTCCGTGTCCGCATTCCGCAGGGCGTCCAGCAGATAACGGTTGTTAAAGCCGATCTCCACCTCCGGCCCGGTAATCTGGGCGGAAAGCTCGTCGTTGGCCTTGCCGATCGAGGTGACGCAGGAAATCTTGATTTCCCCGTCCTCGGAGAAAATGCAGCGCACCGGGCTTTTCAGCCGGTCGGTGATCAGCAGGGAGACGCGCTCCACACTGTTGATCAGGTTTCTGGTGTTCACTGTCACCTCTGTGGTGAACTGGGCGGGAATCGCCGCCTTATAATCCAGGAATTCTCCCTCTAAAAGCCGGGAGATCACGGAATATTTCTCGATCTTGAAAATAATGTGCCGCCTGCCCACCAGGATCTCCACGTTTTCATCCTGGTCCGGCAGCAGCTTGATCACCTCGGAGAGGGTCTTGCCCGGCACCACAAACCGGATCTCGTCCTCCTCCTCAAATTTCAAGTTGATCATTTCCGTCCGCATGGCCAGCCGGTAGCCGTCCACAGACACCAGGCGGATGATTCCGTTCTCAATATTGAACAGGGTGCCGGTATGGACGGGCTTAGCGTCGGTATCCGCCACCGCGAACAGGGTCTGGCGGATCATGCTTTTCAGAATCGGGCTGGTCAGGTCGATGCTGGAGGCCCCCTCCACGGAGGGAAGCTCCGGATATTCGGAGCTGGGGATGCCTACAATGGAAAATTCCGAAGGGCCGCAGGTGATCTGGGTGATCATTTTTTCGTCCACCAGAATGGTCACCGTTTCATCAGGCAGCCTTCTCACGATATCGCCAAACAGCCTGGCGCTGAGAACCACCTCTCCCGGCTCGTCCACCTGGGCCTCGATCACCGTTGTGATGCCCAGCTCCAGGTCATAGCCGCAAAGCTTTAAATCGCCGTTCGTGGTGGTTTTCAAGAGAATCCCCTCCAAGGCGGCCAGTGTGGATTTTGAGGAAACGGCTCTCTGTACGTTGGAAACCGCCTCCACCAGCTGAGATTTTTGACATTGAATTTTCATAAAAACCTCCTGCTTTCTTTCATAAAAAGTAGATTTAAGGGCTTTCCCGCTTATGCGAAAACAATAAAGCAGAATTCCCGTTTGGTATTCTTTTCCAGGTTCAATTCCGGGCCTGGCGGATTTCAGCGGTTCGGCTTTGCCTGCCGCTTGTATTTCGCCGGGCTTTTTTTGAGTCCGGTCCGAAAGGATAAGATTTTCCACAGGGGAAACGCTCCGGGGAGGGGGCGTCCCTCTGTTTGGCCGGAATCCGGCTGGCAAAGGAAAATCTCTCTTTAGGAAAGGACAGAATAGTAATTATTAATAGCAATAGTAGTAGGGGCCGTGAAAATGTGGAAAAGCCTTTT
>OHIK01001205.1_pt1 | contig 11066 bp, 8 predicted proteins | sample 1568241 | NCBI WGS metagenome assembly OHIK01 (sample SAMEA3879567, study PRJEB24766) | human gut metagenome | biome: human-associated habitat; feature: feces | place: USA | collected 1985/1987 | reverse complement strand
CCGTGGACCGTGGCCAGGATCCGGCAGCCGCATTTCATCACGTATTTTAACGCCTCCAGATCCTCCCGGTCCCCGATCTCATCCACCGCCACCGCGCCGGGAGCCATGGAACGGATCATCATGACCATTCCCAGGGCCTTTGGACATCCGTCCATCACATCCGTGCGCATTCCCAGATCGCACTGGGGTACACCCTTAAAGCAGGCTCCCAGCTCTGACCGTTCATCCACCACCGCTGTCTGGAGACCCGGCCCGTACCGGTTTCCATTGGATACCTGGCGCACCACGTCTCTTAAAAGTGTGGTCTTCCCGGATCCCGGCGGCGACAGGATCAGCGTACTCTCAAAGCTGCCTTCACTCCACAGTTTCGGATACACATCTTTTGCCACCCCGTGAGAGCGGATAATAACAGTTCCCCTTTCCAGTGTATCCAGCTCCTCTTCGCTGCGAAGGACGATCACACCTTTCTGCTCCAGATCTTTCACCACTTCTTCATTATGGATAATCGGACCATACGTATAGATCGGAAGATTCTGATTCTCTTCCACCTGTTTGTAAACTGTATCCACTGCACGCTTAACGCCGAAACAAAATCCAGCTGATTTCGCCTTTATTACTTTCATTCTATCCAACTCCTGCAAATTTATCTATGACAATATCTGGAAATCGTGTTTACAACTTCTTTCAGTGTCATATCCGAACTGTCAACAAGTATCGCATCCTCTGCTTTTTTCAGTGGCGCGATCTTTCTTGTCATATCACGGTAGTCTCTTTCTTCAATATCTTTCTCTATCTCTTTCAGATCGCACTGTACTCCCTTTTCAACAAGCTCTTTATATCTTCTCTTTGCTCTGATTCCTACGCTTGCTGTAAGATAGATTTTTACATCTGCATCTGGAAGTACATGGGTACCAATGTCTCTTCCATCCATGATTACATCCTTCTCTCTTGCAAGCGTTCTCTGAAGTTCCAGGAGTTTTTCTCTGACTTCCGGAATCGCAGATGTCATAGAAGCCATATTTCCAACTTCTTCTGTACGAAGCTTTGCTGTAACATTCTCTCCATTTACATAGATCTGCTGGATTCCGCTTTCATAACCAATCGTTACTTCCACATCTTTGCAGGCCTCTATAATCTTTTCTGTATCTTTTGGATCAATTCCAAGATTCAGAAAGTGAATGGCCAATCCACGGTACATTGCGCCGGTATCTACATAAATATATCCGTTTTCTTTTGCAACCTGCTTTGCAATTGTACTTTTCCCTGCCCCTGCCGGTCCATCGATTGCTACATTATATCCCATTTTTATTCCTCCATCTTTTCTTTCTACATTCCATTTTCAAATCTAACAGTAACATCTATTCTTCCTGTCACAGGATTCAGACATTCCCCAGTAAAATTTCAATCACATCCTGCGTTAATTCCGGCAAGATACCCTGTTGACCACGCAATCTGAAGATTATATCCTCCGGTCATTGCATCAAGATCAAGCACCTCTCCGGCGAAATATAATCCTTTCATTTTTTTTGATTCCATTGTTCCCGGATCGATCTCCTTTACAGATACTCCGCCTTTTGTAATGATTGCTTCATTATAACTGCGAAGCCCTGTCAATGTCATTGTAAAATCCTTGATCAGATGAACCAGTCTCTGTCGTTCTTCTTTTGTAATCTCATTCACTTTTTTCTCAGGTTCGATCTCCGAGAGTTCTATCATAACAGGCTTTAATTTTGCCGGAAAGAGTGAATCGATTGAATTTTTATACTGTTTATTATGGTTTGCATCAAACTCTCTGAGGATTCTTTTATCAAGTTGTTCCTCACTCAATGCCGGTTTTAAGTCTATATGAAGTGTAAGTTCTTTTTTTCTTAAAGTTTTTCCCACCACACTGCTCGCGCTCAGAATAACCGGTCCTGTTACACCATAATGTGTAAAAAGCATTTCTCCGAATTCTTCGTAGAGTTTTTTCTTCCCATCTGTGATACAAATTTCTATATTTCGAAGAGATAATCCCTGCAATTCTTTCGCATACCATTGTCTGACTTCCATCGGTACAAGTGATGGAAGGAGTTCTGTCACTCTATGCCCTGTTTCTTTCGCAAAACGATATCCATCGCCTGTAGAACCCGTAGAAGGATAGGAAATACCACCTGTCGCAACAATCACAGCATCTGCCTTCATTTTCTTTCCATTAGTTAATAAAACCCCGCACACTTTATCCTGTTCACAAAGCAGTTCTCTCACCTCTGTGTGAAGAGAAACAGCTACTCCTAATGATTTTAACTCTCTTGAAAATGCTGCGATCACATCAGAAGAATGATCTGAAACAGGGAAAACTCGTTCTCCACGTTCAATTTTCGTCTTCACACCAAGTTCTTCAAAGAAATCGATCACCTGCTGATTTGTAAAACTGTAAAATCCACTGTATAAAAATTTCGGATTACTTGTCACCGCTGTAAATAAATCTTCTATATCAGCGGCATTCGTTATATTGCAGCGTCCTTTTCCTGTAATGAACAGCTTTTTCCCAAGCTTTTCATTCTTCTCAAGCACCTGAACATTCTGACCATTTCTTGCAGCGAAAACTGCCGCCATCATCCCGGCAGCCCCGCCGCCCACTACGATCACATTACTCATGCTCTATTCTTCTCCTTTATTCTGTCTGTAAGACTCGTTCGTTCCTGCGCTGCCACCTTCCTGGCTGCTTTCTTCTCCGCTGTAAACCTGATATTCACCCCAGATTTTCTCCAGAGTCTCTAATGTCGAGACAACTTCTTTCTGTTTTTTCATACAGATTGCAACAATCAGAGCATTGATCACACTCAATGGTGCAACAAGTGAATCGACAATAGATGCCATATCACTTCTTGCGATCAGATTGCAGGAAGAATACTGATTCATAGGTGAATGGATACTGTCAGTAAGTGTGATTACTTTTGCCTTTCTATTGCTCGCAAATTCCAATGCTTTCAATGTTCTCATCGAATATCTTGGGAAACTGATTCCTATAATCACATCTCCTTCCCCGATTCGAATGATCTGTTCAAAAATCTCACTGGAACTGTTTGTATTTACTGTAATTACATTGTCGCATACAAGATTCAGATAAAATCCCATAAAAGAAGCAAGTGGTGCACAGCTTCTGATTCCCACAACATAGATTCTCTTCGCTTCTAAAAGGGTATCAATCGCCCAGTTAAATGCCTTATGATCGATTGCAGACAAGGTCATCTTGATTTTCTCAATGTCTGACTGAAGAACTGTTTCAAGGATCTCACTCTGTGTAATTCGTCCATAGGTCACTTCCATACGCTGGATTGAATTCAACTTATTACGGACAAGTTCTTCCAATGCTTTCTGAAATTCCGGGTATCCCCTATATCCAAGCTGGGTTGCAAATCGTACAACCGTAGATTCACTGACACCCACAATCTCTCCAAGACGCGCCGCTGTCAGAAATACAGCCTTATCATAATTTTCTTTCACATATTCTGCAAGGCGCTTCTGCCCCTTGCTCATCTTCTCATATTTTGCTTCGATCCTTCCGATCAGCTCATTCATATTCGCTTCAATATTGCGTTCTGATGTTTCCATTCTTTTACACTATTCCTAATCCCTAAATATTTCATTGTCCGTCCAGCAGCTTCAACAGATACATAAGAGTTCTGTTATATCTCTGCTTTGCTGATTACTTCACAGCCCGCGTGTACTCTTTCAGCCAGATTCGTTCTTCCTCTGAAAGGTAAGGGGACACTTTTTCATAAACCTGCTTATGATAATGATTCAGCATTTCTTTCTCTTCTGTACTCATTTTCTCCGGCAAGATTGCATCTAGATCAATTGGTACATAAGTAAGAATTTCAAAATTCATAAACTGTCCATACTCATTCTTAACTGTTTTTCTGACAAGCAGCTCATTTTCCAGACGAATTCCATGGGAACCCTCAATATAGATCCCCGGTTCATCTGTGATCACCATATTTTCTTCCAATGCCGGAGCCTGTCTCTCTCCCTCTTTCCAACGGAAATTAATCGGTCCTTCATGGATATTCAATAAATAACCAACACCATGCCCCGTCCCATGATTAAAGTTTAATCCTTCTTTCCAAAAGACCTCTCTTGCAATACAATCCAGATTCGCACCACTGCATCCATAGAGAAATACAGTGTTTGCCAGGCGCAGCATTGCTCTTGCAACCAGTGTGAAATGTTCTTTTTCAATATTCCCCACTTCTCCAAGTGCAACCGTACGCGTAATGTCGGTAGACCCTTCCAGGTAATGACCTCCTGTATCTGTCATGAAAAGCTTTCCTTCTTTTAAAGGGACATTGCTTTTCTCATCCGCACTATAATGAACAATTGCCCCATGTTCTCCATATGCACTGATCGGGCCAAAACTTGGTCCGAGGAAATGCTCCTGCTCTGCACGTAATCCTTCCAGCCTGGCAGAAGCAGACAACTCTGTAATCTCCACTCTGCCAATATTCTTCTTTAACCAGTACATAAACTTTGTATGTGCAACAGCATCCTTCAAATGCGCTTTTCTCAAATTCTCTGCCTGTGTTTCATTTTTAACTGACTTCATCAGGATTTCCGGGTTCTGCTTATCAACAATCACCGTCTCTTTGGAAATGGCCTGATAAAGACTATAATTCATGATTGCAGAATCCAGAAGAAGCTTATCTTCCGATGTCATTTCTGAAACTTTGCGATAAATATCCTCATACGGATAAATCTTCACTTGATTTTCTGCTAACAAATTTATAATATCGTCAGAGAATTTTCTAATGTCAGCAAACAGCTCAACTGAATTATTATAAACGATTGCGTAAGAAAGAACAAGTGGACAATATGCAATATCATTTCCTCTTATATTTAAAAGCCATGCAATATCATCAAGACTCGATAAAACATGTGCATTGCATCCATTTTCTTTCATTATTTCTCTGATTCGCTCTAATTTGGATCCAATTTTTTCGCCTGTATATTCATCTTCTAGAGAAAATACAGGTTCCATAGACATTTCAGGTCTTTCCTTCCAGATATTCTGTGCAAAATCTAAGCTGTATTTCAATGATGCGCCATTCTCGTCTGCGATATGACAATATCGTTTTCCTTGTGCATAAGTCACTGTACGACCATCAAATCCCAGAACATCCCCTTCTTTCAGCTCACTTTTTAAAAATTCTTCTATCGTTGGAACATCAGATTCTCCTGATTTATAGAGCATGATCCCGCTCCCCTTCAACTGAGCTTCTGCCTGAATAAAATATCTTCCATCTGTCCAGAGTCCCGCTTTATCCTTTGTAAAAACTGCGGTACCTGCTGATCCTGTAAAGCCCGTTATATATTCGCGGAATTTAAAATAATCACCGACGTATTCACTGTGATGATAGTCATCTGTAGGGATGATATAGCAGTCTATTTTCTGCTGTTCCATTACATTTCGTAATCGCTCTATTCTGTCTAAAACACTCATATCTGCCTCCATATATTCCAACAATCAAACTCATATTACAAAAAACTTGATTATTCAATAATTGTACACATCTATGATACCACCAAATAAATTTCCTTACAAATGAAAAAGACCAGAAAATACAAATCTTTCAATCTGTTATCTTCTGGTCTTTCTATTCAATTCATAATCTAACTAAATCAGTCAGGATTATACCGGATAAGATCCGTTCTCTGTATCTGCTACTGTAGCATCTACTTTTGTCTGCTGAGCCTGTCTGTATTTGAAGAAGTCAACAGCAACCTGTGGGAACAGTGCATATGTCAGTACATCCTCATCCTGCTGGATCCACTGTGCACACTCTTTACGAAGTGTATCAAGCTCATCCGGGATAAGATCTGCCGGACGGCAAGTGATCGGTTCTTCATCTCCAAGAGCCTTCTTCTGAAGTTCTGGATCAACCGGTTTTGTTGTCTTACCGTATTTACCTGCAAGCACATCCTTTGTCTCTTTTGTGATCATCTTATAACGCTCACCCATCAGTACGTTGAATACAGCCTGTGTTCCAACGATCTGTGAAGATGGTGTAACAAGCGGTGGCTCACCAAGATCTTTACGTACACGCGGTACCTCTTCAAGTACTTCGTAGAACTTATCTTCTGCTCCCTGCTCTTTCAGCTGGGATGTCAGGTTGGAAAGCATTCCTCCCGGTACCTGATACAGAAGAGTCTTGATATTAACACCAAGGTTCTTCGGATTGAGCAGTCCGCTCTCAAGAGCATCGTCACGGATTGGACGGAAGTAGTCAGCAATCTCTGCAAGGAGACTCTGATCAAGTCCTGTATCGTATGGTGTTCCCTTGAATGTCTCAACCATAACTTCTGTAGCCGGCTGAGATGTTCCAAGTGCGAATGGAGACATTGCTGTATCGATGATGTCAGCTCCTGCCTCTACAGCTTTCATGTATGTCATGGAAGCAACACCTGATGTATAGTGTGTATGCATCTCGATCGGGATATTTACTGCATCTTTCAATGCACCAACAAGCTCTGTTGTCTTATATGGAACAAGAAGTCCTGCCATATCCTTAACACAGATTGAGCTTGCGCCCATGTCTTCGATTCTCTTTGCAAGGTCTACCCAGTATTCCATTGTGTAAGCATCACCGAGTGTATAAGACATTGCAACCTGTGCATGAGCTTTCTCTTTGTTCGCAGCTTTTACAGCTGTCTGAAGGTTTCTCATGTCATTGAGGCAGTCGAAAATACGAATGATATCGATTCCGTTTGCCACAGATTTCTGTACGAAATACTCTACAACATCATCAGCGTATGGACGGTATCCAAGGATATTCTGTCCACGGAACAGCATCTGAAGTTTTGTATTCTTGAATCCATCACGGAACTTTCTAAGTCTCTCCCATGGATCTTCTTTCAGGAAACGGAGGGAAGCATCGAATGTTGCTCCACCCCAGCACTCTACAGCATGATATCCAACCTTGTCCATCTTCTCAACGATTGGCATCATCTGCTCTGTTGTCATTCTGGTAGCAATCAGAGACTGATGTGCATCACGCAGAATAGTTTCTACTATTTTAACTGGTTTTTTTTCAATTTCTGCCATTTATTTATCCTCCTAATTTACTTAACGCCGAAAATAGCCATAAATGTTCCGGCTGCTACTGCAGTACCGATAACTCCGGCAACGTTCGGTCCCATTGCATGCATAAGAAGGAAGTTTGTAGGATCTGCCTCAGCACCAACCTTCTGAGATACACGGGCTGCCATAGGAACCGCAGATACACCAGCGGAACCAATCAGCGGGTTAACCTTACCATGTGTAAGGACACACATTAACTTACCGAAGAGAACTCCGGCAGCTGTACCGAATGCAAATGCTATAAGACCAAGGATAACGATCTTGATTGTATTCCAGTTCAGGAATGCTTCAGCACTTGTTGTAGCACCTACAGATGTACCAAGAAGAATAACTACGATGTACATCAGGGCATTGGAAGCTGTCTCTGTCAGCTGTCTTACAACTCCACACTCTTTGAACAGGTTACCAAGCATCAACATACCAACAAGTGGAGCTGTTGTAGGAAGAATCACACATACAACGATTGTAACGATAACCGGGAAGAGGATTCTCTCAAGCTTAGAAACCGGGCGAAGCTGATCCATCTTGATCTTTCTTTCCTTCTCTGTTGTGAGAAGTTTCATGATCGGTGGCTGGATGATCGGCACAAGTGACATATAGGAGTATGCTGCTACGGCGATCGGTCCCATGATAGCTGTCTGCTGCAGTTTACCTGCAAGGAAGATAGATGTCGGGCCGTCAGCTCCACCGATGATGGAGATAGCAGCTGCTGCTTTGTCTGAAAATCCAAGAGCCATAGCTCCAAGATAAGCTGCGAAAATACCGAACTGAGCTGCTGCACCAAGCAGGAAACTCTTCGGGTTTGCGATCAGCGGACCAAAGTCTGTCATCGCTCCAACTCCAAGGAAGATCAGAGAAGGAAGGATGGACCACTCGTCAAGCTGATAAAAGTAATACAGAAGTCCACCAGTTCCGTTCGCTGCATCCTCAGCATGAAGCATAATATCCGGATAGATATTTACAAGCAACATACCAAAGGCAATTGGAACAAGAAGCAGTGGCTCAAATTCGTGGCGAATTGCCAGATAGAGAAACACGCAGGCAACAGCAATCATGATCAGGTTACCAAATGTAAGATTCATGAACGCTGTCTGTTCTACGAGGTTTCCCAATGTATTTGAAATATATTCCATTTGTAAAAACCTCCTGGTTCAGTTACTAGTTTAATGTAGCAAGTACAGCTCCTGATTCAACAGCATCACCTACTGCCACATCAATGCTGGCAATAGTTCCTGCCTCTGGGGCAACAACTGGGATCTCCATCTTCATTGCTTCAATGATAATAACTGTATCTCCAGCCTCTACCTTCTGTCCAACAGATGTAGGAACCTGGAATACTTTACCTGCTGCTCCAGCTTTTACCTGGATGCTTCCAGCGCCTGCTGCCGCTTTCGGTGCTGCTGCCGGTGCTGCCGGTGCTGCTGCTCTAGGTGCTGCAACCGGTGCTGCTGCCGGTGCGCCTGCACCATTCTCTTCTACTGTTACATCATATACATTTCCGTTTACTGTGATTGTATAGTTTTTCATCTAATTATCCTCCTGATTAATTCCATCTGTTTGATTTTCTTCTCTTAATAGAACGAACAACAAATCCATCTGTAGAAGTTCCCTCTGCTGCTGCAATTGCTGCTGCGATTACTGCTACAAGTTCTGCATCATCTTCTGCTGCAGCTACCGGTGCTGGAGCTGCCTGTACAGGTGCTTCCTTCTTCTCTTCCACTTTCTTATCTTTATTTGCCAACTTCTCCTGAAATTTCGGAATGTATCCAAGCAGATAAATAATGAATGAAATGAAAATCAATACAACGAATACAGTTCCCATACCAAGTACCGTATTCAGACCGGCTTTCTCAAGGATTTCTCCTGTTGAATAATGAGCAGAAACATCCATACTCTCCATGTTGCCCTTTTCGTCAAAACTGAAGACGATGTCTGCATCTCTGTTTTCATATTTTGCTTCAGATGTGAGTGAAACTCCATCGTTCTTTACTTCCATTGTCCAGTCGCCATGTTCAACATAAGCACCGCACTCTTCTTCTGCTGCTTCCCAGGAGCTGATCATTGTAAGGAAGTCCTCTCCATCAACCGGAAGTCCTACATTCATAAGCTGTGTGTCAAGCTGAAGATCACGCATATCAGAAAAGCTGTCAAGCTGCTCTGTTGTCATCGCTTCGAAATTCTGAACAACAAACTCAGCATACTGTTCTAATGTTGCCTGATCATATTCTGTTGTCTCAGACTTACCACATCCTGTGAAGCTAAGAACGAGAATGAGGATAAGTCCTAATAAACTGATTTTTTTCTTCACTTCGCCTCACCTCACTAAACCGTTCCGTGTTTCTTAGCCGGACGGTCCTCTCTCTTTGTGAACAGCATCTCAAATGCTCCGATCACATATTTTCTTGTATCTGCCGGCTCGATGATCGCATCAACATATCCTCTTGCTGCTGCTGAATTCGGGCTTGACTGAAGTTCTTTGTATTCAGCTGCTTTCTCATTAAGAGTCTCAGCATCTGCGTCTGCGTACATGATCTGTGCTGCAAGCTTCGCATCCATCATTCCGATCTCTGCTGTTGGCCATGCATAAACAAGATCTGCACCAATTGACTTACTGTTCATAGAAACGTAAGCACTTCCGAATGCCTTACCAACGATTACATTTACCTTCGGTACTGTAGCGTTAGCAAATACATATGTCAGTTTTGCAACTGCGCTTGCCATGTTCTTCTCTGACTCTACTGTAGCAGCAAATCCTGTTACATTTGTCAGTGTAAGAACCGGGATTGAGAATGCATCACAGAAGTTTACAAAATCTGTTGCTTTCTTGCATCCGTCTACTGTAAGAACGCTGTCGAACTCAGCCTCTACTTCAGCTTCTGCATTGTATACTTTAGAGCGGTTTGCAACAACACCAACTGTCATTCCGTTCAGGCGGATAAATCCTGTAACCATCTCTTTTGCGTAGTCTTTCTTTGTCTCAACCAGAATCTGATTGTCAGCAATCTGTGCCAGTGCGATTGCTGTATCTTCTGATGCGTTAGCAATGTCTGCGCAGATACGGTTCAGGTCATCTGTGCATTCCTCATAAGACATATCATCTTCGTTGTTTGCCGGAAGCATACATACAAGATCACGGATCTGTCCGAGGATCTCTGCCTCTGCACCGATTCCGTCTACAAGACCTGCTGTCTTGCTCTGGTACTCAGCGCTTGCTGTGTTACACTTGGAAATCTCATTTCCTTCCAGTGCATTTGGAGAATTAACGAAAAGTTTTCCGTCTTTTGCTTCCATAAATGTGAAATCTGTAAGTCCCGGAACAACTGCAAGACCGCCGCCGCACATTCCAAAGATTGCTGTAACCTGCGGAATCACACCTGATGCAAGTGCCTGTTTGTGATAAAGGCTTCCAAATGCCTCAAGTGCATCTGTAGCTTCCTGAAGTCTGAGACCTGCACAGTCGATCAGTCCGATCACCGGTGCTCCCATCTTCATAGCCATATCATAGATTCTTGCGATCTTCTTCGCATGCATTTCTCCGAGTGCTCCACCCAGAACGTCAGCATCCTGGCTGTATACATAAACCAGTTTGTCATCGATCACACCATATCCGGTGATAACACCGTCAGATGGTGCCTTGTTTGCAGTCATGTTGAAATCTGTGGATCTGGCTGTTACACCCTGTCCGATTTCGACAAAACTGTTTGCGTCAAGCAAAGAAGTAATTCTTGTGCCCGCTAAGCTTTGTGTTGCATTACTCATTCTTGTTTGCCCTCCATCTTTATGAGAATATTTAAAAGTTAACCCAAAAATTTAGCCGATTTTAATTTTACCTTTTCCGGCAGAAAATTTCAACATTTATTTGTCATTTTCGTTAAAAATATAGCAGAAAAATTTGTCAGGTTTCTCCAAATTTTGTTTTTTTGAGCATTTCTTCCTATTAAATAGAAGT
>OHIK01001197.1_pt1 | contig 11096 bp, 7 predicted proteins | sample 1568241 | NCBI WGS metagenome assembly OHIK01 (sample SAMEA3879567, study PRJEB24766) | human gut metagenome | biome: human-associated habitat; feature: feces | place: USA | collected 1985/1987 | reverse complement strand
CTTACCGGGTTTGTAAGAATGCCGATGCAGTTCTTTTTTCGGCCGTAGGTGATCCTAAGTTTGACAATGACCCGACTGCCAAGGTGCGTCCGGAGCAGGGGCTACTGGCTATGCGTAAAAAACTCGGCTTATTTGCCAATATCCGTCCTGTCCAAACATTTAAGTGTTTGGTGCACAAGTCTCCTCTTCGTGCAGAGTTAGTAGAAGGAGCCGATTTTCTGTGTATTCGTGAATTGACCGGAGGTATGTATTTTGGTGAAAAATATCAGGATAATGACAAAGCATACGACACGAATATGTATACACGTCCTGAGATAGAACGTATCTTGAAAGTCGGTTTCGAATATGCTATGAAGCGTCGTAAGCACTTGACTGTTGTAGATAAAGCTAATGTGCTTGCTTCCAGTCGTCTATGGAGGCAGATTGCACAAGAAATGGCGCCGCAGTATCCGGAGGTGACCACTGATTATATGTTTGTGGATAATGCTGCAATGAAGATGATTCAGGAGCCTAAATTTTTTGATGTGATGGTGACGGAGAATACCTTTGGTGATATTCTTACCGATGAAGGGTCTGTCATCAGTGGCTCTATGGGGTTGCTTCCGTCTGCTTCTACAGGTGAGAGTACTCCGGTGTTCGAGCCGATTCACGGTTCGTGGCCGCAAGCAAAAGGCTTGAATATCGCTAATCCGCTAGCGCAAATTCTTTCGGTGGCCATGCTGTTCGAATACTTCGATTGTAAAGCTGAAGGTGCGTTGATCCGCAAAGCAGTTGATGCTTCTTTGGATGCTAATGTACGTACACCCGAGATTCAAGTGGAAGGTGGTGAAAAATTTGGTACGAAAGAAGTAGGGGCATGGATTGTTGATTACATCCGGAAAGCATGATTTAGTTTTCAGATTTATAAAACAGATAACAATGCCGGAGAAAATCTTATCTTTCTCCGGCATTCTTCTTATATTCTAATTCTGTATGAATGTTATAATCCGGTTCCTTTTTTTCTTTTTGTGCTATAAAAACATAAATTAGATTTGGATTGTTGTTTCAATAATCCTATTTTATTTCATATTTTTTGTACTTTTGCGGGATATTTACAATGAGGCAATGAATAAAACGATCAATTATCAACTGACTATCGTTGTTCCTGTATACAACGAAGAAGACAATATCTACTCTTTGGAACAGAAATTGGGAGAGTTTTTACCCAAATCTATTTGTACGGCCTGTGTGTTGTTTGTGAATGACGGTTCGCGTGACAACAGTAAGCAGCGTATTATGGAGGTATGCGCACGTAACAAGGATTTCTTTTATATGGATTTAGCAAAAAATTCCGGATTAAGTGCTGCTATGAAAGCAGGTATCGACTATACAGAGTCGGTATATGTAGGGTATATGGATGCCGACTACTCCCGAAGATTTCAATCTGTTGCTGAAAGATATTGCTGATTATCAGCTGGTGATGGGAATCCGCGCCAATCGTAAAGATTCTTTTTTCAAGAATCTGCAATCGAAGATTGCCAATGGTTTCAGAAGAATGATGACCAATGACGGTGTGCAGGATACCGGTTGTCCTCTGAAGGTTTTGCATACAGCCTATGCCAAACGTATTCCGTTCTTTACGGGTATGCATCGTTTTCTTCCGGCATTGATCTTGTTGCAAGATGCTAAAATCAAGCAAATTCCAGTTCGCCATTTTCCTCGTGTAGCAGGTACATCCAAATATCATTTGTGGAACCGGTTGGTTTCTCCTTTTCTTGATTGCTTTGCCTATCGTTGGATGAAAAAGAGATATATTAACTATCGTATCGGTGACAATAACTTAATAGCGTAAATTTGTGAAGGGGAGCGGCTTTATCTATGTAATTGGTTTTTTAGCGCAGGCTTTTTTCTCAGCTCGCATCATATTTCAATGGATATTATCGGAAAGGGCAAAGAAGGTAGTGTCTCCTTCCATATTCTGGATATTGAGTATTGCCGGATCTTATTTGTTGTGTATTTATGGATGGTTGCGTGATGATTTTTCTATTATCTTCGGACAGTTTATTTCCTATTATATCTATTTGTGGAATCTGAACGAGAAAGGTATTTGGAATAAGCTTCACGGAGCACTGAAAACCTTGTTAGTGATTACACCGGTAATTGCGGCAGCTTTTATGTTGCATGATGCGCAACATTTTATCGATAGTTTTTTCCGCAATGAAGAGGTACCTCTTTGGCTATTGATTTTCGGTTCAATGGGGCAAATTATTTTCACTCTCCGCTTTGTATATCAATGGGCTTATTCATTCCATCATAAAGAGTCTTTACTGCCTGCCGGCTTCTGGATTATCAGCCTGGTCGGTTCATCGGTTATTGTGGCATACGGTGTATTCCGTCTTGATCCTGTGTTGATTTTGGGTCAATCCGTCGGATTCGTTGCCTATTTTCGCAATCTGATGATTGGACGTAAAAGCTCCAAGCAATCAGTTGCCTATGAAAAGTAAATTTCTTCCGTTTTTATTATTGCTGGCTGTACTGCCGGTGTTGATTTTCCGTGACTACACTCCCTCCAACGAGTTACGTTACTTGAGTATTGTTGACGAAGCACTGCGTAATGGTGATATTTTTACGTTCACTAATCATGGTATTCAGTATGCTGACAAGCCTCCTTTGTATTTCTGGATTCTGATGTTGGGCAAGTGGTTGTTAGGCAATCATGCCATGTGGTTTGCTTCACTCTTCTCTTTTATTCCGGCTTTAGTGATCATGTTGGTAATGGACCGGTGGGTGGAACGTGAAGTCTCTGTAGCTAACCGTTTATCGGCTCAATTAATGTTGATGAGTTGTGGACTCTTTTTAGGGTTAGCTGTTGTATTGCGCATGGATATGTTGATGTGTATGTTTATTGTGCTTGCTCTTCGTACTTTTTATCAGATGCTGAAAGGGCAAGGCAGTAAGAACTGGAATCTGTTTCTGTTTCCTTTTTATATTTTTATGGCAGTTTTCTCCAAAGGGCCTGTGGGGATACTGGTACCATTGGTGTCTACTTTCATTTTTTTGCTGATTACCGGACGTGTGAAGACCTTTGGACGTTATTGGGGATGGAAAACGTTCGCTGTATTATTGCTCGGATGTTTCATTTGGTTCGGTGGTGTTTGTTGGGAAGAGGGAGGATTAACTTATCTGCATGATTTGTTATTCCGTCAAACAGTGGGGCGTGCTGTCAATGCGTTCGATCATAGTGCTCCGTTTTATTATTATTTTATTTCTGTTTGGTATTCGTTAGCTCCGTGGGCTCTGTTTCTGGTCGGTATAATTATTGCCGGGGCTTGTCGCCGACTGATTCGTTCTGATATGGAGCGTTTCTTTATGGTCATAATTCTCACTACGTTACTGATGTTATCTTGTTTCAGTGGTAAACTGGCTGTCTATTTGGCACCGACTTTTCCATTCTTTGTTTATTTGGCTGTACTTTTGTTATCTCATTTCCGTTGGAATCAATGGTTGGCGTTGACGTTGCTTCTTCCTGCCGTCGTATTCGTGGCAGGGCTGCCGGCTCTTATTGTGCTGGGACGAATGCCGGGTACTGAATTCCTGGGACAGAAGCTTTTTTATGTAGCCGGTGGAATATTGACTGTCAGTGGTGGTACGGCTCTGTATTTTCTTTATCGGAAGAAATCGTTGAACAAGACTATTAATGTGCTTGCCCTCGGATTGTTTTGTGCTGTCTTTGTGGGAGGTTGGGATGTACCGGCTATTAATGGTGAGTTGGGTTATTCCGGGTTATGCCGGAAAGCAGTGGAACTTTCTAAGGAGAAAAACGTATCCGGTTATTGTGTCCTGAATGTACGTCGTTCTGAAAATATGGATGTGTATCTGCATGAAAGAGTGAAAGAAGTGACAGAAGAAGAAGTCTTGGATAATAAATATCAGAATACCATTTTGATGATTTCGAACAAAAAAATACGTTCGAACAAGAAACTGGAAGAGTTTGTTAATGGTAAAGAACATTACGTTATAGGTCGTTTTTCTGTAATGGTACTCTAAACTAAATTGAATCATGAAAGCATTAGTAACAGGAGCCGCAGGTTTTATTGGCTCTTATACGGTAAAAGCATTGGTAGCACAAGGTTGTGAAGTTGTGGGGTTGGATAACATCAACTCTTATTATGATGTACAGTTGAAATATGATCGTTTAGCTGATACCGGCATAGCTAAAGAATCGATCGAGAAAGACATATTGTTGCCGAGTGCTAAATATCCTTCCTATCGCTTTATCAAGATGGATTTGACAGATCGTGAAGGATTGACCAACTTGTTTAAAGACGAACATATTGTGGTGAATTTGGCTGCTCAGGCCGGTGTTCGCTATTCGATTGAAAATCCTTATGCATATATTGAATCGAATGTTGTGGGTTTCTTAAACCTGTTGGAATGCTGTCGGCATTATCCGGTAAATCATTTGGTTTATGCAAGTTCAAGCAGTATTTATGGACTGAATGATAAAGTGCCTTATGCTGAAACAGATAAGGCAGACTCTCCGGTGAGTTTGTATGCAGCAACAAAAAAGTCGAATGAACTGATGGCGCATGCTTATAGCAAACTTTATAGTATACCTACTACCGGTGTGCGTTTCTTTACAGTATATGGGCCTTGGGGGCGTCCGGATATGGCTCCTTGTCTGTTTATGAAGGCAATATTAAATGGCGCCCCCATTAAAGTATTCAATAACGGGCAAATGCGTCGTGATTTTACATATATCGATGATATCATTGCAGGTCTGATGAAGATCATTGCTCATCCTTCTGCCGATCCCATTCCTTTCTATATTTATAATATTGGTAATTCTGCACCGGTAGAGCTGATGGATTTCATTTCTGTTATTGAAAAAACAGCAGGTAAGACAGCCATTAAACAGATGATGGGTATGCAACCGGGAGATGTGGTATGTACTTATGCCGATACGGGCCGATTGGAAAAGGACTTTGGCTATAAACCCTCTACTTCTATAGAAGAAGGGATTCAAAAATTCTATGACTGGTATGTAGGCTATTTCAATAAATAATCCTATACCAGCTCTTTAAAAAAGATAAACTGTTTTTGCTATCCGGAAATTATTGATGGCAAAAACAGTTTTTTTATTATAAGCAATTCTTCCGGAAGGCATTCCAAGAGTAATTTTAAATGTAGCTTATTCATTTATAATATTTCAAATAAATAATGATATACTAATATCAGATGATGATGTTGGGTAGTGGGGCACTTATTTTCTTGATTAAATAAGGCATTGGACGTCAATTAGTATAAAATAGGTAGTACAGAATGGAGGCCTCTTGTGTGTTGTTAATTGATTAAGTTCTTTCAGAACTATATCCGCAGCATAGAAAGTACATTTCGGAGCTTTTAAGGCTAACAAATAATTCACATCTATTAAGTCTTTGGCAGATGTTATGCGGCAAAGATAAGAATAAGATTTAATAAAATGCAAAATACGAATCTTTTTTTTAATAAATCTCAATGTCTTCAAGCTAATTAGTCATTTGAAGTAAATCTAAACAGCCTTCTATTTTCCTGTTTAACTGGTATAAGTTGCGTTTAATCAATATGTTATATCTCTATTAGGTAGAATTAGGGTACAAACAAGTATAAATATTGCGTACGGTACCGAAGGAAATCAATACTTTTTCCGCTTTTATCTTACCAAATTGTATGAAAGTTGTGTTTTTCCAAGTCCTGAAAGGACTACTCCCCAATGGATTGCTTTCGGAATGGAGTATCAGCATAGTTCAGTAAAGTTCTAATATTGACAGAATACTAATAATCAAAATCAGAAAGCTTATGAAGACTTAGAAAAACGACTAAAAACAAATTCCGGGTTTTATAAATCTTCCGGATAGAACATTCCTTATTTTTATGTTTAACCGAAAAATTTAATGTATGACAAAAAGAACTAACCTGTTTCCGAGTTTAATCAAGACTCGTGAAATGAATTGTCTCAAAATAGCAGGTGCCAGTCTACTGCTATTATGTATTTCTCCTCAGTTTGCCGCGGCCGATGGGCTCAAACAGGATGCGGTTACCATTATGCAACAACAAAATCTAAAAGTTAGCGGCGTAGTTACTGATGAAGCTGGCGAACCTCTTATCGGTGTATCCGTATTGGTAAAAGGAACTACTTTAGGAAACATCACAGATCTGAATGGTCGGTTCTCTTTGGATGTTCCGGAAGGGAGCATTTTGGAAATTTCCTATATTGGCTATAAAACACAGAGTATCAAAGCCCAGAGAGAACCAATGAACATTGTTCTTAAAGAAGATGCCCAGAAGTTGGATGAAGTTGTCGTAGTGGGTTTCGGTACTCAAAAGAAAGTCAATCTGACCGGATCTGTGTCTGCTGTGACGGGTGACGATATTTCAAAACGGCCGGTTGCCAATGCTGCTATCCTGCTGCAAGGGCAGATTCCGGGACTTCGTGTCAATCAGGGACTTGGACAGCCAGGTGGGGAAGGAACCTCTTTTCGTATCCGTGGCCAGGGGACTTTCTCTTCCGCCGGGTCGGATCCTTTGATCCTGATCAATGGTGTACCGGGTAGTATGACAAATCTTGATCCCAGCGTGATCGAGAGTGTTTCTGTGTTAAAGGATGCAGCTTCGGCTGCTATTTATGGAGCGAGAGCTGCCAACGGGGTTATCCTGGTAACTACCAAGCAAGGTGCGGTAGGAGATAAGGTGCACATTAGTTATCATGGAAATGTAGGTTTGCACACACCCACCAAGTTATATGATCGTGTCACCAATTCTGTGGAATATATGGAGCTAGCGAATCTGGCCTGGAAGAACTCCGGAACCGGTAAACAATACACTCAAGACCAGATTAATCTTTATCGGAATAATGTCGGGGACCCCCAATATCCTAACTTTGACTGGCAGGACTATATGTTCCGTATAGCTGTAGTGCAGACACATAATCTCTCGATGGCCGGTAGCACGGAGAAGACTACCTACAATGTAGCTTTGAATTTTGTCGATCAGCCGGGTACTATGCGTGGATTTAAATATAGAAAATACAATGCAACAATCGACCTTACTGCGCGTATTACTAATTTTATAAAGGTGGGAACTTATGCCAACTTGATGTATGGTGAGACAGAGCAGCCTCGCCAGGGACAGAATGATGCTTTCCTCTCTACGCTTTCGCAGGCACCGACCTATATGCCTTGGTTACCGGATGACGGAACAGGTATTCGCCGCTGGACAAGTTCCGCTTATTCCTTCGAAAGTCATAACAAAAACATGCCTGCCATTATCGGAGATAACGCCATGAAGCGTGATAATAATTTTGATATAAATGCTCAGCTGTGGTTAGAGATCAATCTGGCTAAAGGCTTGACGTGGTATACTAAAGGAGCTGCCCGCCTTCAGTCTAACAAAAGTAAAGACTGGCGAGGAAGCACGACTTATACTTACGATTACCATACCGGCGAGAGATCGTCCGAACTCGATAAAGGCGGATTGGGATTAAGTGTAGGCGATGGCCGCCGTTTCTATACCAACCTTTATAGTTATCTGAAATATGATTTGTCGTTAGTGGATAATGCACATAATTTCTCTTTGATGGTAGGTTACAATCAAGAGTCGGAGAAATATGAAACGCTCAATGCCTATCGTAAAGACTTTGCATTTGACTTGCCGGTACTCAATGCCGGAGGGACAGCCGATTGGAGTAACAGTGGAGGTGAAGAAGAGTGGGCTATTCAGTCCTTGTTCGGACGTTTTAACTACGATTTTAAAGAGCGTTATCTGTTTGAAGCCAATATGAGATACGACGGAACTTCACGCATCTCCGATGAAAATCGTTGGGGAGTATTTCCATCATTCTCAGTAGCTTGGCGTGCCACAGAAGAAGAGTTTATTAAAAATTTGAATCTTAATTGGCTGAACAATTTCAAGTTGAGAGGTTCATGGGGACAGTTGGGTAACCAGAATATCGGACTTTATCCCTATCAAGCTATGATTTCGGGTGTGGATGACTATCCGTTTACCAAAACTTCGGATGGTGTTATTATCGGATATCAGCAGACAGCTTATGCCAACCGTAACATTAAGTGGGAGACCACTACTATTACCGATATCGGTTTCGACCTGCAGGTGTTCGATGGCTTGAGCGTAACTTTCGATTGGTATAAAAAGACTACTGATGACATATTGCGTTCTTCACAGGTGTCGAGTTTACTCGGACTTTCTGCTCCGACGGTGAATAATGGTTCGGTGGAGAATAAAGGTATAGAGGTTGCCTTAAACTATGCCAATATGGTGAAGGGAGGTACATTCAGGGGATTCCGCTACAATGCAGGGGTTTATTTTGACCGTTCGCGCAACAAGCTGACTGAATTTGGTGCAGAAGAAATCGGAAGTTACAGCATCAAACGTGAGGGATTACCTTATGATGAGTATTATATGTTGGAGTGTATCGGTGTATTTGCAGATCAGGCTGAGATCAATGCATCACCAAAGCAATTTAATGATAACACACAGCCGGGTGATCTGAAGTACAAAGATATCAGTGGACCTGATGGAAAACCGGACGGAGTGATTGATAACTATGACCGCCGTACTTTCTCAGGACGTTTTCCGGGTTTCGAATATGGTATCAATGCCAGTGCGACATGGAAAGGTTTTGACCTGTCGCTGATCGGTCAAGGGGTAGCTGATAAAAAATATTATACTACTGACTGGGGAGTACAGCCCTTTATGCAAGGATCATCTCCCAACAAGGACTACATTAAACACATGTGGACAGAAGAGAATCCTTATGGTGCTAAACATCCTAAACTCTATTGGCAGGATATGGGTGGAGGCAAGAATACACGTCCCAACAGCTATTACTTGAAGGATGCCTCTTTCTTCCGCCTGAAGAATGTGACTTTGGGCTATACGCTGCCTCGGGTATGGACCGAAAAGGCGAATATCTCTAAAGTGCGTATCTACTTCTCCGGTGATAATCTGTTGACTCTGACTCCGTACAAAGGACTCGACCCTGAACGTAACGGGGATGGAAGAGATGCCATCTATCCACAAAACAGAATCTATTCGTTTGGTTTAAATGTTGAATTTTAATTAGGACATGCAATGAAAAAGAATATTCATATATTGTTAGCTGCCACATTACTTTTCGGTGCCACCTCGTGTGAAGACTTTCTTCAGAAAGATCCTCCGTCAAGCCCTTCGCAAAGCGTATTCTGGCAGAAAAAGAGTGACTTTGAATCGGCTTTGGCCGGAACTTATTCGGTCATGTACTCCGGCGTATTTTCTCAGATTATGCCTTGTCTGGACGGATTGACGGATAATGCGATCGTACAACATAGCGAAGGTACGTATGGTTGGGCCAAGACGATTGCCCAGGGAGATCTTACTCCCAATCAAGGTGGATTCGTTACCGATATTTACGGCAATTGCTATAAAGGCATTGCCCGTGTACATATCTTGATGGAACAACTCGATCAGTATACCGGATCGGATATCAGTGCGGATGAAAAAAAGTTTATGCTTGCACAGTGTAAAGCATTGCGCGGCTATTTTTATTCATGGTTGTATCAGTGTTATAAAGAGGTGCCTGTAGTGACTCAGTCTCTCGATCTGAATACGATGTATCAACCTAAGGCTACCCGCGCAGAAGTGTTGAATCGTGTAATGACCGACTATGACGAAGCCATCAGTGAATTGCCCGATAAGTTGTATTCCGATTCACAAACTTCCGGTCGGTTCACTGTTTCGGCTGTCAAGGCTCTGAAAGCGAGAATCCTGCTATTCGATGCTTACGATAGCAATGGAAAGGCTATTCCTTCCAAGATGGAAGAAGTACTGGCTCTGTTGCAGAGTATCAAAGGTTATAGTTTGGCTGCGCGTGTGCGTGACAATTTTATCTCCGAAAAGCAATTGGCATCACCGGAGATCATGTTTTCCGTTCGCTTCCTGCGTCCGAACCTGACTCATTCTATGGATTTGTATTATGGCGCCTGGGCGGTTCTGGACCCCACCCGCAATATGGTGGACGCATTTGAATGTACGGATGGAAAGCCATGGGGAGAATCTCCTTTGACGGTACGTCCTGACGAAAGTATTTTATATGGTAATGACGATGCCCTGAAGAAAGCGGAACGTGCTAAAATGTTTATGAACAGAGACCGTCGTCTGTACGAGTCTGTCAACCATTCTATGATGGCCAATTTTGTCGATGACGGGTTTAAAGACGAAGAGGTTCAGGTGAACGAATCAAATAATAAAGGACCTACCGGTTTCAGCGCTCTCAAATATGTCCAACCTACGGATGTGACACCCGGATACAGTACTGTTTCGGATGCAGATATCGTTGTACTGCGTTACGCTCATGTATTGTTGATGATAGCCGAAGCCGAAAACGAAGCACACGGAGCTACCACAACAGCCTTGAATGCTATTAATGAAGTAAGGACACGTTCGGGACAACCGGCCATCGAAGCCGGTATCTCACAAGACGATCTTCGTGAACGTATCCGGAACGAATGGCGTATTGAAACTTGTTTTGAAGGGCTGCGTTACTTCCAGTTAAAACGATGGAAGTTGATGGATAAACGGGTGAACGGGGTAGAAGATCCTGCTTATCCGGGATACATCAAGGTGTATAAACCTGCATTTGAATTTTTCCCGATTCCACAGTCCGAAATAGATAAAGCGGGCGGTGTATTGAAACAGGACCCGGCGTATGAATGACAATCTGTACACCGAAGATATGACTTGTAACTAAACTCACCGTTGATAATAAAGATAATAAGCCGACGGAACGTATCATTCTTCATAAAGAAGAAATACGTTGCCGTCGGCTTTTTATAACCGATTAGGTTTCACTTCATAGTCCGGTAGAGTTGCCTCAGGACATCACTTGCGATATTCTGAATCAGTCGTACCAATGTGTAGTTTCTATTGGGACGAGATTACAGCCAGATAGCTCCTCCTTCGGCATCTCCGGCCTTATAGGTATAGGTTATGAATTCTTCCAGAGCTTCTTTCCAAGTCAGGTTGAAAGTTTCCATGATGGAGTGTACGGTACGGTTGCTGCCCTCGTCGAGACTGTCAACCTG
>OHIK01001193.1_pt1 | contig 11135 bp, 11 predicted proteins | sample 1568241 | NCBI WGS metagenome assembly OHIK01 (sample SAMEA3879567, study PRJEB24766) | human gut metagenome | biome: human-associated habitat; feature: feces | place: USA | collected 1985/1987 | reverse complement strand
GGGAGAATCCTTAAGAGACGCTTCCTCCGGCTATGATACCGTGCTTTATCGGGAGCCTCTGGGTGTATTTGCAGGAATGCTTCTCTTTGGAGCGTGGATGCTGAATAATATGACTGATTTTATGACGAGATTGTGGTCTGATTTTAGTTTATATATCAGTTGATATACAGGTAGAGATAAAACATGGTTAATTATAGTTTCTCACTGCTTACATTTGAATATTTTTTGCTGGTTCTGGTGAGGATTACTTCTTTTGTTTTTTCGGCTCCATTTTTTAGCATGTCGAATACTCCGGGAAGAGTCAAAATTGGTTTCTCAGTATTTGTATCCATCCTGTTGATTGGAGTATTACCTGAAAGCACGATAGAATATGGAGGAGTAATTGAATATGCCACAATTGTCGTGAAAGAGGGAATTACAGGATTGCTGATTGGTTTTGGAGCAAATATTTGTAATTCCATTGTTTTATTTGCGGGTAATATTATGGATTTAAATATGGGCTTGTCCATGGCGACCGAGTATGATCCGGTAAGTAAAACAAATTCTCCGATAACAGGTAATTTTTATAATTATCTGGTCATGTTATTGCTCATGTCCAGTGGAATGTATCAGTATATCTTGCAGGCAATTGTTGATTCTTTCACTCTGATTCCGGTAAATGGTCAGAATTTTATGTGGGATTCCCTGCTTCAGACCATGGTTTCTTATATGACGGATTCCATGGTGCTTGGTTTCCGGGTGGCACTTCCTGTTTTTGCAGTGTTAATGATATTGAACTGTATTCTTGGAATCATGGCAAAGATTGCACCACAGATGAATATGTTTGTCGTTGGAATGCAACTTAAAGTGTTTGTGGGGCTTGTGTTGCTATTTCTGACGATGCAGTTGTTTGCCGGAGCAGCAGACTTTCTTTTTGATGAAATGCATACATTCACAAAATATTTTGTGCAGGCGATGGCAGCGTAGACGATAATAGTTGGCGTTGCTATTTTGTTGCAAATATATTAAGATGTTCTATACGAAAGAAAAGTTCGGAAAGGGGATTTTTTGTGAAAATTCTGATTTTATCCTGCAACACAGGAGAAGGACATAACGCCGCCGGTCATGCCGTGGAAGAAGCAGCTTTAGCAAGGGGACACGAAGTAAATTTCGTTGATGCCATGCAGCTTGGCAAAAGACATACTTCACGCCTTATCAGCGGACTTTATATTGGGATTGTAAAGCATCTGCCGTGGTTTTTCGGTTTCATTTATAAACTGGGAATGCTTATCAGTAACCGCCATTTCAAATCTCCGGTTTACTGGGCAAATGCAAAGCTGGCGAAACCGCTTGCATCCCTCATCGAAGAAGGAAATTATGACATTGTGGTGATGCCGCACCTTTACCCGGCAGAGACCATTACTTATATGAAGAAACACAACATGCTGCCGGTAAAAGCAGTCGCTATCGGAACCGATTATACCTGCATCCCTTTCTGGGAGGAAACCGAATGCGACTATTACATTCTGCCCCATAAGGATTTAGTGGAAGAATTTCGGAAAAAGCAAATGCCCAAAGAAAAATTGTATCCGCTGGGTATTCCTGTTTCCAAGCCTTTCCGCACGAGAGGAAGCCGGCAGGAAGCGCGGGAAATATTAGGCTTGCCCTCCCGGCTGCCTGTGTTTCTGATTATGACCGGCAGCATGGGCTACGGAAGAATCGAAGACACCATCCAGGAGCTGGTGAACTTATATGGCAGCCGCGCGGTGATCGTAGTGATCTGTGGGAACAACGCAAAGCTGAAGGAATCTCTGGAAAATCAATGCAAGGGCCATCCCAATGTGATAATTCAAGGATTTACCAAAAAAATTCCTCTATACATGGACGCCTGCGACGTACTGTTTTCAAAGCCCGGCGGTTTAACCAGCACAGAGGCCGCTGTGAAAGGCGTTCCCTTGATCCATACAGCTCCCATTCCCGGCTGCGAAAACAGGAACGCTGCCTTTTTCGCAAGACGGGGAATGTCCTATTATTGCCAGGAACCGGCTCAGCAGGCGAAGTACGCTAAGCTTCTGTGTGAAAACCAGTTTCTGCGCTTTCGTATGGCGGAGGCCCAGCGGCGCAATACCAACGCCGGCTCCGCGGAGGAAATCTGCGGTCTGCTGCGGCAAGCGGTAGGCTCAGATGAGGTAACGTCATGCATGTTTTAAGCTATCTGTTTTTTATGTTCGCGGGCTATCTCTCCGGCAGCATCCTATACAGCTATCTGATTCCCCGTTGGTTCTGCCATCTGGACATTACGAAGCTGAGCGACGACGGAAATCCCGGCGCGGCCAACGCGGTGAAATGCGCCGGCTGGAGAGTGGGGCTTGTCTGCGTGGTTTTGGATATCTTAAAGGGTTTTTTTCCGGTCTTTATCGCTATGCATCATCTAGATTTTACCAGCTGGTGGTTTACCCCTGTGATTTCCGCGCCGGTATTCGGCCATGCCTTTTCCCCCTTCTGGAAAGGAAAGGGCGGAAAAGCTATCGCTGTTTCCTTTGGCGTGCTGCTGGGGCTTCTTCCCTGGTACCATGTGGTGTTCGCTTTGGCTACCCTCTATATTTTCCTTTCTATCGGCGTTGTCATCAATCCACATAGGCTCCGTTCCATTGCGACCTATACATTGTTCGCTATTTACTGTGTTTACGCCTATTGGCTTCAGGGGAGACTGGAAACCTCTATTTTCTGCGGCTGCCTTTTGGTGTGCCTTATTGTCGTGGGCAAGCATCTGCGGCCAGAGGAAAAAGAGAAATTTCAAATTGAGATACTTCCCGCGCTGTTCGATCCTAAAAAGTCCGGTACAGCCGACCGTTAGCTTTTCGGCAGCTTTTCGTAAAAACGATGAAAACCTTGGGCATTCGCCATACTGTTTTTCGACATGAGAAAGGAGGATTCTTATGGAATTTCTTGAGGAAAAAGGAAGAATTTACGCCGTAGACGCCAACGGGAAGCTGTTAGCCGAGGTGACCTTTCCCGACGATGGAAATACCGCTGTTATCGATCACACCTTTGTAGACGAATCCCTGAGAGGTCAGGGGACAGCCTCTAAGCTGCTGCGGCAGGCGGTGGATTCGATCCGGCGTCAAGGCAAAAAAGCACGGCCGGTATGCTCTTATGCCGCGGCATGGTTTGAAAAGCACCCAGAGGAAAAAGATCTGCTGGAAGAAACCTGATTTGACGCCCTCTCCGGTAAGATATTTTTAGATTGAAAATTAAGTTTGAAATATAGAAAGCGATGTGCGAATCATGGCAGCAAAGTTTTATGCCGTTCGAAAAGGCAGAACCACCGGAATTTTTACCAGCTGGAGCCAATGCCAGCAGCAGGTGACCGGGTATCCGGGAGCGTCGTTTAAAAGCTTTCCAACCCGCGGGGAGGCCCAGCGCTTTTTGGAGACAGGATTTGTGGGCGGGCAGGCGGATGTGCCTCAAAAAGCTGAAGCGAACGCAGAGGCCGTTGCCTACGTAGACGGAAGCTATCATGCGGGTACCGGAGAATTTGCCTGCGGCGCGGTAATTTTTTATCAAGGGGAAGCCTTTGAAATTTCTCAAAAATTTAATGACCCTGATCTGGCCGCCATGCGCAATGTAGCGGGAGAAATTAAGGGCAGCGAAGCGGCGATTGCTTTCTGTCTGGAACGGGAAATCCAAAGCTTAGAAATCCATCATGATTATGAGGGAATCGCCAAATGGTGCACCGGGGAATGGAAGGCCAATAAGGAAGCCACCAAGGCATACCGGCAGTATTATCTTGCGTCTTCACAAAGGCTGCAAATCACCTTTGTGAAGGTCAAGGGCCATTCCGGCGATCAGTTTAACGACCGCGCGGACCGTTTGGCAAAGGACGCATTAGGAATCCCTTAAACACCCAGCGGTTTCAGCGCTTTCTTTGGCAGTTCTCTCCCCTTTCTCACCGGCGAGGCGGTACGGCTGGGAAAGGGGCCGAAAAATATCGAAAGACGAAAATAAGATTCCGCATATCTTTTAGCCAGTGATATTCGTAAAAAAGCGGCCCTGGAGCAAACGCTCCGGGCCGCTTTGCTTTTGGCGCTTAAACGAATTTTCGCTGGTCCTATCGGGAAAAAGCTTTGACGGAAGGCTTTTCAAGGGGAAACGGCTTTCGCAAAGCAAAAGTATACGGAATGGCAAGCAGCAGTGTACCTATCTCACAGGCCGGCGGTACCGGTTATAGCCCGTTTCCAGACAGAGTAGGGTCAGCAAAGCTGATATTGTTCTATTTCCCTTGAGGAAGCAGCCGGTACCAGGCCCTAGAAGAAATTCCGCATACTGCCCGGCCACCGAAGCCTGAGTGGTTATTGTCAAAATTCCAAGGAAGCCAGAAATTTGAAGGCCGTTCCGACAAGCTTAAATATCGCTTCTTTCTTTTAAGCGCTTAAAGTAATCCCTGGTTTCCTTACACACCACGCCGCTCAAGGCGACGATCGCGATTAAGTTCGGGAAGGCCATCAAGCCGTTGAAAATATCCGCGATATTCCAAACCGCCTCCACTGTCATATAGGGGCCGAAAAACACTGCCAAAATATAAAGCCAGCGATAAATCAAAACCGCCTTTTGGCTGCCGCCGGAAAAATACTCCAGGCAGCGCTCACCGTAATAATCCCAGCCAAGAATGGTGGTAAAGGCAAAAAACACCAGACAGGCCATTAAGATAAAGGAAGCGATTTTCGGGTCAAAGGGCAAGCCGTTTTGGAACGCCCGTGTGGTAACGGCAACACCCTCCAGGCCCACGTTCCAGGAGCCGGTAATCACAATGCACAGGCCGGTCATGGTGCAGATAACGATAGTGTCAATAAAGGTTCCGGTCATAGACACCAGGCCCTGGCGGACCGGCTCCTTGGTCTTTGCAGCCGCAGCCGCGATCGGCGCGGAGCCTAAGCCAGCCTCATTAGAGAAAATCCCTCTCGCAATTCCCATCTGCATGGCGATGGCGATGCTTCCGACAATACCGCCGGTTACCGCCTGAGGATTGAAAGCGCCCTCCACGATAGCAGCTAAAGCGTTTGGAATGGCCTGATAGTTAAAGCCTAGGAGAAGGACGCAGAACACTACATATATGATGGCCATAAAGGGCACTACGATCTGGGAAACCTGAGCGATTCTTCCCAATCCGCCGAGGATAACCAAAGCGACGCAAACCGCGACGATCACTCCGGCGATGATTACAGTGTAGGAATACTCCGCCCCAAAAAGATTTACTGTATGCCTTGAATCCGCGTCGAAGAAATTTTTCACCGCGGAGGAAATGCCGTTGACCTGGGTAAAGGTGCCGATTCCGAACAGGCCCACGCACATGCCAAAGAAAGCGAACAGCTTAGCAAGCCACTTCCATCGCTTTCCCATGCCTTTTTCAATATAATAAAAGGGTCCGCCCAATACGTGTCCGTCTTCGCAGATATGACGGTATTTGATGGCAAGCACGCCCTCTGAAAATTTAGTGGCCATGCCGAAGAAAGCCGCGATCCACATCCAAAACAGGGCGCCGGGTCCTCCGGCTACCACGGCGGTAGCCACGCCGACAATATTGCCGGTGCCGATGGTCGCGGAAAGCGCGGTGCACAGAGCGCCAAAGCTGCTCACCTCTCCGTGGCCGCCTTCCTCGTTTTTGACCATGTACTTCAGCGCCTTAGGCAGCTTTCTGATTTGAAGCCCTCCCAGACGTATGGTCATGAAAATTCCGGCCGCTAAAATAAAAATAATCAGCGGCAGGCCCCAGATCGCACCGTCAAGCCATTTAATCCATTCATTAATTTTTTCAAACATACCCTTCCATTCCCCTTCAAAAAAATGAAAGCCGAACAAGTCCGGCTTTCTGGAGAAAAGACAAAAGCATTTGTGTCCTCTGTCCTTTTGCCTGAGAGATCAGCGGAAGCTCCGCCTTACACCTTCGGCTCCCGAAAACCGGGACTCTCCAGAGAGTCGCCGCGTTAAAAATTTGACGCGGCTCTTACTGACGGTTAATAATTTATCATACATCCCGCGGGGAAACAAGGGATTTCCCCGCATTTCGGCAGAATGTACGGAACTTTTCTCTCCTCGTCCAAAAATATCTGTCGGCGTGACGCGCTGCCAGCAGACGATCATCGATTTTCCATATGAAATCGATAACAGGAAATCACACAGTGTAAATGGAGGATGTCCCGTATTTTTCAGGGGACTGCTGGGAGAGCCGGCTTCTCCGTGCCAAGAGCGGAACCCACATCAGCCTGCGGTGAAAACCTGGCTTTTGCCGGCGGGCCGGTTGCAGCCGTCAAGCTTTTCAAATCCTACGCCGGCGCAGCGGGCTAAGCTCTATCGATAGAACGGCTTACCTTGAGCCGCTGCGTTCTTTCCAAACGTTATATAAAATATCTTTAAAAACCAGCATTGCGTCTTGTGCGTTAAATTTATATTCTTGCTCTAATTCGTCTAGCATTGTCTTTATTCTGTAGGCGTAGTTTGGAATATTTACTTTACCCTGATAGGTAAGCAGAATCGGATATTTTTTCCCCCACTCATTTGTCCAGTTGATTTTTTCGTCTGCTTTCTCACCGGACTTTTTAATCATTTCCTGAATCTCTGCCGTGTTAATATCAAAGTCAATCAGCTCGTCTAAAGACATCTGGTACAATACCGCCAGCCTTTTACATTGACGAATATCTGGAATCGTTTCGCCTGTCTCCCATTTTGAAATAGTCTGCCGGCTTACTCCCAGCTTTTCCGCTACATCTTCCTGTGATAACCCACGTCTTTTTCTCGCGTGAAATAAACTATTTCCTAAATTCATTATTTTTCCTCCTGTCAGTTCAGTTATGATCTCATTATACTATTTAACAGGATCAAGCTCTATCAAGAATCCCTGGCAAATATGCATGTTTTCTTAGCGAAAAGCCCTACTTTACCTGCGCCCTCTAGCTTTCGAAAATATGAACTCATGCGGAACTGCAGATTTTGCAGACGCCTGGTTGATTCATAAATTCTCTTTGCAATACACATTTCTACCTTTTTCATTTAATGTGGCTGCTGTCAGGCTTTTGCAGCTTATCCGTAAAAAGAATAGAGGGAGGCCCGCTGTAAAAAATAAAAGCGCAAAAGAAAAACACACCCCATATTATGGGGTGTGTTTTATCTGCGGCGGCTTGCCGCTGGTGGACGTTAACGGGTTCGAACCGCTGACCTTCCGCACGTCAAGCGGACGCTCTACCAGCTGAGCTAAACGTCCATTTTTGCTGCTTGATTATTATATAGTATTTCAAGAGGCTTGTCAAGCACAGATTAGTTTCTTTTTGGAAACTTCTTTGAAAACTACCTAACCCACACATTTTATGGTATACTAAATAAACTATGGATATTATTTTTATCTTAACTAGCTTGTTTGAAGAAATCCTTTGTATTCAAGCGGCCAAGATTTAGTTCAGGGTTAAAAATTTGCTATTCACTGAAAAATAAGGTACAATAATATAACATGCATTTTTGATGTCAATACGAAATCTAAGGAAACTGGCGGTGAATCAATGAGCACAATGCAGGAAAAACTGAAAAAAATGAATCCCAGGCAACTGGAGGCTGTGCTACATACAGAAGGTCCCCTTTTAATTTTAGCGGGTGCCGGCAGCGGAAAGACAACAGTTTTAATCAATCGGATCGCTTATATCATTGATCAGAGTCTGGCGAAGCCGTGGCAGATTTTGGCTATCACCTTTACCAATAAGGCGGCCGGAGAATTAAAGGAGCGGCTTACCGCCATGCTTGGGGATACCGGCGGAGATGTCTGGGCCGCCACCTTTCACTCTACCTGCGCCAGGATCCTGAGGCGGGATGGGGACAGAATCGGATACAGCAGCCACTTCACTGTTTATGATACAGATGACAGCAAGCGCCTGGTTAAGGATTGTCAAAAGGCCTTGAATATCGACGACAAAATGATTTCACATAAGTCCATTTTATCTGAGATTTCCCACGCCAAGGATAGTATGCTCTCTCCTGCGGACTATCAGGCGGCCGCGGGCAGCGACTTCCGCCTGGCGAAAATCGGAGCAGTTTATGAGCTGTATCAAAAGCGTCTGCGGGAAGCGGACGCTATGGATTTCGACGATTTGCTGGGGAATACTGTGGAGCTGTTCCGTCAATGTCCCGATGTTTTGGAATACTATCAAAACCGGTTCCGCTACATCATGGTGGACGAGTATCAGGATACCAACCAAGTACAGTATGAATTTGTCCGCCTTCTTGCCGAGAAAAGCAAAAACCTCTGCGTGGTGGGCGACGACGACCAAAGCATCTATAAGTTTCGAGGCGCGACCATCGAGAATATCATGAGCTTTGAAAAGTCCTATCCCAACGCAAAGGTCATCCGTTTGGAGCAGAATTACCGCTCAACCAAGAATATTCTGAACGCCGCCAACGCGGTCATCAGCAATAACGAGGAGCGGAAGGGCAAAACCCTTTGGACAGAAAATCCGGAGGGAGACAAAATTCAGATCCATACCTCCTCCAACGAGCAGGATGAGGCCGGCTTTGTCGCTACCACTATTTTAGAACAGGTCGCAAAAGGCCGAAAATATTCTGACTTCGCGGTGCTGTACCGAATGAATTCCCAGTCCAATATTTTGGAAAAGGTCTTTGTGAAGTCCGGCATTCCGTACCGGATTATCGGCGGCCATCGATTCTATGAGCGCCGGGAAATCCGGGACATGATCGCCTATCTGAGCGTGATCAACAACCCTTCTGATGAAATCCGCCTGCGCCGGATCGTAAACCAGCCTAAGCGCTCCATCGGAGATAAAACCATTGCTACCGCCAGCGAGATTGCCGGGGCTCTGGGAGAAAGCCTGCTGGAGGTTCTGGGGCGCGCTGATGAATTTGACAGTCTGCGCCGGGCTTCCGTCAAGCTGAAGGCATTTTATGATATGATGCAGGAGCTAATTGACGCCAACGACGATGAAAGCGTGTCTCTCCATGAGCTGTATGAGCTGATTTTGGAGAAAACCGGCTACATAGAAGCGCTGCGCGGAGAAAAAGAAGAGGCGGAGACTAGAATAGAAAATATTAACGAGCTTGCCTCCAACCTTCTGAAGTTTCAGGAGGAAAACGGAGAGGAAGCCACCTTGTCGGCCTTCCTGGAGGAAGTTTCTCTGATGACGGATATCGACAATTACGATGAGACCGCGGACACCGTGGTGATGATGACCATGCATTCCGCCAAGGGGCTGGAATTTCCGGTAGTATTTTTGCCAGGCTTTGAGGAGGGAATTTTCCCAGGCCTTCAGGCGATTTACGATCCGAACGAGATCCAGGAGGAAAGGCGCCTTTGCTATGTGGCTATCACCAGGGCGAAGGAAAGCCTTTATCTGCTGAACGCGGACAGCCGTATGCTTTTCGGCTCTACCAGCCGGAACCGGCCCTCTCGGTTCAGCCTAGAAATCCCCTTGGATTTAATCAATAAAACCCGGGAGCAGGACTGGAGAAAGCCGGATCTGGGAACCAAGATGCCGGTAGCGGAAACAGAGCTCCGAAGGAAATCCGCAACAGCGGCCATGCATTTTGGCCAGGTAACGCCTCCGGCCAGAAGCGGGAATGTGTTTAAAACCGGTGATATGGTGCAGCATAAAACCTTTGGAAAGGGACTGGTCATCAGCGCTACACCAATGGGCAACGATGTGCTGCTGGAAATCGCCTTTGAACAGGGAACAAAAAAATTAATGGCTAATTTTGCGCGTCTGGCTAAAGTGGAATAAAGCGGCTTATTTTTAAAAAGAGTGTGCCGAAGCATCTGCTCCCACTCCTTTCTTTGTTTGCAGGCGGCCTAGAAAGCCTACCAAAAAGAGGGACAAATTCTTTAGAATTTGTCCCTCTTTTTCGATTTTGCAATATTTTCATCAGACCTTAAAAATCCGTCACATTTCCTTTGCTTTTCCGTAGACTATAAGGAAAGCTTTTAGTTTTTAACCTGTTAGGAGGATCATTATGGCGGATAACTATGAAACCATGAATCAGGAATCTCCAAATTACGGATGTTTTAAGGAAGCCGTGTGCATCGACGCGTCCCGCGTGTACGATTCCTGCGGAGAGCAAGACTGTTCACTATATAAACAGCCCTCCCACCGAAAACGGTAAGGAGGGCTAAAATTTATAGTGTCATATAAAGTGGGGTACAACCTTCTAAGTACAATTTATCTTGAGGCCTCATAAATTCTTCAAAATGTTTAAATCCATTTTTTTCATAAAAACTTACAGCATCTGGTACAGAATATAAAACTATTCTGCTGGCCCCACAATGATTTTCCGTGAATGTATAAATATGATTAATCAACTTATCTAGACAATGCGTACTCCAATTTTCTGAATAGTCATACTCAGGACATTTTTTGTGCTGAAAAACTTTATTTACAGCAAACATTTTTATTTCAACAGCAGGATATAGACTCAATTTATTATGGATTTCAAAGATAATAGAACTACACGACAAGGAAGCCATTGCGATAATTGGACTATCTTGATTTGTGAATACAAAAGGCACTGCATCGAAATCATCTAAAGCTTTTTCTTTAAAATATTTGTTTATTTCAGTGTTTTCACAATCAAAGTCAATAATAGATTTTTGAAAGTCTTTTAAGATAGTCATTTCCATAATAAAAAAAGAATTATAACTCCTTTTTTAATTCTTCAATTTTTCTAGAAAGTGAGACGACATCTTGATGAGACATTGATTTACCAGCTTTTAACTCTGCGCGTTTTAGACGCTCAAACTTTTTAATCAACATTTTAGCATCTCTTTTATCCGCCAAAAATTCTTCACTTTTATCTTCACTTACACGAAATGCCATGTTTAAAGGTTTTGTTAAAACAGACATTATGTTGTCTCTCCTTTCTTTATTTTTAAAGTTTGTTTTCTTCTTGTGCATTTATATTACCACCTAGTACTTAAAAATTCAAGAATTAAGAGTTAAAATTTACAATTTATGGTGTTATTATTAAGTATTACGTAAAGTGTTTTCATTTATAGATTAGTAATGCAAATATTTTCCCTAATATGCCATAAAAAACAAAAAAGCCCCCAGGAAAATCCCGGGGGCTGTCTTTCTATTATTCGCTTTTCTTAGGTTCGGTATAAGAAAGCG
>OHIK01001184.1_pt1 | contig 11208 bp, 9 predicted proteins | sample 1568241 | NCBI WGS metagenome assembly OHIK01 (sample SAMEA3879567, study PRJEB24766) | human gut metagenome | biome: human-associated habitat; feature: feces | place: USA | collected 1985/1987 | reverse complement strand
AACCATTCTCCGATATTATTACTCTTTTTCCGCATTTTTTAATATAGTTCGTAATTCTACTATCGTTCTTCTTTGTCTGTGATTAGGTCTTTCAAGTCAACTTGCAGGATGACAGCTATTTGCTGAAGGGTCTCAAGGTTTGGTTGGATCCTATTGCAGGCATAGGCATTAACCATACTGAAACTCTTGTTAAGCTGCTTTGCCAGCCATGTCTGAGAGATACCTTTCTCTGCCAGAACGGCTTTTGTCCTATTTAATTTCATATTATGCCTTGATTGAATAGCGCAAATATAGCGAATTATATTCGATGTGCCGATTGGTTTCACTATCTTTGTAATCTAATAAACTTATACAATAATATACAAGAGGAAATCCTTGCAAATCCACAATATAACACAGAATTTTCACAACTGTCAAATAAGTTGTATACCGGTGATGAACGTGAAGCAGATGCGAAGAGAAATGAAATTAAATTAAAAGAATGTTCTATTATTTCGAATAGCTACATCCTTTCCTGTATTAAAGAATCTTAGATTGTAATAAAGACAATCAAGTTTCCATAATTTTACGGGAACTCTACGATGTCAATTCATGAAGTCTCGTCATTATATTATTGATAATAAGAACATTAATTCAATATTGGAGAATAAAAAACATGAATCCATTTGATGCAAACGAAAGACATAGATATATTATAGAATCAGGTGGCAATCCTGTATCTTCTGCCGATGGAAAAGAGAAGGAGATATGGGTTAACTCTATTAACCCGTTGGTTGAATTAAAATAAAGCATCTTTAACAAGACCAATTTTACGATGGTTACAGAAGTTGATGTATTGCAGCACGGTCATAGCAGCGATTTTTGCGGCAGTACGTGTAAACAGTCCGCCTGTCTGCTTTGCATAATTGCGTACCATCATGAATTGGTCGTTAAGTTGAGAGAAAACGGTTTCGATTCGCTTCCTGAAACGCCTGTAAGCCCACGAAGGATTTCTCCAATTCTTTTGGTTCAAGCGATACGGGACTTCAAGCTTGATATGAGCCGTTTCGAAAAGGTCTTGTTGCACCTCAGCACTTAAATACCCCTTATCTCCAAGCATAAGACAGTCGTGATAATCCCACTTTGCATCATCCAGATAATGTATATCATGAACATTTGCAGCCGTTATATCATAAGAGTGAATAACACCACTTATTCCACAGATAGCGTGGAGCTTATACCCATAGTAATACATTTGTTGGGAGGCGCAAAAGCCTTTGGAAGGTGCGCTTTGCGGATTATCATTTCCCATAACGCAACGCTTGGCTCGTGCCAGCTGGCATACTTTGACAGGCTTGGAGTCTATCACAAAGACATTTTCCCCACCGTCTATGCTCTTGGCAATATCCCTGCGGATGTCTTCTGCAAGACAAGCCGTGAGTTTGCGACGGACGTTGAACTGTCTTCTGGATATAAGGTTAGGGATATGTTCGGGAGATTCAGCCAATCTCTTAAAGAGGCTGTTCTCGCTGTCATAACCGAATGCTTCGGCTGTAAGAGAAAGAGCTATAACTTCCAAATCAGAAAAGGTGGGAATAACTCCACGGCGAGATACATTGCCATGTTCATTTACACGATTTCCTGCAAATTTCTTGCAGATGTCGTTGATTTTTGTGAATTTTTCGATGAAGTTGTGCATACGACGGTTTGAACTCAATAGTTTGGATGCTATTAAGTTACTAAAAACCAGAAATATGCACAACCTTTCATTTGTCATTTTACTAACTTTTTAATTCAACCAACGGGTTCTATTAATATTGATATAGATACTCCTATATATCGTTATATGAAATGGGAATATTTACAACAGTTTTATTCCGAACCTATGCATGAATGGATATTGGTACGTCCATGTTTATGGCAAGATAAGTTTGAGCAATTCATCTTTAAGTGTGATAGAGTCCATAGTATAAAAAGTGACATGGATATTGAAATATCAAACCTTGCGGATCAATATTATGCCCAATGCTGGACTATTATCGAAGAATCGTCATTACAATGGCAAGTTAATAAACAACATACCAACAGCTGCTATGACAATATAAACGATGATGACAATGGCGAGATTTGGGTGAAAGTGAGATCTACACCACGGAAACTTTTGGGGGCAATGTTTTATTCTTCAAACAATCTTGTGGAAAACACATTCAATATAATGACATACTTTATCGGTAAAGTAGAATATCTTGATAGTGAAGCTATTGAAAAGTTTACGATAACAAATCCTACTCAGTTAATGGACCAAACCGGTTTACAACAGGTTTTGTTTCTTTTGCAAAAAAGGATGCCATATCAACAAGAACAAGAAGTTCGACTTATTATGCAAGTTGATAGCGAATTTTGTTCTAGGCATCAAGATAATATAATTGGAAGAAAAATAGACAATTGGTATGATTTGATTGATGAAATAGTTCTAGACCCATGGGTTACTCGGAATCAAGAGAGAGCAGTTAAATCATTTTTGTCGCAATTAGCCCATCAACAGAATCAAAAAACTATTTGCTGTTGGAAGTCTCATTTAAATGATTATCCTCAATATTTGGTACCTACTCTGAATATTTAATATTATGTGATATTTAATTTTTGCGAGAACTTTATTGTGTCATATTGCCATTGCTATTTTATATACTGATAATTACAGAAATATAGAGTACTACTCAGCCCAAAAGTTATATTAAATATAGCCTAGAATTATATGAGACTTCTAATATATACTATAATTGCCTAATTGAATACAAAAGTATTTGTTTATCCACTATTGCCTTCCATTGCCCAGTCCGCTTCAGATGTTGCGGTTTGTTTGGATAAATTACGTTTTTTTCTCAAAATCGAGGGTTAGATCTCAAAAATATTTTTTTAAGGAAACCAGGATTTGTTTCGACAAATTTCATACCTTTACAAGAGTTCGTGAGTATAGGACCCCTGTTGTTAAATTTTAAACATTTTTTCAGTATGGGACGAAAGGTACGTTATTTTCTTTGGAGCGCTATTGATAGCATATTAGGAACGAGATCAATCCGTCCCAAATGCATCTCGTTAAGTTTGAGCATTCTAGAAATAGCCAAGTGGCACGAAGCATATGAATATCTTTGTCCTATTGGGATCCTGAACCGAAAATAATAGATTAAGTAAATGCATATTATATTGAGTAACAATCAGGGGTTTAACTACTGTTTTTGCATTTACTAGACGTATTAATTTATAGAAAAAGAGAATATGAACTTAACGGAAATATTTGTAAACAGGCTGGCAAAAGACTCTAAAGTAGTTACGATAGATAGTCTATTCAATGAAGATAAAGTAAAAAAAACGCAGTATGCTCCACCTTACCAGCGTAATTATGTGTGGGATGGAGAGAAGGCTACATACTTTTTGGAAAGTATTCTGATCGGTACAGAGATTCCGCCACTCATTTTCTTTCGCAATAAAAAAGGTGCAGAAATCATAGATGGAAGACAACGCTACGAAACCATTTTAAAATTCTTAAATGGCGAACTCCGTTTAAGTAAAGCTGGTCTAAAGAAGCTAGACGTGTTGAATATTGACAAGAAGACGTTCGGTTCATTGCCAGAGCAGCTCAAGAACGATTTTCTTGATACTAAGTTGCGTGTGATTGAGTTCAGTTTTGCCTCGTATGATGGGTTGACACAATTGGATGAAGATTCCGTTAAACAAGAGATATTTAAACGTTACAATTCAGGTATTACTCCATTAAAAAATCTTGAGATAGATAAAGCTATTTATTTTGATGATGATCTGAATCTCTTCTTTAAGGAGAAGTTAAAGGATCTGAAATTGCACGAACAATTTGACAGGCTCTTTAAGTATGAAGACAAAAAAGTGGAGGTGTTACTTCAGAAGATACGTCAGTTACTCGTTATCCATAAGATACCTATCAAATACTATTCAAAGGCCAAGCAAAAGATTACCGATAAGTACTATGATTTATTGTCCTCGCAGATAAGATCTGATCAGTTTGAAGACTTGTTCGTTTCATTCAAGAAGAAACTTGATATTCTTGATGAGATACGAATGGCCGTAGACAATAAGGAAATGCCATATAATAGACTTATGTCTGAAGTTCTATTTTGGGCATTTTCCATATTGGAAGACAATGCCATACAATTACCTAAAAAGAACTCAACTGAATTAACAGAGTTTTCCAAGCACATTTTAAATAACTTACGTGCTTTTGCGATGGTGAGAAGTTCATTCTCACAGCAGATTATTGACAGATATAACGTAATGGCCTGTTATATTGAAAAGGTTTATGGCATCAATAAAAATCTATATATTGAAACCAATGAACAATTTAAACATAAGAACTATGAACTAAATCAGGTTAAACACGGTGGAACAACTAACTATCAGGAGCTTCGTATCAATAAACCTGAACCTACTACATATACTATCGATGACATCTGCCGGCTTATGGCTCGCAGTCGTTTTCTTGTACGTCCTCCTTACCAGCGAGAGGAGGTAATCAATAGGAAAAAATCATCCGAAATTATTGAAAGTCTATTATTAGGCATAAAACTGCCCCCCATTTTTATATTTAAAAGCAAGGATGGCATAAGCGAGGTTATAGACGGCCAACAGCGAATTCTGAGTATTTTGGCCTTTTTGGGCAGGAAATATCTAAACGAAGAAGGGCAGATGGTAAAATCGAATAAAGATGGCTTTGCCCTATTGTTGAAAGACAGTATTTTAACAGATCTGAATGGTAAATGTTTTGCTCAATTAGATGAAGATTTACAAGATAAAATTACCAGCTTTGACCTATGGGTGATAGAAATAAACGAAAAGAATAATCCCGATTTCGAACCTTTAGACTTATTTATTCGTCTGAATAACAAGCCATATCCGATTAAGGACGATACATTTGAAATGTGGAACTCGTACTTGGATAGAGACTTGATTAATACAATTAAGTCGTCGTATCGAAATAACGCAAGTTGGTTTTTTATGCGTAAAACAAGTACGCGCATGGAGAATGAAAACAATTATTCGGTGCTTTCATACTTTAACTATCTTAAGCAGAACGGATGTGATCTAACGGAAAATGGACCGCTTGATATTTATAAGATAGGGGGACGTATTGCTATTCGCCTGCGTTCAAAAGGAGACATATCAAAAGTTCTAGAAAATACTAAAAAGAAAGATGCATTTGTTGCTGCTGTAAATGATTTGGAATTTACTTTTGTTCGTAATTTGAAATTGCTGTTGTCGGATGAAGGTGATAGTTCTGAAAAAACACTAAGCAAAAATCTCGACATGTTGTTGGGAATAGAGAACAATAGACGTACCCAACAAAGTTTTTATGCACTGTGGTATTTTTTTAATGGACTAGACCGGGAAAATTTTTGCAAGAAACAAAAGGAGATAATAGTAAAAACAAAAGAACTTTTCAAGGCAATGTCGTCTGATATTAAGAGGACAGATTTTATCAAGATGGTGGATGATTTCCGTACGCAATATAAGAATAACGAAGATTTAGAGGTCGTAAAAATTCGTCTTGGTGATATTATGGATTTTATTGCTTTTGACGGAGATAGTCTCAAGAATTCAGCGGAAGTGGATTTTTATGTAAAACGTGATAATAAGATCAAAGATCAGATTCAAATAAGGTATGAACGTCCTGAAAATGTTGAAGCATATTATGGTTGTCATATTAACCGTTTAGGATTTTGTCAGAGTTATATAGCTGCTATGTTGCAAAGTAGCTATGTATATAGGGAATATGATTTTCGTAGTCGGAATGTTTCTGTGGTGAGCCTAAAGGATATCATGATACCATATGTGCCTCTATCTATCCAGAAAGTATTTGATAAAATGATGAATTATACAAAAACACCTGAATACATTCAGAGTAGCTTTTTTGTAAATGTGCTAGACTATATGGTCGAGGAAGTTATCAATCAGAAGTTATTTAATTATCAGAATGTTATGCTGATAAATAGTGCTATGGCATTAGAAGATGTACCCGACCAAAACAAGGAAGAATTCATTTCAAAGTCATATAATCATATTATACATGAACGTGGTGGTTTGATGGAAGAGTTGATAGCAGCTAAAGGTGTAAAAGGTTCTCTTGAAGAAAAATGAAAAAGATTACAAAAATTGAGATAGAAAATTCACGAGCTTACTATGACCGATTGACATTCTCAATGGAGAAAGGAGAGAATGTACTATTGTATGGTGAAAATGGTAGTGGAAAGACGTCATTATATAAGTCGTTGAATGATTTTATTCAGAGTTTCTATTCACATGTAAGTTATACTACCAACCGTTATAAACCTGCTGGAGTTGCCGGTGAAGTAATTCTAACCATAGGTGATTACAATGATATAACGGGAGAAGTTGATAATATTGTGAAATATAGATACGCAGAAGGTGTTGACAATACAAGTGTGGCAGGTACTGCATTTCTGAAGTCATTAGCATTGACAAAAGGTTTTCTAAATTACAAAGACCTACTGAAAGTATACTTGTATGAAGATGACAACCCTAATCTGTTTAATTTCTTTATTGAACATCTATTAAAAGATCATGTTGCCTCAGCCCAAGGATTAAATAGTTCTTTAGTGTTGGAATGGAAACAAATCAAGCAAGATATATTCAATGTATATAATCGCAATGAAGTAAGACATCAACGAGGACTCCAAAAACTTGTTAAATTTGAAAAGGTCTTAAGGTCTGTCTTGGATAGTTTGTTTAAAGAGGTAAACAATTATTTGGTACATTATTTTAACAATTTTGCGCTACATATAGATTATGACTTAAAATCTATGTCTTTTGATTACGGGACTAAAGGGAAAGGTGCATGGAAAATAGAACAAGACCTAAGATTAAAAATTTCAATTGGAAGTTCTTCAATCAAAGGTTTTACGGAAGGGCTGAACGAAGCAAGACTATCTGCAATCGCTATTTGTCTTTATCTAGCAGCTCTGAAGGCAAATCCTGGCAAGGAATTGCATTTGATGTTCTTGGATGATATTTTTATAGGTATTGACTCATCGAATAGATGGGCCATATTGGATATATTGGAACATGAGTTTAAGGATTTCCAGATTATTATGGCAACGTATGATCGGTCATGGTATTGCCTAGCTAGGAATTTCCTTACTAATCACCATGGGAACAGATGGAAATTTATTAACCTATATTCTCTACCAAAAACTGATAATGGCCTATCATTTTTTGTCCCTATTATGACAGTGGGAACATCTGCATACAATAGAGCTAAAGAATATCTGCATGGTCAACGCCCCGTTGATTTACCTGCTGCCGCCAATTATTTCAGAAAAGCGTTAGAGGAATTGATTAGCGAGAAGTATTTACCAAAAGAATTATTTATGAGTGATGACTATTCACTAATTCCTGGTTATAAGCTAACGAAACACATTGGGGCATTGATTGATTTGTTTGTTAAAACAGGTGAAGATATGGTCAAAATTATGACTATAAAGTCGTACCTGCATCCATTAATACACCCATTGTCTCATTATGAAGAAGAGGCTCAAGTGTATCGTAATGAACTCGTTGCTGTTGAAGAGGCGATTAAAGGCTTATATAGTCAGATAGAAAATCTTAATAAGAGATGCCGTATTCTGATAGGACGAAATAATATAGTTGAAATACGTTACGAAACGGCAGACAAGTCGTATTTCGCGAAGTATCAAATTCAATTGGATGATAATATTTGGGTGTATAAGGATAAAAATGGAGCAGCCCATTTGACAAAGTGCAATTGCAAGTGCGTGCTTATGGAAGGTAAACTAAATGGAAATATTCTCCCCCCATTCAAACCCAATAAGAGAATGCAAAACTATAATAATTTTTATTATGCGTCATTGGACGAGGCATTACAGAAAATATATGACTTTGAAGTAAATACCAAAAAACACGCTGTGGCCGCACATAACGATTATGATATTGTGTTTAGACTACTAGGAAAAAATTTCTACGAACCTTTTGTACAAAAGCGAAATGAAATATTAGCGTCAATGTGATGATAGCATTTTGAAGTGTTATGCATCGATAATTACTTAATGGTAATTAACATTATTACTATTTTATCAGACCTTGCTATTAATTTATCTACACAATTTGTGTGTTCCGTCTTTCCTCCCATCGCCTCAGACCGTCTCAGACGGTGCGGTTTGTTTGCGCAAATTTCATTGGTTATGATATAATATATTGATAATCAATACGGATAAATTTCTTCAACGAAGATGAATATTGAGTTTCCTCAAGCTGCATGAAAGACACCCCGGTACGGTCTGAAAACCGTACCGGGGTGTCTGATTGTTCGGAAACGAACAGCCTTTCAGAGCCGCAGCGTGCGGAACCACGTCTGAATATCCTCTTGCAAAGTGCTCCTGTAAGATCGCCGCACGGATTCGAAACATTCCCACTGCTGCATAAAAACTTCCGCATCGGGTTCGACCGCCTGTCTCTTTACAGGAGTTTCGCATCCAACAATTCCCCTGCGGGTATCTCCACTGTCTGATGGCGGGCTCCGTTTTTCTCGACGATTTCCAGCAAAAGCACCTTGTCGTCGGGGATCGTGAGCTTGGGCAGCGCGAATACCGTCCGCTGACGCTGGTGCCCCCTTACAACTGCCGGATCGTTGCATACGCGCAGGATTTCGAGCGGTGTCTGCTGCTGTGCCGTACGCTTTGCGAGCTTCTTGTCGGCTACGATAAACTGTCGTGCATCCACTTCGAAAGAGATATTCGTGTCGTTCGAGATGCAGGTGTGAATGTATATCACGTCATTGAACACGTAAATCCCCAGCACTTCGACCCCGATGCCGTACTTCTTCGTGCGAATGCCCTTTACATCTGTACGGTTCTGCCGGTATATGTCGCTCAACATGCGTTTTACGGTCGCGGGCTTCTCACGGCCTACCTCGCGCAGCAGCACCCGGCTTTCGGATGCTGGGGCCGTCGGCTGCGGATAGCCCACGGCAGCCGGTTTCTTCATACTTTCTGGTTGCGGTTCCTGCACTGTAAGATTGAGGGTCGAGACAGCCGGATTCTCGGCATAATAGACATCGAAAGTGAAAAATCCGCCGTCTTCGGTGATGACCGTCAGGTTGGTTTCTGCTGCGAAATTCCGCACGGCGGCTTTCACGCGCACGACGTTCTCGGCTCCGTCGGCCTTGCCGGCGATGATGTCCATCGAGCCGATGTCGATATACGTGACGGGCGACGGGAAGAGGATGTGTACAGTCTTGGTGAATCCCGCTTCGATACGCAGGGGCCGGATCTCCGCCGGCGTTTCCGGTGTCGTCTGTGCCGTGACTTTTGCCGCGGCGATTGCTGCGACAATCAGGAACAGATAAATAAGGTCTCTTTTCATTTTACTGCTGTTTTGAAATCAATAATAGCTGATGGTTGGCTTTGAGGGTTATCTTCACCTCGCGGAGCTTCCCGGCGACATACTGCGACGAAGCCTGCAATCCTCCGCGCGCCAGTTCGGACAACATCTGCTGTCCGGCCGAACGGGTGACGTTTACGCTCGTGCCGGCAGTCTGCCCGACGGATGCCAGCGCCTCTTTGAGGGCCGTCCGCTCGCGGGAGTTCGGGACGTTCAGCCCCGGCTGGCCGTCCATGTCGTAAGCTACGGCTTCGACGGCGAAGATCCGTCCGCCGTATTCGACGGACGACACCGTGACTTGCAGCCGCATTCCGGAGATCGTCGCAAGACCGTATAGCGGCGTATTACGGGGAATCGTCACTCCGTCGATACGCACGGCTTCCAGCAGCCGCAGCTGCACGGTGCTACCGGCACGTATGATTTGAGTCTGAGCGACACAAGCCCTGACAGTCGGAATGTCGGCATGCGCGACATCACCTGCTGCCGTGAGAAATCCCAAGTTACGTTCGACGGTGAAATCCGCCCGCGTGTCGAGTGTCGAGGCTTCGACCTCACCTTCCCGAACGGGCCGCATTACGGACAGGCGCGAATCCCTTCGCGGCTTCGTCGGCCCGGCCTCTTCGTCCGCGGCCGTTCCGCCGCCGAGATACTTCCGGGCGAGCTTGTACTGCTCCTCGGCCAGTTCCAACGGATCGGGCTGCTGCCGCTCGGCATCGAGTTGGGATTGCAGGGCTGCGACCTGCTCTTTCAGGGCTTCGACCTCGGCATTGCGCTGCGGAGCGGCGTAGAAGCCCTGCACCTGCCGCTGCATGGCCCTGTTGGCCTCGGAGGCCCGCAGTGCGGGGTTATCCGCCGGTGCAGGCTCCTCGGCAGGTTTGAGCCCGTCGTCCAGCAGCGAGAACGAGTTGTCGCCGAGTGTCATCATGCGTCTCTGCTGCTGTTCCTCGCTGCGGAGCTGTTCCGCGGCTTTGCGTTTGTCTCCGACGGTGGCCTGCGCCTTGCCGTCCGGAACCGACGTATTGATCCCCGCGGCCCCCTCTTGAGGCTTGACGGGCGCAGGCCGGAATATGAACCACAGCACGACGAAGAAGATGCATCCGAGGATCGCCGTGAAGAGCAGCACCTTGCGTTTGCGCTGCCGTTCGAACTCCGCCGAAGGGTCGCTGCATGGATTCTTGTTTTCTGTCATAACGTTTACGGTTTTGGATGTAATAATTCGGGATGCCCGACCTCCAGTTCCGGTACCATGTCCGTAGCGAAGAGGAGCCAAAGGTAAAGTAGTAGCAGCAGGACGAGCGCCGCGAGTACGATCCGTTCCCGGATGCAGGGCGCGAGCGTGTCGTGCCGGCGCCGCAGCGACCGCCGCACCCAACGGATGCGGCAGCGCAGGGAATGCGGTTTAGCGGTCATAGGTCGCAATGTCTTTGTTCTCGACGATGTTCAGCGCCTCGACCATAAAGCCCTGCGGGTTGTTGTCCGAGCGGGAGACGTTCACCAGACGGCATGTCGTGACGAGCGACCGCTCCGTGACGGTGCTCTCGCGCAGAATACGCTGCCGGGCAAAGGTTGTAACCTCGTAAGGATAATGGTCGAAATTGCAGCGGATGCTGTCCACTTTGACCATCTGCGAAACATTGCCCGCGATCAGGCGGTTGAAGAAGCCCTTCTCCTGCAGAACCTTGTAGTAGGATAAGGCGCTTTTGTCGGCCATCTGCAAGGCGCGTCCGACATTGGACTCGATGGCCGCCTTGTCGGGCGAGAGGGTGAAGAAGAGCTCGTGGAAGC
>OHIK01001178.1_pt1 | contig 11247 bp, 9 predicted proteins | sample 1568241 | NCBI WGS metagenome assembly OHIK01 (sample SAMEA3879567, study PRJEB24766) | human gut metagenome | biome: human-associated habitat; feature: feces | place: USA | collected 1985/1987 | reverse complement strand
CCTGGAAAAGGGCCGAAACGTGAAGGAGCGGGTGGCCCGGAATTTTGGTTCCGCCCATCCGGAGGGCTACCGGAAGGCGCTGCGGCTGATGAAGCAGGCGGAGAAATTCCACCGCCCGGTATTTTGCCTGATCGATACCTCTGGCGCATACTGCGGCCTGGGAGCTGAGGAACGGGGCCAGGGCCAGGCGATCGCGGAAAACCTGATGGAAATGATGACGCTGAAAACCCCGGTGGTTTCCCTGTTGATCGGAGAGGGCGGCAGCGGCGGCGCTTTGGCGCTGGCGGTGGCCGACCAGGTCTGGATGATGGAAAACGCGGTGTACTCGGTGATTTCCCCTGAAGGCTGCGCCAGCATCCTGTGGAAGGATTCCTCTAAGGTGGCGGATGCCGCGGAATGCTTGAAGCTGACCTCTCACGACCTTTATAAAATGGATGTGATTGAAAAAATCATACGGGAGCCGAAGACGGATAGCGGCCGGTTTTATGAAAGCCTGGGCAACGCTATTTACGAAACGTTCCTGGAGGCGAAAAAGCTTCCGGTGGAACAGCTGTTGGAGCGGCGTTACCAAAGATTCCGTAAATTCGGGGCAGGAAATTGATCCTGCCCTTTTTTGTTGGGATATTCCTGTAAAATCTGACAATAATGTCAATAAGATTAAAAATGACAGGAGGGCATCCCTTGGGGCAGATTACCATTATCCATTGCGGCCCAAAAAGCAAAAACGGAGCGATGAGCAGAGTGTTAAAACGGGCGCTGGGCGCTTATGGGGGCGTGCAGTGGTTTGACGGAACCACCATTTCCTGCCCGGAGCAGACTCCAAGGTTCCTGCTTTATGAATGTCCGGGAATCCCCAAAATCACCGCGGGAACGGGAATTTTGGTTTTTGACAACGGCTTTGTTGATTCTCAGGACGGAAGCCACGCCTTTTCCGACGGGTTCGTGCCGGTTTTGGACGGGGAAAACAAGGAAGCTGCCAGAGCGCTGAGAGGTACGGGTAAAATTGCGGTGACCTGCTCGGCCTCCGCCAGAGGGACCCTGAGCATTGCCAGCCTGGATTATGAAAGGGCGGCGGTGAGCCTGCAGCGTGATTTGAGAACCTTGGACGGCAGCGTGGCGGAGCCCATGGAGATGATCGTAGGCTTATCCCAGGAGACCCCGGCGTATCCGCTGATGGCGGCCTGCGGGATTCTGCTTCTTTCAGGCATAGAGGGAAGCTATTATTTTTAACCACATATTTTCCAAATGCATTGCCAATTTTTTTCAGTATTAAAAAATGAAAAGGTACACACAATACTATTGCAAACGCGAGAGAAATTAAATTTTGAAAAAACAAAAAGAATTAAGGAGTGTACTTTCTAATGGCTAGAAATTCTGTGATCGTTCCTGAAGCGAAGGAAGCTATGAACAAGTTTAAGATGGAAGCTGCTTCTGAGGTTGGCGTAAACCTGAAGCAGGGCTACAACGGCGACTTGACCTCTCGTCAGGCTGGTTCCGTGGGCGGCCAGATGGTTAAGAAAATGATCCAGCAGTACGAGCAGAGCATGAAATAACTTCGGGAAACCGAACCTTTTGCTTTGATAAAGCTGTAAACCCTAAGGAGCCCGAGCCCTCATTGGAGGACTCGGGCTCCTGCTTTCGTTCAGGCCGGGACCGGCGTTCCGGTTAGAGCCGTTAAGGAAAGCTTTTAAAGTGTCTCAAAATGCCGCTATTTGTATTTTGATAAATAAAATATACTTTTAGTATATAAATTACCCTTGCTGATTGGCAAAAAACAGCTTTTGCCATAAAGAAGCATATAGGTCAAAAAGAGCGTACAGGCCGGGGAAAAGGCGGGCCTCTCAGCCGCTCTCCATGACCATTTGCGGTTCGTATAAATGTCCTTGCCTGATAATGAAACATCTGAAAAAGCTTATTAACGGCAGTTGTCAACGATAAGACTACATCCATATTTGCGTTGATCAGCCTTGAGTCCGGAAGCTGTCGGCAAAAGGGTAAAGCAGCCATAAGGAATGGGAGGATAGCCTCACTATCCTCCCATTTAGCTGCACAGGTCCTCCAGCAGCTGGTTTAAGTCCTCTTTGCTGCTGACGCGGATCCCCTTTTCTAAAAGCTCCTGGTCCACCGGGGGTAGGGCGGACACATCGAGCTCTACAGTTTTAATCGGAGCGTCTTCCCCTTCACAGTATACGCAAAGAGAGTTGCCCTCGCTCTTAATGATATAGCGGGTCACCTTTGCATTGGCTTCGGGGACGGAGGAAGGAATCTGAGAACTGGCTTTTCCGCTGGAAGCAGTAGGGGCAGAATTTACGGGGGCTTGTACGGAATTTTGGGGAGAAAGTGCCAAAACGCATACAAAAGTTAAGGCGACCAAGCCGCAAACGACCCCCACGATCACTTTACTGGCGTTTTGCATAAACGCATCACCTCGACAAATATTGTTTGAAGGAATTGTTAAATTATGCAAAATTAACCGGAAACTATTTTTTTATTTCTAAACTGTGGTATAATAAAAAAGATTAAATTTTGGCAAAGCCAGGAAATAGGAGGCGAAAGTCGTTGCGAAAAACGGATATCAGCCGGTATACCGGAGCTCCGGTTCCCAATGGACGTCACCCTTCATCAGGAACAACGGCAAAGAAAACAGCAGGAATTGTGTTCTCAACGATTTTTAAAATCATTGGGTCTATCTTGCTGATTATGTTTTTTACCGGAATTATCGTTGGCTCCTCGGTGCTGATTAACATCTTTAAGATGGCCGATAATACGGTGGATGTGGATTTGCATACCTTAAAGCTGGATCTGACCAGCTTTATTTACGTCAACGATGAAAACGGCAATCCGGTGGAATATCAGTCGGTTTACGCTGGGGAAAGCCGGATTTGGGTGGATTACGACAACATTCCCGAAGCGATGAAAAACGCGATTATCGCTATTGAGGACAAGCGTTTCTACGACCACAAGGGTGTGGACTGGATTCGCACCGGGGGCGCTGTATTAAACCTAGCTACCGGCGGCGGTAATTCCGGCGCGGGCGGCGGTTCCACCTTGACGCAGCAGCTCATTAAGAACCTGACCAACCGGAATGACGTCAGCATTACCCGCAAGGTAACAGAAATATTCAGCGCCTTGGAGTTTGAGAAAAGATACAGCAAATCTGAAATTCTGGAGGCTTATCTCAATGTAGTTAACTTTGGCAGCGGCACTAACGGGGTGCAGGCAGCGGCAAAGCTGTATTTCAATAAGGATATCAAAGACTGCTCGATCGCCCAATGCGCCGCTATTGCGGCCATTCCCAACAACCCGGTTTGGTATACGCCGCTGGTTTATCCAGAAAACAACAAAGAGCGCAGGGAAAATATTCTGGATCAGATGCATCAGCAAGGAATGATCACACAGGAAGAATACGACCAGGCTATGCAGGAATCCGCTGCCATGACCTTTGTTGGATATACCGATGACAATGTGGTGGACAATGTGCCTATCGACGATTGGTATGTGGAGGCGATGCTCAACGATGTAGCGGAGGATTTGGCGGAGGCCCTCAATGTGGATGAGGACAACGCTATGTACATGCTCATGCACAACGGCTATAAGATTTATTCCGCCATGGATGTGGAGACCCAGAGAATGGCGGAGGAGGTGCTGTCCACTCCGGAGCTGATGCCTCCAGATGAGGATATCCAATTCGGCTATGTGATGATGGAATACGACGGCAGAGTCCTGGCTTCGGTGGGCCAGCGCGGCAAAAAGGAAGGAAATCAGCTGTGGGACTTCACCACCAGCGATGACCGTCTGCCGGCCTCCAGCTTTAAGCCGCTGAGCGCTTACGCTCCAGCTATCGATAAGGGTCTTTTGAACTATTCCAGCCTGGTGCTGGATCAGCCCTTGAAAAATATCCCGGGTACCGAGGGCGAGTGGCCGCCTAACTGGTATACCGGCTATAAGGGACAAATTCCGGTAGAGTACGCTTTGGAGATTTCATCCAACGCGGCCGCCGCACAGACGGTCAACCTTTTGGGCTTGGAAAACAGCTTTGATTTTGTTACCAACACCCTGCATCTAGACTCTTTGAAGGCGCCGGAGGATTTGACCTATTCCGCGATGGCTACCGGAGCCGGATACCACGGCGTTCCTGTCCGAGATATGACGGCGGCGTTCCAGATCTTTGGTAACGGCGGCGTTTATAACGAGCCGTATATGTACTATTATGTAGAGGACAACAACGGAAACGTGGTGCTGGATAACCGGAACAAGCAGGGCGAACAGGCGATTAAGAGCACTACCGCCACCATTATGCGCCACCTGCTCCAAAACGTTACCACCGGCGCCGAGGGTACCGGCGGTATGGCGAAGGTGCCCGGCTGGCTCACCTACGGCAAAACTGGTACCACGGATGAGAATGAATATAACTGGTTTATCGGCGGCACCCGCCACGCGGTGGCCGGCCTGTGGTGCGGTTATGAGACTCCTGCGCCGATTGGCTATGAAACCAATTATTCAAAAACCGTTTGGCGGGAAATCATGACCCGCTATTTGGCGGATAAGGATCCCAACGACGATTTTATCGACGATCCTAATGTGGTGTCTAGAGCCTATTGCAAGCAGACCGGCAAGCTTGCCGGGGATAAGTGCTCTGATACCGGGATAGGTTACTATGATATCAGTAATCTGCCGGCGGTTTGTGACGGCGTCCATCCGAATTCCAGCTCTTCTGACCTGAACAGCAGCCAGGTAGCGTCTATCCCCAGCTCGTCCGTACCGTCGTCTATCCCATCGGATATTCCATCCAGTGAAGAACCGTCGTCTGAGGAGCCGGTTTCCAGTGAAGATCCGTCGTCGTCTTCCTCTGAGCCTTCCAGCTCTGAGGGAACATCCAGTGAGCCATCATCCTCGGAAGATGGTTCCGCAACGGATCCAAGTGAATAGGAATCGCAGGCTTTAGCGGGGAGAAGGATTCTCCCCGCTTTTTTGTAATGGATTGGTTCCCAAAAAACTGGCGGTTCCCTTTTTCTGTATTTTGTGTTATGATAAAAGAGAGTAATCAGGAGTAAACATGAGAAATCCTGAGATTTTGAGAGATAATTTCGAATAACCTCGAATTTTTGCCGATAACCCTGTTTGAAAGCATTGCCGTAAGATGGTAAACTGTATTTCGTGACAGCACAATCGTATCTGAGAGGTGGACGGTTTGAACCAGGCAAAATTATTGTTGGTGTCGGCGGATGCCTTGCCGGAGGTGTTCCGGCGGGTTGTGGAAGCGAAGCAGTATTTGATGTCAGGCGCGGCTGCCAATACTTCCGAGGCCGCTAGAATGGCGGGAATATCCCGCAGCGCTTATTACAAGTATAAGGATTCCGTTTATCCCTATCAAAGCAAGGGGGCCAGCCGTCTGGTGACCATTCACGCAGTGCTGGAGGATCGTCCCGGTGTGCTGATGGCGCTGATTTCCTCTTTTTATGATGCCGGCGCCAACATCCTGACGGTGAATCAAAATATCCCGGTGATGGGTGCGGCGCTGGTTTCCATTTCTGCCAGAGTGGATATGATCTGCAAATGACAGCCAACTTTATTATCCGCTAGTAAATCTTTATCTACATTCTTGCCATAAAAGATACAGGGAACTGCCGATAATGTCTTTAAATCAACCTCTTTGGCAAAGTCAAACCGTTCAGCATGGTCGCCTGTTATTACGAACAGTGTATCCGGTTTATCTGATTCAACTTTTTCAATAAAATTTCCTATACTTTGATCAGCATACCAGATATGTCCCATTTCATTTAAAATTTCTTCATCAGAACTCAAACTATCCGGCAATTTTTGTTTTATTTCTTCTTTAGGAAAGCCTTTGGCTACAACGTCTATATTATAAGGCGGATGATTACTTGTCGTTAAAATAATATGGAATGTTCTTTCATCTTTTTCTTCAGCTATATATTTTTCTACATATTTGAACAATATTTCATCAGGGCATCCCCATGAATTTCCGCCTTCATACTGAAAATCGCCTGCACAATGAAACTCATCAAAATTTTGGGATAAAGTAAACTGTTTGATATCCTGCCAAGCTTCAAACCCGCCATACCAAAAAACTGTTCTATATCCCAAAGCTTTCATAACACTACCGATTCCTGTGCCATATTTTGTTTTATAACTTTCCGGCTGGCTGTTAGGATAAAGTCCAGCATCTGCCAGTCCAGTCACGAAACCATTGATCGTAGGCATCGTTCCCGTCCCCTGAGCTAACATAAAATTGGTTTTAAAACAGTTAGGCGTATTGATCAAATTTTGTTCCTTTGTTACTAATCCCAAATCTTTATATTCTGGTAAAAATGGCCATAAAGCATGGCTTTCGCCGATTATAAGCACCACATTCCCCGGCGGCTGCTGCAATTTTGGAACAGCAACAACTTTTTTAAAGGCTTCATCAATATTGCCGGCTGAAGGATTCCCTCCTAATAATTCTATTTTTTGCCGAAGTGCATCCGCACTAATTTCTACATTATTAATTTTTTTAATTTTTCCAGCAATACTTTTAACTCTGTATAATGACTGTCCGTCATCCAATATAGCTTCATTAAGTAAATTGGATTTAAGCCGTTCGGCATTTTCCCAATTTACTGATCCTGCATAACTAAATGCCCCCCCATAACGAACAAATATCCAAAATATTGTCAAAAATATTATTATACCAAAACTATATAACCATCTTTTATTTTTGCTGATAAACTTGATCTTATATGTTCTTGTATCTAAAAATTTGCATAATATCCATGCTAAAATAATCCCACATATAATTGCTGCTGGCAAACGCCATAACAGCTGATATTCATTAACAGCAGTATCTATGATAGCACTGATATCATCATACATACCATTAATAAGCATGATATTGAATCCTGAATTAAAAATTTTATAATAAGGCACTCTTGCAAAAAATAAAACTGTAAATAACACTACTGATAATGAAGAAATTACTTTTCTCAACAAATCAGACGGCCATTTTGTAAATAACAGCTGCGGCAGCGTTGCAAAAACAGCTGATATCAATACTATTATCCCTGTGGTTTTAAGGCTCAACCTCAATCCATACCACAAACAGAGTATAACTTCCCTATAACTGCCATCTTCAAGCTGATAACTATATATGCTGATAAAAACAATTCTAAACAACGTAAATAAAATTGTAAAAAACAAAAACAGCTTTAATTCCTGCTGTAAATTTCTAAAGAACAAACTGAATTTTTCCAACTCGAACCAACTCTCTTAATAATAAACCAGAAAAAGCGGATATCATATCCGCTTTTTTATTATTTATCCAACATTGTATCAGCTGCTGCCACAACCTGTTCTACCGTCATCCTGGACATACACTGCATATCATCGCAGCTGTGCTTCATTCCGTCCGCACATCCCTGACAAGGCGGTTGTGCCGTAACTATTACAGCATCCTTTGTATAAGGACCATAAAGCTTTGGATTTGACGGTCCATACATAGCAACGATAGGCACCTTCTGGCTGATAGCCACATGCATAGGACCGCTGTCATTAGTAATAATCAAACAACAACGGCGCATTGCAGCGGCCAGCCCACCAATAGCAAAATGTCCTGTAGCAATAATCGGCCGTGTTTGCATATAACCTGTTGCTTCCGCAACCATCTCTTCATCCATTAGCCCGCCAAAAAATACTGTTTTATACCCCTTGGCCGCAAAAATATCTGCAACCTCAGCAAAACGTTCCGGCGGCCAGCGTTTAGTCGGTACGGCGCTGCCAATATTAAAGCCAATCAGTTTATCCTGATCAGTAATATTTTGTTCCTGCCAGAAAAGCTCTGCTTCTAAAAAATGTTCTTCCCCCGGAAAAATTTCCAGACCGTTATTACTCAGATCCTGCACACCTAACTGCTGCAATACATCAAGATACATATCAGCAGCATGCATAGACCTATCCAACGGCGTAAAAACATCCCAAAACCACTTAAATATTTTATGCGTCGTACCTGTACGCAGTTTAACACTTGTCATCGCATCAATAAAAGAACAGCGCTCGTTAGGATGCAAATTAATGAGCACATCAAAATCAAGTTTGCTTAAATGCCTGGAACAGGCCCATAGAGACAAAATACTGTTGTCACGTCCTTTTTTATCTATCGTGACAACTTCATCAAGGTACGGATTAAAAAGCACCACATCTTTTAGTTTTTCATCTACCAGCATAGTAATATGTGCATCAGGTGCAGCTTTACGCAGAGCATGGATAAAAGGCGTCGTTAAAGTCAAATCACCCAAGTGCATTAAAAACGTTACCAGTATCTTCTTGCCATTGAGTTCAACCATTACAGCCTCCTGCTTTTCTCGATATAAACCGCATATACCATCTCAGGTGTTATGTCATACATACAATGCCAATCGTCACATTCTTTTTTTAAACAACCGGCACATGCAGCCGTACTCAAAATAACCGTCGCGTCATCAGAGCCATACGGGCCGGTCCGATCAGCTTTAGTCGGTCCATACATAGCAATCAAAGGTTTCTTCAACGCTGCTGCAAAATGCAGCGGCCCTGTATCCGCGCTGATAAAAAGCTTACAGCCTTTAATAAGCGCTGCTAATTCGCGCAGACTGGTCTGTCCGATCAAATTTATAAGCTGCATAGGTTTTCCAGCCAACTCCGTAATTTTTTCTCCTTTAGCAGTATCATCAGGTCCACCTGCCAAAACAACACTGCAGCCATCAGCAATGATCATTTTGATCAAACTAGCATAATGCTCTGCCGGCCACTCTTTTGTTTTCCACCTTGCCCCGGGAACAACAACTATATATTCACCCTGCAGCTCATTTTTCTGTAATTTTTCCTGCACAGAAACAGTCTCTTTGGACAAATCAGGCAACGGGAAAACAATTTGCTCTGCCGAAGCGCCTAAATAACGTGCCACATCAAGATAACGCTCAATAACATGGTCATTACTGTGACTGCCGCAAATCGCTTTACTGACCAACCCGCTGCCTTCACGCATTTCACAATATCCAATGCGATCAGAACAACCGCTGATAGCTGCAAGCACCGCACTCTTAAACAACCCCTGCATATCTACTACCAGATCAAATTTTTTAGAATGCAATAATCGGCGCATTTCCAGGAAATACGCCAATTTAGCCAGTAAATTCATTTTATTGAACTTTACCTTATCAAAATAAATTATCTCATCAATAACAGGCGGATCAGGTACAAAACCGGCAAACTGCGGATGCACCAGCCATGTTATTTTCGCTTTGGGAAACCGCTGCCGCAAAGCTACCGCAAAAGGCAGCGTGTGCAAAATATCACCCAATGAACTCATTTTGATCAGTAAAATATTTTTATATTCCATGTATGCCTCTAATAACACTTATTTAAGGAATTATCAGCTTGATAAAGTCCAATAAATTTCCCTTTTCAAACAAATACCCTTTGATCCCGGCGGCCTCTGCCGCTTCTACATCACGTCTCTTATCACCAATCAGAAAAGATTTATCCTGATCGATATCATATTCTGCCATAGCCTGTAAAATAAGTCCCGGTTTCGGTTTGCGGCACTCGCAGTCAACAGCATACTCAGCAACTCTGCCAGACGGTAGATGCGGACAATAATAAAACTTTTCTATCTTCCCGCCGCTGTTAAAAACAGTATCTGACATATACTGATGTAGTTTTTCCATTTCAGCGACCGTATAATAACCTCGTGCTATCCCGCTTTGATTAGTCACGACAAAAACAAGGTACCCAGACTGTGTTAAATAGGTTATTGCCTCCAGCGCGCCTTCTATCCACTTCAGTTCATCGATCTTATATAAATAAGCTTTATCGATATTCAGCACACCGTCGCGGTCAAAAAAGACTGCCTTATGCGCCATGAGTATAATAACCGCCGCTCTTGTTCAGGATAGCGCAGTATTCAGCAACAGCTTCATTCACGTCAGTAAAACCTCCGTCATACCCTGCCGCCAAAAGATTCGTCGCATCTGCCTGAGTATAGCTCTGATATTTACCCTTTAATACTTCTGGGAACGGCACATATTCCAATTCGCCGCTGCCAAAATGTTTCAGTACACCTTGGGCCAAAGTATTAAAAGTATGGGCATGCCCTGTTCCGCAGTTAAAGACCCCGCTGATTTCAGGATGATCCCAGAAGAAGAAATTAACTTTAACAACGTCTTTTACATAAATAAAATCTCTTGTCTGTTCACCGGCACCATAATCTCCGTAAGCATCAAATAATTTAACCTTTTTCTCTGCCAGCCATTGATTATACATCTGGAAAACCATAGATGCCATTTTACCCTTATGATTTTCCTGCGGACCATAAACATTGAAATAGCGCAGGCCGACTAACTGACTGTTGGTCTTGCCAAAATAACGACGGGCATAATTATCAAAAAATAATTTGGAAAACGCATAAACATTTAAAGCTTCCTCACAGGCAGGTTCTTCACGAAATCCGTTTGTACCGCTGCCGTAAGTGGAAGCCGACGATGCATAAATCATCTGTATCTTACGGTCAACTGCAAAATGCATCAGATTTTTCGTATATTCAAAGTTATTCTGCATCATATATTTGCCATTATATTCCATCGTATCAGAGCAGGCGCCTTCGTGGAAAATAACATCAACATTCTCATGAGCAAATTTACCAGCCTTTAAAGCCTCAGAAAAATCCATTTTATCCATATAATCCATGACCTTCAGTCCCTGGATGTTTTTAAATTTGACCATATTAGTCAGATTATCCACAACTAAAATATCATCGCGTCCGCGATCATTTAAGCCTTTAACGATATTACTGCCGATAAAACCTGCACCGCCGGTTACAATAATCATAGTTTTCCCTCCTTCACAAATTGAGCTATCTGCTCCACAATACCAGTCGTCGAATAGCCATCTTCAAAATCAATGATCCTGACTTCGCCTGCATATTCCCTTCCGGCAACTTCCTCAGGTTTATAATCACCGCCCTTGACTAAAATATCAGGACGTATTTTTTCAATCAATTCCGTTGGTGTGTCCTGTTCAAACAATACCACTGCGTCAACACAAGCCAGTGCCGCTAAAACGCGTGCACGGTCAAGCTCATGTACTAAAGGTCTGACATCACCTTTCAGTTTCCGTACCGAAGTATCAGAATTCAACCCAACGACTAAATGCCTGCCGAGCCTGGCCGCTTTTTCCAAATAGCTGACATGCCCTACATGCAGAATGTCAAAACAC
>OHIK01001169.1_pt1 | contig 11339 bp, 8 predicted proteins | sample 1568241 | NCBI WGS metagenome assembly OHIK01 (sample SAMEA3879567, study PRJEB24766) | human gut metagenome | biome: human-associated habitat; feature: feces | place: USA | collected 1985/1987 | reverse complement strand
TGCTGAAAGAGATTTTGCCCTTGGTGATTCTCTCATAAAGATAGGTGATAAAAAGAAAGGTGATATCTATTTAAAGAGGGTTAACTATGATACCTACTACCCTTTTTCTGCTTATTATGAAAGAGAGGCATTAAAACTATTAGGTGAAGAAAATGAGGAGTTTAAAAATCTTTTAAATCTTAAGTTCTATTATGATTTTTCCTTAATAGATAATTTTTCAACTGATAAACTTCTAAATATAGGACATTTCTATCATTCTAAAAAAGTTTATGATAGGGAGAAAGATTTTTATGAAAAAATTTTAAATATTTGCAGGAAAATATTTTTGAAAATCTATATTACAAGGAATTTGCTAAAGTTTAAATGAATTTCAGCTTAAAAACGAAAGATATATATAAAATCCTGCAAAACCTGTTCGGGAATTGCAGGTCATACCGTACAAGCATTTCTTCATAAAATGACAAAGAAAGAAAAATGGGGAGGCTGGTGAAATGAGGATAGAATATGTCCAGACGCTGTTTGGACGTCATTTTCTCATAGGCGAGACGAGTCCGGATTTACTTCCTGAGGAAAGGAAGAAGCGGATTTTCCGAACGCAGAAACAACTGTCCGCTCTGTCTGCTGGAAAACTCCAAAGGGGGGAAAAAGCTTGTACGGATTGTACGCAAGGCAGTCGGTAGAGAAACAGGACAGCATTTCTGTGGAAAGTCAGCTGGAATTCTGCCGGTTTGAAATTAAAGGGCAGGCATTCCGTACGTATATCGACCGAGGCTTCAGCGGAAAAGATACTCGAAGGCCTGGCTTCGAAGCACTGATGGAGGATATCCGCAGGGGAGAAATCCAAGCGGTCGTAGTGTATAAGCTGGATAGGATCAGCCGTTCCATCGTTGATTTTTCCAATATGATGGAAGTTTTTCAAAGCTATGGCGTAAGTTTTATTTCATCTACGGAAAAATTTGACACCTCGACACCAATCGGGAGAGCTATGCTGAATTTATGTGCGGTGTTTGCCCAACTGGAACGGGAAACCATACAAAAGAGAGTCAGCGACGCCTATCGATCCCGAAGTCAAAAGGGATTTTATATGGGAGGGAGAGTGCCCTTTGGCTTCCGTGTGGAGCAAATCAAAATGGATGGGATATCCACAAGCCGGTATCAGCCTGTGAAGGAAGAAATCCGCTGGGTAAAGGAAATGTTTTCGTTTTACGCCCAACAGGAGGCCAGCTTGGGAGAACTGGCACAGTACCTAAAGGAATTGGGAGCGGTAAACCGTCAAGGAAAGGCTTTTTGTCCGGCTAGGCTGGGGGAGCTCATTCGAAATCCGGTTTACGTCAAGGCGGACGGGAAGGTTTATCAATTTTTTCGCGATCGGGGCGTTCGCCTTCTGGATCCGCCTGGATGGTATACAGGAGAAAGAGGATGCTATCTGTACCAAGAGGAAAAAGGCTCTAAAGCGGCTCTGACGGGATGCCTGGCGGTGCTGGCGCCTCACAGGGGAATTATTGATTCCGACACTTGGCTTGCCTGCCGAAGAAAATGTCTGGAGCACCGACGGGCCGGGCCTAAGGGAACGGAAAAGAGTTCCTGGCTTGTAGGGAAGGTTGCGTGCGGCATTTGCGGCAGCAGTCTGGCGGTGAGGAAAAAAGGGGAGGGAGGAACCCGGTATTTTGTTTGCGGCGGCAGAATCCGGCATAACGGATGCGAGGGACTAGGGACTATTCGAGCTCGGGAGCTGGAGGAGTTTATTTATCAAAGAATCGTGGAGAAGCTGAGAAGGACTCCGGCGGTGTCCGCAGAAGACGCCGGAAGGAAGGAGGCGGATAATAGAATCCTTTTGCAAAAATTAGAGCTGGAACGCCAGATTGAAGAGCTAACCAGCCAGGCTGCCGGCGCAGGCAAAGCGCTGATGGGTTATTTAAGCCAAAAGGCCGAGGAGCTGGAGAGGAAAAAATACAGCCTGGAAAAAAACTTGGAGCATAAAACAACCTTAAAGAGAGGAAAAACACCCCAAAGCCTTGCGGAGGCTTTAACGGTTTGGAATAAATTCTCCAATCAGGAGAAAAGCTTAGTAGCGGATAGCGTGATAGAAAAAATAACGATTTTCAAGGACAAGGCCGAGCTTTCCTGGCGGTACTGATTTTTAAATACCCCAAAGCATATAAAAAGCCATGGCGGCGAGAAAAAAACGCTGCTTTGCGTTTCGAAAAGAGGATAGCCTGACTGGAATGCGGAAAGAAACGGCTGCCGTCCAGGAACGAGAATCTCATTGATTTATCTTACGGCTGTTAAAATATCAAAATTCTCAAAGAAGGTGGAAAACAATCCGTCCCCCATCTTTTCTTCTGTGATGGAAATCCGATAAGGGAAGCCTAAATCGCCAATTACCTTTTCCTTATACGGTTTGGGGAAGGATTGCGGATAGCCACCGACCGCCTAGACAGTAAAAACTTCTATGCTTTCAACCCTGGTTTTGATAAAAACTGCAAGAAAAAATAAAGAAATCATTAAAATTAATAATTTCGTAAGAACTTAAAATTTTAACCAAGAATAGAGGATGATAAGAATCATCCTCTATTTGTTTTTTCCAAAAAAGATGAATAAAAATTGAATATTTTTCAAATGTACTGAAAACAATTTGATAAGAGGCTTTCTTAAGCGGGTATGGTCAAATATCACAAAGATTGAATTTGCTTTTTGTTTGATGTATAATTGGAAACCGAGATTGATAAAAAAGAAAGGAGTGATTGGCGGTTGTCTGCTGCCTTAAAAGGTACGGCGAGGAAATTTTTATGGGATCACAGTGCGTTTCGCTGCTGCTATTTTCTGTCTTTGTTTTTAAGCTCTCTTTGCTTTGTTGAATTAGGTTTCCAGATTTTGACCGGCGTGACTATGGTGTGGTCGGTTTTAATTCTAATCGATATATTCCGCCGCCTTTACCCCAGAAAGAATTTAAAGTATTTCGGACTGCTCTGCGCGTTTGTTGCCTGCGGCTTGGCAACCGCTCTCCTTCATGCGGAGGATAACCTGGTTACCAATCTGGTGATGATGTATCATGTGGCGGTGTGCTTTTTCATTGTCTACGGAATGCATTCGGAGCGGGATAAGGAAAAGGTGCGCCGGGAAATGTTTTTTATGGCGAAAATCCTGGCGTTCCTCATTACGGTATTCGCCGCGGCGGGCCTCTTAGCGGCGTTTCTTTTCACTAGGGTAAAGGCGTTTTCCTATTGCATCGGTTTGATGGATAACCGTTTTACCGGCCTTTATACCAATCCTAATATCGCGGCCTATGTCAGCGTGGTGGGGCTTGTGTGCATCCACCTGATGTATGGAAAAAGCCGGGGCGGCGCTGAGAAAAGAGAACTGCCCAGATGGTTTTTAAATCTTGGAATTGCCGTCAATGTATTAACAGTGCTCCTGTCCGACTCCAACGCCTCGATGGTGTTCCTGCTGGTATACGGCACGGCCTTTTTGTTCACCCGGATGTACCGGAAAAATGGGTTTTCCAAAGGAAAAATCCTGGTGAGGAAAACCGTTTTGGTCCTGCTGGTTGCCCTGACGGCTTCCGTCGGATGCTTTGCCTTGAGGGAGGTCAGCCAGTATGGCATGGCGCAGGCGATCAATGCGCTGCATAAAAGCGGTACCACAGTGGTTACCTCTGACGCGGCCACATCGGCTTCTGAGGTGCTGGTGACCATCGGAAGAGACGGCAATTATGAGCTTTCCAGCGGACGGCTGGATTCCTTGCAGAAAGCTATGGTGCTTTATCAAAAGAATCCGATCCTGGGAATCGGCAAGGGCAATATTCTGGAATACGGCAACCGCTATTTGGCAAGAGGGTTTCAGTTTTTTGACCTGCATAACGGCTACCTGACCATTCTGATTTCCTGCGGCACGGTAGGCTTAGGGCTTTTCCTGGCTTTTGCCGTGCTGGCCGCCAGAAAAGTGATGAAGGCCGTATTCCGCAGATATTCTCAGCGGGGCGAGCGGGAGCTGGTCATCCTTTTCTGTTCTCTGTGCGCTTACGCGGTATACGCGTTATTCGAGCGGGCGCTGCTGTTCGATATCACCTTTATGGTGGTTTCCTTCTGGATGCTGTTCGGCTACACGATGAACGAAACCTTGATCGAGGAACCGTTCCTATGTCCGGTTACTGTCCGCAGCAGGGTGAAAAAGGCAAAAGAGCCCGTGGGTGCGCTGCCGGCCTTGACACGCCGCACAGGGAATGATATAATCTAAACAAATTTAATAGCTGTCTTCGGGGCGGGGTGAAAGTCCCCACCGGCGGTAACCCTTTCAAACATGGGAAGCCCGCGAGCTGCTTGCTGATCTGGTGAGATTCCAGAGCCGACGGTATAGTCCGGATGGAAGAAGAAAAGAAGCGTTTGCTTTTGCGCGTCCCGGATTTTTTCCGGGACGTTTTTTCGTTTCAGTGGACAGCGCGAAAGGAAGATGTTTTTATGAAGCAATCGTCAAAAACCATTCGCCTGGCTCAAATGGCCATGCTGGCCGCCATCTCCGTGATTTTGGTGGCCTTCGTCAGAATTCCCCTGGTCCCTGCGGCGCCGTTCCTGGTGTACGATATGGCGGACGCTCCCGTTTTGATTGGGACGCTGCTGTTTGGCACGGTGCCGGGGCTGACAATCCTGCTGGTGGTGTCGGTTATCCAGGCGTTTATGTTTTCCTCCGACGGCTGGGTGGGCCTTCTGATGCACTTTGTGGCCTCCGGCGCTTTGGTGGCGCTTACCGGCTGCTTTTACCATCATAAAAAGCGGATGAGAGATGCCGTCATTGGAATGATCCTGGGCTCTGTGGCGATGACGCTGATTATGATCCCCATGAACTATATCTTTACCGTTCATGTTTACGGCACCCCAAAGGAAGTGGTAGACGCCATTCTTCTGCCCGGTATCATTCCGTTTAACCTAATCAAAAGCGGCGCCAACAGCCTTCTGGCGGGAATTTTGTTCAAGCTGCTTTCCCCGTTTGTCCGCCGGAATAAAACTATCATCGGCCAATCGTGAAAAACATATCAAATCGCCTAAAATTCGGGAAGGATTTTCTTGCAGGTTTTCTCTTTACTTTTTCGCAATCTATGGTAAACTAAAATTACAAAAGAATAGACCCTTATCAAGAGCGGCGGAGGGAACAGACCCTGTGATGCCCGGCAACCTGCGGTTTGCAAGGTGCCAATTTCTGCGGGAAAACCGGAAGATGAGGTTAAGTGAAAACGAGCCGTCCGGAATTTCCGGGCGGCTTTTTTTGCGGAATGAGCGAAAGACAACCGGACTGGCAGAGGGGATAAGGCAAATTAGGATTAGGAGGAATATTGGAATGACAAAGAAATTTTTTACGTCTGAATCAGTAACAGAAGGGCACCCGGACAAGGTGTGCGACCAGATTTCCGACGCGGTGCTGGACGCGATTTTTGAACAGGATCCTCAGGCACATGTGGCCTGCGAGGTAACCGCGACCACCGGAATGATTCATGTAATGGGAGAGATATCAACCACCTGTTATGTGGATATTCCCGCAGTGACCCGGGAAGTGGTGAAAAGTATTGGCTACGATGATCCCGCATGCGGCTTTGACGGCAATACCTGCGCGGTGCTGACCTCTATTGACGCCCAGTCTCCGGATATCGCGATGGGCGTCAACGAGTCCTTAGAGGTAAAGGAGGGAGCCGGAGACGCTGATGACCAGATCGGCGCCGGGGACCAGGGAATGATGTTTGGCTATGCCTGCGACGAAACCCCGGAGCTGATGCCCTTGCCGATCTCCCTGGCCCATAAGCTTTCCAAGCAGCTTGCCAAGGTGCGGAAAGAAGGGAGCCTGACTTACCTGCGGCCGGATGGCAAAAGCCAGGTCACAGTGGAATATGACGGCGATGACCGCCCGGTTCGTGTGGAAGCGGTGGTGGTTTCCACCCAGCACGACAGCGGCGTGACCCTGGAACGAATTCGTGAGGATATCCAGCGCGAGGTTATCCGTCCGATAATCCCGGAGGAGCTGATGGATCAGGATACCAAGATCTACGTCAACCCGACCGGACGGTTTGTAGTGGGCGGACCGGTAGGTGACAGCGGCCTGACAGGCAGAAAGATTATCGTCGATACCTATGGCGGATACTCCCGGCACGGCGGCGGGGCGTTTTCCGGCAAAGATCCTACTAAGGTAGACCGCAGCGCGGCCTACGCGGCCCGGTGGGTAGCGAAAAACGTGGTCGGCGCCGGGCTGGCGAGAAAATGCGAGCTGCAGCTGGCCTACGCGATCGGCGTGGCTCGGCCGGTGTCGGTGCGGGTGGATACCTTCGGTACCGGCAAGCTTGACGACCAGCTTCTTGCGAAGGCCATTCAAAAAGTGTTCGATCTGCGTCCGGCGGCGATTATCCGAGCGCTGAAGCTGAGACAGCCGATCTATCGGAGCCTTGCGGCTTACGGTCACATGGGCCGGGAGGATCTGGGCGTAGAATGGGAAAAGCTGAATCGGGTAGATGAGCTGAAAGCGGAAGCGGCTAAGCTGGCGTAAACAGAAAGAAATCCGGGATTTGGGGCTCCAGAATCCCGGATTTTTTATTTGAGACGATACAGCCTGACTGTGGCGGTTCTATAAAAGCAGAGGGCATGAAACGTTGAAAGCAAGGAATTAGAAAGGCGCTCCTTTAACGGTAACTGGCGCTGTAAAGCGGCGGCTGGTTTGCGGCCGGACCGCGTCAAAGCCAATGCGGGCGCCGCAAAATCAGGAATAGGGAAGGCTTACTAGTAATGAGCCTGAACAGGCCGGTGTAGGGTATTATGCGTTGGCCGGCCAAGCAGATACGCCGCAGCAGAAACCGTCTCGTAAAAATGTACCTGCTGGATCAATGAATGCTTAGCGTTAAATCGGGAAGGGGCTGCGGCCTTTTCACGCTTTAACCAAGCGGCTGGGAAAGCTGCGGCGATAGAAACCAATCGCACCCATAGATCTATTCAAGCGGTATGCTTATATTAGGATGGCTTTTTAGAGTGTAATGTGTGATTCAGATCCCTATGGATAGGATAAGCGATACTGGAATAGCAGCGAAAAGGGCGGCGGTAATCTCCGCCTTTTTATATTTGAGCGTTCTGAGAGGAAAAACGCGCTAAGATTATGTCACAGGATAAGCCCCGAGAGAATAAGATAGCGTGAGGTGATAGGAATGCTTGAAACAATTTCTGCCATAATCTGCGTGCTGTTTATCATTATCGGGTTAGTGGAAGTCTTTCGAAGTATTGTTTTGTTTGTTCTCCGGCCGAAGGGAGAGGATACCGCTATGACCATTGTTCCCATTTGCGGGCATAATGAAGAGGCCGAATATCTTTTGAGAAGCGCCGCCGCCAGAGTGAAGTGGGCTGACAACGGCAGAGAGCGCCGGGTCATCTGCTTGGATTGCGGCATGGATTTGGAAACTAGGATGATCTGCGAAAAGTTGGTTCATTCCTATGGGTTTATGGAGCTCTGTACGATGGAAGAGCTTCAAGGCATGCTGCGCGATCAGTGCTTCTAGCCGGCCCGGTCTTTTGGCAGGGGGCCGGCTCTTTGTTCCAATTTCTGCCGTGCGGCAGGCAGTTCATTTTCTCTGTTTAAATGGTAAAGTGCTTTTTGGCAATGCTAAAATTTAAAGATAACGACTGGGAACAGGAAGGCTGCGGCCTGTGGCCTGCGGCGGAGAGGACGGCTGGAAGGATAAGGTTTCTTTTTCATGAAGTAAGCCGCAGGCTTCCATGGGAAAGCAGCCAGAGTGCGGAGAAAAAAGTCCCTGCGCGGCTTAAGGGCTCCAGCTAAGGAGGCTCCTGAGTTCGAGAAGGTACGCCGTATTTTCTGTTAAGCCCTATGCGGCGGGGCGTTTTTGTGTTATCATAAGGGTACAAAAACGTAAGACGGTGAAAGCCGGTGTCCAGCGGCTGAAAAGGGCCTGTAATACAATAAGAGGTTTTTCAGCTTTTAAAACGGCTTTGCTGATTTGACGTTAAAGACCACTGTATAGAAAAGGCAGACGTAAAACGGGGATGAGGCAATGGGTGAAAATCAGTTGTTGGAGCTGACCGGCTCGGTGGAGCAGGTGATCTACCGCAATGAGAAAAACGGATATACAGTGCTTTCCCTTTTGGCCGGAGACGGCGAGGTAACGGCGGTAGGCACTTTGCCTTGGGTAAACGCAGGGGAGACTTTGCGCTTGGTAGGCGAGTGGAAAACCCACCCGAATTTTGGCACACAGTTCGCCGCAGTGGCCTGCGAACGGTTCCAGCCGGCTGGAGAAGGGGCGATCCTGCGCTATTTGTCATCCGGCGCCGTGAAGGGGATCGGCCCGGTCATGGCCGCAAGGCTGGTAGACGCCTTCGGTGATCAAACCCTTGAGGTTTTAGAGAACCATCCCGAGCGGCTGGCCTCAGTCAAGGGAATTTCCAAGGCAAAAGCCCAGCAGATCGCTTCAGAGCTTCATAATCTTTCCGGAATCCAGGAGGTCATGTCCTATTTAGGAGCTTTTGGCATTTCGCCGGAGGAAGCGCTGCAAATTTGGAAGGTGTGGGGAGACGCGGCGGTAGAGATGATCCGTATGGATCCCTATGTCCTTTGCCGGGAGCCGGTTTCCATTGACTTTGAGCGGGTGGATGCGATTGCTGCCTCTCTGGAACGGCCGCACGATGAAAGGGGGCGGATTCGGGCGGGAATCTCCTATGTGCTGCTGCACAACATGAACAACGGGCATACCTGCCTGCCCAAGGACCGCTTGCTGCCTGCCGCCGCCAGCTATCTGGAAATCGAGGAAGAACTGGCGGATGAAATCCTATATGAGATGATCCAGGACTTGACGCTGGAGCTGGATTTAATCAACGGCAGAGAGTTTATTTTTACGCCGAAAATGCATCAATGCGAGATCTATATCGCGGCCAGAATGCTGATGATGCTGAATTTTCCCGCCCAGAGCATCACCGGTGTGGAGGAAGCGGTGGCCGCCATTGAGGCGCAAAGCGGGATACAATACGCCCAGCAGCAGAAACAAGCAATCACAGAAGCGCTTTCTAAGGGAATGCTGATCCTGACCGGAGGCCCGGGCACGGGAAAGACAACCACTTTGAACGGCATTTTAAATATTTTAGAACAAAATGGGGAACGGGTGTATTTAGCCGCTCCCACGGGGCGGGCTGCCCAGCGGATGTCGGAGGTGACCCGGCGGGAGGCCAAAACGATTCACAGGATGCTGGAAGTGGAATGGGATCCACAGGACAGGCCGGTGTTTACCCGCAACGAGAAAAATATGCTGGATTGCGATACCTTGATTCTGGACGAGCTCTCTATGGTGGACAACGCCTTGTTTGAGGGGGTTCTGCGGGCTCTTCCTCTGGGCTGCCGTTTGATTTTAGTAGGAGATACAGACCAGCTTCCCTCTGTCGGTCCAGGAAACGTATTAGGGGATCTTATCGCTTCGGGGCTGTTGCCAGTGGTACAGCTGACAGAGATTTTCCGCCAGTCCATGCAAAGCCTGATCGTCACCAACGCTCATCAGATCGTCCAGGGACAGATGCCGGAGCTTGGGAGAAAGGACGGCGACTTTTTCTTTTTGCCGAACCAGGATCCCGTTTCTATCCGGGATACCATTGTGGATTTATGCCTGCGCCGGCTGCCGGCCTCCTACGGATATTCTCCGGTATTTGATATCCAGGTGCTGTCTCCCGGCAGAAAAGGGGAATTAGGGACGATTGCTTTGAACCAGTCGCTGCAGTCGGCGGTCAATCCTCCGGAAAAGGGGATAAAAAAAGAGATTACCGTCAACGGTGTGCTGCTCCGGGAGGGCGACAAGGTGATGCAGGTGAAAAATAATTATAATATTCCCTGGGAAAAGGATGACGGCACCTTAGGGGAAGGCGTGTACAACGGCGATGTAGGAATTTTGCTGGAGGTAGACCGAACCGGCAGCGCTGCGGTGCGATATGACGACAAGGTGGCCGCTTATGATTTGGAAAGCATCGGAGATCTGGAACTCGCCTACGCGGTTACGGTGCATAAAAGCCAGGGCAGTGAGTTTGAGGCTGTGGTGATGCCTATGTATCCGGGCCCCCGGCAGCTATACTACCGAAACCTGCTGTATACCGGCGTTACCCGGGCGAAAAATCTTCTGGTGATGGTGGGAACTCCGAAAACTGTGGAACGGATGGTGGAAAACAACCGTAAGACTAAGCGGTATACGGGACTATGCTACTTCCTGCTCCGAGCTGCGGAGGAAACGGAATGAAATTTTTGAGAAAATTACTAAGAAGCTTTTATCCCGCCCGGTGCCCCTATTGCGGCAAGGTTACCAGACCCTTTGGGGAGGGCTGTAAGAACTGTGTGTCACAGAATCCGGCGCAGTCGAAAGCCTTTTGGATTTATCATCCATATTTGAGAAATGATAACATTGAGCTTATTTGCTGTAGTGCCTGGCCTTACTGGGACAAGCCGAAAGCGGCGGTGCTCCGATTTAAATTTCACGGTCGGCGGGAATACGCGGAGTCCTTCGGCCTTTCTATGGCCAGGAGCGTAAAAGAAAACTTTTCTTCCGTTACATTCGACTTGGTTTGTGAAATTCCCTTAACCAAGCGCCGCCGCCGTGAAAGAGGCTTTGATCAGGCTCGCCTGCTGGCCAAGGAGCTGGCGCGCGGCCTAAAGCTGCCTTGCGTCAGTGCTTTGGAAAAGCCAAAGGGGAACCGAATCCAACATGAGTTGTCGTTTGCTGAGCGATGGGAAAATGTAAAGGGGGTTTACCGGCTGAAAAGGACGATTGATGTTCGGGGAAAAACTGTTTTGCTTTGCGACGACATCGTTACCAGCGGCGCGACAATGTGGGAGGCGGGGAGAGTACTGCTTCAGCACGGTGCGAAGGCGGTGTACGGCGTCAGTCTCTGCCGGGCCAAGAAGTGGGGAACGGAAGGTTGAAATTTACCCACAGGTATACTATAATAAATCTATATGTAGCCTATCCAGGCTGAAACGATAAAAGAAGCTGTACAAAGAGAAAAAAGGACAGGAGGCGTTTTCTTTGCTGGGAACAGATGCCGCAATTGATCTTGGGACATCCAGAACTCGAATTTATCTTCCGCAACAGGGAGTTGTGATAGATGAGCCATCCGTGGTGGCTGTGGACAATATGACGGAGGAAATTATCGCCATCGGCCAGGAGGCCTATGAAATGGTGGGACGTACCTCTCAGAGGCTGACGGTAACTTATCCGCTGGTAAACGGTGTAATTTCAAATTTTATCCTTGTGGAGCAGATGGTCGGCTATTTTCTAAAAAAGGTCAGCTCCAGCATGGTGTTTATGCCCCGGGTGGTGGCGTGTATTCCCG
>OHIK01001160.1_pt1 | contig 11391 bp, 7 predicted proteins | sample 1568241 | NCBI WGS metagenome assembly OHIK01 (sample SAMEA3879567, study PRJEB24766) | human gut metagenome | biome: human-associated habitat; feature: feces | place: USA | collected 1985/1987 | reverse complement strand
AGGCGTGTTCCATGAGAAAAAACCAAGGGGTTTTCCGTCAGTTCGCAAAGTATGTTTCCCTGAATGTGCTGAGCATGGTGGGGCTTTCCTGCTATATCCTGGCGGATACCTATTTTATTTCCGCCGGGGTGGGAAGCGACGGCATTGCCGCTTTGAATCTGGTGCTGCCGGCCTACAGCCTGCTCAACGGCATAGGGCTGATGGTAGGCATGGGCGGCGCCACCCGGTATTCCATTCTGCGGGGCGAGGGCCGGGAGGACGAGGCCAACCAGGTGTTCACTCACGCTGCGGGAATGGCGGCGCTTTTAGGAATCCTTTTCACTGCGGCGGGGCTTGTGTTCTCTTGGGAAATCGCCGGAGCCCTGGGAGCCTCTGGACAGGTGCAGGAGCTTGCCAGCATTTACCTGAGGACTCTCTTCACCTTTTCCCTGCTGTTTTTATTTAACAACCTGCTGGTCTGCTTTATCCGCAACGACGGACAGCCGAACCTTTCTATGGCCGCCATGCTGGTGGGGTGCCTGAGCAACATCGTGCTGGATTACGTCTTTATTTTCCCCCTGGGCATGGGGATGTTCGGCGCGGCCTTGGCTACCTGCGCCGCCCCCGGAATCGGCCTCCTTATTTCCTCCGCACACTTTCTCCGGCGGAAGAACAGCTTCCGGCCTGTCTGGTGCCCGCTGAACGGCAAACAAGCCCGGGGAATCCTTTCCCTGGGGGTTTCCTCCCTGATCACAGAGGTATCCTCCGGTATCGTTATGCTGGTGTTTAACCAGATCATTCTGTCCCTGTCGGGCAATGTGGGGGTGGCGGCCTATGGAATCATCGCAAACCTGGCGCTGATCGTGGTCTCTATCTTTACCGGCGTGGCCCAGGGAATCCAGCCTATCGTCAGCCGCAGCTTCGGCAGCGGTCAGATGCGGCATGTGAAGCAGATTTTTTATTACGGTCTTATTACGTCGGCGGCTTTCGGCCTGCTGTTCTTAGGAGTCGGCTGGTTTTTCTCCCAGCCGGTTGTGGGCGTCTTCAATCAGGAAAACAATCTGGAAATGGAGCGCCTGGCCAGCCAGGGCCTGCCCCTTTATTTTCTCGCGTTTCCCATGATGGGCGTTAATATCCTGGCCTCCTCCTATCTGGCATCCCTGTCTAAGGGAGGCCCGGCCTTTCTCCTCTCTGCTTTAAGAGGCGCCGCGGCGGTGATTCCGGCGGTGTTTATCCTCTCTCAGCTGTTCGGCCTTACCGGCGTGTGGCTGGCCGTGCCTTGCGCGGAGGCCCTGACGTTTCTGGTTTTTCTGGGAATGCTGCCGTTCTGCTTCCGCCACCCAAAAGGCTCCGGCGCGTAAAAAAACCACCGCAGCCGCCGGCGCCGCAGAACCGGGAGGCGAGGGCCCTGTTCAGGCGCGGCTCCGGGCGCAGAAAAACGGCGGCCGTAAATCGAAGTCGGCTGAGCCGGAAACGACGGGTTCTGCTTATAGGAGCCTAATAAAAAGCTAAAAAGGCCCCAAAGACTCCTTTGGAGTCCCGGAAAGCCTTTTTCTGTGGAGAGCCTCCCCGCGGCTATTTCCTGGCGGTCAGGCGTTCCGCCGAGTATTTCTGCTTGGTAGCCAAGCCGCCGCGGATATGCCGCTGGGCCTTGTTGATCTCTAAAACCGTTTTCACCCGTTTATATAATTGGGGATCCACATATTTTAAACGCTCTGCAACGTCCTTATGTACGGTGCTTTTGCTGACGCCGAATTTTTTCGCGGCCTTGCGCACGGTGGCTTTGCTTTCAATAATATATTCCCCTAGTTCGATGGCTCTTTCCTCAACAATGCCTTTCACCCTGTACCCTCCCTTTATGAATACGTTTGCTAATGTTTATGCAGGGATAAGAGGGATTATTATTATTCCAGCGGAAAACCTTTCACAGGCTGGGACGCGGCGGACGGAAAAGAAAAAATTAAGATTCATTGCGAACGGGATGGGCCTATGGTATAATGGCTTCATACCATTAGCGGAGCCAAAGCCGCAAACGAAAACCAGCGGACGCCCTTAGAAACCAGCGGGCCGAATAGGGCTTTTTTAGACAGGAGCAAATAAGAGCGTACCGCCGCAACAGGGAGAATCATCATGAAATTAAAAAGAACCGCCGCGGCCCTGACCGCGGCCGCAATGCTGACCTTGTGCGCCTGCCAGAGCGCACCGTCTCAGGTTCAGCTGGATCCCAGCTCACCGACCGCCATCGAAATCTGGCACTATTATAACGGCGCACTGAAGGAAGCCTTTGACTCCCTGGTAATAGAGTTTAACGAGACGGTGGGCCGCGAAAAGGGCATTGTGGTGGAGGCTTTCTGCCAGGGCAATGTGAACGACCTGATCCAGAAGGTGACAGACGCCGCCGATAAAAAGGTGGGCGCCAGTGAAATTCCGGATATTTTCTCCGCCTATGTGGATACCGCTTATGCCATGGACCAGAGGGGGCTGGTGGCGCCGCTGGATTCTTATATGACCCAGGAGGAGCTGGACCAGTACGTGGACGCATATATCGACGAGGGCCGGTTCGACCAAGAGGAAAACCTGAAAATTTTTCCGGTGGCGAAATCCACAGAGGTGTTCATGCTGAACAAAACCGATTGGGATAAATTCGCCGCTGATACCGGCGCCAGCCTGGATTCTCTATCTACTGTAGAGGGCGTGACCCAAACCGCGGCCCAGTATTACGAATGGTCCGGAGGCAAGGCGTTTTTCGGAAGGAACGCGGTGGCTAATTATTTTATCATCGGCTGCAAGCAGCTCGGCCACGAGATCTTCGCGGTGAAGGACGGAAAGGTAACCTTTGACACAGATGAGGATACCCTGAGAAAGCTGTGGGAAAATTATTATGTGCCTATGGTACAAGGACATTTTGGCGCCTATGGGAAATTTCGCTCTGACGATGTGAAGACCGGAGATTTGATCGCCCTGGTAGGCTCGACCTCAGGCGCGGCCTATTTTCCCACCCAGGTGACCATAAGCGATACAGAAAGCTATCAGATTGAAACCCTGGTGCTGCCGCCGCCTGTTTTTAAGGACGGGTCGCCTTACGCGGTTCAGCAGGGCGCCGGCATGGTGGTGGTGAAGTCGGACGAAAAGCGGGAATACGCGTCGGTGGAGTTTTTGAAGTGGTTTACCGACGCCCAGAGAAACCTGCAATTTTCTACAGAATCCGGTTATCTGCCGGTGAAAAAGGAGGCCAACAGCCTGAAAGCTCTGGAAGCCGCCGAGCTAAGCGGCGCAGCTGAAGCGCTGGAAAAGACCTTAACCGTGGCCATCGACGTGGTGAACGGCTATACCCTCTATACCAATAAAGCATTTGAAAACGGAACCAACGCCAGGAACGTGCTGGAATCTTGCATGACCGACCGGGCTCAGGCCGACCTGGAGCAAATTCAGGCTCTGGTGGACGGGGGAATGACCCGCAAGGAGGCCGCCGCTCAGTTTACCACGGAGGAAAGATTTCAGAGCTGGCTCAAGGAGTTCCGTGGAAAGCTGGAGGAATCCATTCAATAAACCGGAAAGCTGGAAGAAAGCATGAAAGAAAAATTCCGCCGAAGCTCTATAGGCACCAGAATGTTTCTGGTGATGGGCGTTGTTTTGCTGCTGCAAACAGGGCTGATCACCGGTTCTATCATTGGCAGCGGCGCCATTGAAAGGCTGAGTGAAGATTCTTATGATATTTTCAATCAGCAGATCATTACCCGAAAAAACTATTTAGAGTATGAAATGATTTCCTGGTGGTCCAACCTGATGGAAGCCGAGCAGGAGATTGAGGCGCATTTTTCCCAGGTGCTGGAAAAAAACAACGCCGGCTTTGATGAAATTGAAACCAATTCTGATCTGGCGGTGGAACTGCTGAGGAACAGCGCCGCGGATGTGATCGAGTTTTTGCGCCGCAACGGCGTGACGGGAGCTTTCCTGGTGCTGGAAGGCTCTCCGGCTGTGGATGACAACGGCGACACAGTAAAAAGCGGGTTATACTTTCGGAATATGGACCCCTCAACCGCCTCTCTGGATAATTCGGATCTCCTGGTCGAGCGGGCTCCGACCGCCATTACCAAGGAGCTGGGGATCCCGATGGATTCTGAATGGCATCCGGTCTTTCTTTTCAGCGGAGAAAACGACCAGAGGAACCTGTTTTACCAGAATCCCATCCGGGCGGCCCAAAGCTATCCGGATGCGCAACCAAAAGAGCTGGGCTACTGGAGCAAGCCCTTTTATCTGGATGAGGGGAGCATGCCGGCCATCACCTATTCGATACCCCTAAGAGCGCCGGATGGAACGGTTTACGGCGTACTGGGGGTGGACATTACCCTGGATTATCTAAGCAAGTTGCTGCCCTATACGGAGCTCTCAGAAGAGCCCAGCGCATCCTACGTGCTGGCGGTCCGCCAGCCGGATTCTAACCAATATGTTCCCGTGGTGTCCACCGGCCCGCTGTATACCTATCTGTATTCCGGCAGCGACGGCGCTCTCACAGCCGGAGAGCCGGTCAGGGAGAACTGCTTTTCTCTAGTGGATAACGGCAATTTTACCGATACCACCTATGCTTGTGTTCAGAAGCTGAAGCTTTATAACAACAACGCCCCCTTTGCAAACGACCAGTGGGTGCTGATGGGCGTGATTGAAAACCGGCTTCTTTTCGGCGCCGCAGATTCGGCTCGCATCGCCTTTTTCCTGGCCGTCGCCTTGACCCTGCTCATCGGCGCCGCCAGCATCTTTTATACCATCCGATCGACCACCAAACCAATTCAGTCTCTGGTGAATCAGGTTCGGGGGCTGAATCCTAGGCAGCCGGTGCGGCTCCAGCGGATCCACATTCGGGAATTCGACGAGCTGACCAACGCGATTGAAACCTTAGGCGAAGCGGTGGCAGATTCCGCCTCTAAGCTTTCTCAGATTGTGGAAATGGCCAGCTTTCCCCTGGGTGCCTTTGAGTATACCATCGGCGGCCGGGAGGTATACTTCACCACCAATTTTTTCAAAATCTTCCTGATCGGCCAGGAGAAGGGCTTGCAGTATCTTCCTCTGGACCGGTTTAAGGAGCTGATGCTCCCGATCGCGGAATATATTGATCCGGCCCTTTCCACCGATAAGGTCAAAACCTTCCGTTTAACGGATTCCCAGGGAAGTATCGTCTGGGTGCGGCTGAAGCTGATCGACAGCGAGCAGCATATGCTGGGCATCGCGGAGGATGTGACCCAGGAGATGGTGGAAAAGCAGAAAATCGAGTATGAACGGGATTACGACCTGCTGACCAATCTGCTGAACCGCCGGGCATTTCACAGCCGGATGAGGCAGCTGTTTCAGAACCGCGGCCGGATGAAGGTTGCGGCTCTGATTATGATGGATCTGGATAATCTAAAATATATCAACGATACCTTCGGCCATGATTACGGCGACCAGTATATCCGCGCCGCCGCCAACGCCCTGCGGATCGGTTCGCCGGAAAATGCGGTAATCTCCCGGATGTCGGGGGACGAATTTTATCTATTCCTATATGGCTATGATTCGGAAGACCAGGCCAGGGAGCGGATCGACCGTCTGCAAAAGAGCATTCAAACCTCCACCCTGGAGCTGCCTAACCGGCCGTCGTTCCGGATCCGGGCGTCCGCCGGCGTGGCCTGGTATCCTAAGGACTCTGAAAGCTATGAGCAGCTGATCCGATACGCGGATTTCGCTATGTATTCAGTAAAAAATATGACTAAGGGCCGGTTCGCGGAATTTAATATCACCGACTATGAAAAATCCGCTTACCTGCTTCATAACAGCGAGGAACTGAACCGGCTGATTGAGGAGGAGCTTCTGGATTACTATTTCCAGCCTATCGTGAACGCCCGCACCGGCCAGGTTTTCGGCTATGAAGCGCTGATGCGCCCCCGGCTCACCTCTCTGGAAACGCCCTTAGAGGTGCTTTCCCTCGCGAAAAGCCAGGGTAAGCTTTATCAGATCGAGCGGCTGACTTGGTTTTTGGCTCTGAAAAGCTTCACCGGATTTAAAAATATACCGCCGGACTGCCGCCTGTTTATCAACTCTATCGCCAACCAGGGGCTTTCCGAGTCCGATGAAAAGGCGCTGGAGGCTCAGTACGGACCTTACCTCGGCAGTCTGGTAGTAGAGCTGACCGAGGAGGAGGAACGAGTGGAAAGCTATACCCGCAAGAAAATTTCGTTTTTGAAGCGTCACGGAGGCCAGGTGGCTCTGGATGACTTTGGGGCTGGATATAACGGCGAGGTCTCTCTGCTCGCTGTGCGGCCGGACTTCATTAAGGTGGATTTGTCCATTGTGAGGAACTGCCATCAGGATAAGAACCGGCAGGAAATGATCTCCAATATTATTTCCTTTGCCAGAAAAAACAACAGCCTTGTGATTGCCGAAGGGGTTCAGTCTCGGGAAGAAATGGACACCGTAATAAGCTTGGGCGTGGATTACCTTCAAGGCTATTACCTTGGCGTGCCGAGCCTCACCTCGCAGCCGATTCCGGATAAAATTTTGAAGGAGATTACCAGCCGGAGCCGATAGCAAAAAGATTAGGCGCGCTGCCGGCGCCGGGTGAAGCCTAAAATTTTTCACATGGAATAACGGTAAAACGGCAAAAAAGAAGAAAAGGCAGCGAGAGACTGCGTGCCTTTTCTTCTTTTTATTTAATTTTGTATTGTGCCCCTAAAACGAAACGGGGGCAGGCTTACTGCTCCGCGCCGGCGAGCGCGTCCATGGGGTTGATCCAGACGCCATCCTTTTTCACGCCAAAGTGCAGATGAGAGGCGTCCAAGACCTCACTGGGAATTTCCTTGACAGAACCAATGTCCTGGCCCGGATAGACGGAATCCCCGGCGCTGACCAGGGTGGTATCACCCAGACCGCAATAATAGGCTTCATAGCCGCCGCTGTGGGAAATCACCATGGTTTTTCCCAGCATGGGGTCGTCGTAGATTTCCTTGACCTGGCCGCCGGTAAAGGCTTTCACCACCGCGCCTTTTTCCGCGGCGAAGTCTACGCCCTCGTGGACGCGCCAGTCGTCAAGGGTGACGGAGTACATCGGCGCCTCGCCGCTGAATTCCTTCAGCACGTTGCCGCCTACCGGGTAAACCACGGAATCCATGCCGCTGGTCTGGGCGGCCGTCTGGGCGGCGCCATCCTCTTGGGAGTCTTCCTGGGGAATATCGCTTACCTCGGGCTGGGACTGCTCAGATCCTGATTCCGCCGCGGAGGACGCCGCTTCGCTGGAAGAAGCGCTGCTGGCCGGCTCCTTGACGCCGCTGACTGTGTTGCCGGCCTGCTGGGTGGATTCCGCTTTGGACTCCGGCTGCTGTGAGGAAGCCGACTGCTCGGGGGAAAAATATTGTGAGACATTTTGGTAGGTAAGGAACGCGGCGGCTCCTACGGCGATGAGGCAGACGCCCAGCGCTACAAAGAAGCCTTTTCCTCCCTTTCCGGATTTTTTCGGGGATGCATAACGCATATTGCTCATTTCATTTCACCTCTTGGGTTATTCTTGCCGGGTTTTTTAGGTAATATTCGAAAGAGGATCAATAAAATAAAAACAAAAAAATAAGCTGGATTTTCCTTTGGAAAATCCAGCGCTTTTGCCGTGCTTCCGTATGCCCGATTTTGCAACAGGGCAAAAACGCCGGAGAAAGAAAAGGCTGAAGCAGAGGGCTCCAAAGGCCTGCCGGAGCTGCCGCGGGCTGAAGCAGAACAAGTAAATTACCCGTCCGGGAAAAGGGCCATGGAAACAACAAAAAGCACCGCCCGACGGAAAACAGCGTCCGGAAGAAAGCACAGGAAGGCCAGCGGTTTTGCGGCGGTGCCGGCGGACAAGCGGCATTGTGCGGACAGCGGCACGGAAATATAATGGTAAAAACACAAAAGAAGAAGCCGAACCCTAAACGGATTCGGCTTCTTCCTTTTAGCTTGAGGGGTACATTGAGGAGGGTAGAACATATACTCAAGATGGTGCGGCTCCATCTTTTGAGTACGGTTTTATTATAGTCCATATGGCCAAAATAGTTGTGAATTTCTTGTAAATAAAATTTAAAAAATCCTCATAATAAAAAACAAAAACATTTGTTTGATTTTTTAAAAATAATATGGTATACTGGGGATAACCAGGAAAGGAGGCGTTTTCTCATTGAAAAAGCTGAATAAAAGCCAGCAGAAAATATTAGATTACCTCAGGGAGCGCTCACAGGACGGGGTTCCGCCGTCTGTGCGTGAAATCTGCGCGGCAACCGGGCTGAAGTCCACTTCTACGGTCCACGCTCACTTAAAGGCCCTGGAAGAGAACGGTTTCATTTCCCGGGACGCGGGACTGAACCGTGCGATTCACATTTCCGGCGTGGAGAGAAGCGTCCAGGTGCCGGTGCTCGGCCGGGTAACCGCGGGCCTGCCGATTTTGGCGGTGGAGGATGTGGAAGGCTATCTTCCCATCAATGAGAGCCAGTGCCGCGGCCGGGAGCTGTTTGCCCTGCGGGTAGTTGGTGAAAGTATGATCAACGCCGGTATTCTAGACGGGGATTATGTAGTAGCCCACAAAACTCCAGTGGCGGAAAACGGCGATATTGTAGTGGCGCTTTTAGAGGATGAGGCGACGGTTAAGCGTTTCTTCCGGGAAGACGGACATATTCGCCTTCAGCCGGAAAACCCTGCCTTCCAGCCCATCATCTCCGAACAGGTGGTAATTTTAGGCCGGGTGGTTTCCCTGATCCGTAATTACAACTGAACAGTCAGAACAAACCCTTATGAAGCAAGAAGCTTAGGGGGCCTATTAAAGTCATATTGTCGGCAAAAATTTCGTGACGTGCTTCTTTTTGCTTCACTCTTGTCATGCAGACAGCACCAGTAAGCGGGCGGAAGTTTCGATATTGTTCTTCTGGTTTTTAATTTTTGGGGAAAACGGCCAAGGTTCCCTAGGTGCCTGCAGATAAGATTTTTTGTCCTTGCTGCGCTAGGGCTGAGGATCTATTTTCCTAAACTTAAAAAAACAGGAAGCACGGATTTTAAAAATTCACGCTTCCTGTTTTTTTATATAGCTTATTGTCCGGTTACTGATTCGACTGATCTGTGGATTCCTTTTGGGAAGAAGAATTATATTTTAATAGATGAAAAACAAGCAAAAGGAACAGGGCCACCGTCAAGGTTGCGGCAACAAAAAGGGCCGCAGCAGCAGCGGCTTGTCCGATACAAATTTTTTGGTAGCATACAATAATACAGCCAGCTTCTAAAATGATAGATAAGAATAAGGTCAGCTTTTCAATTATGGGCTGAAGCTTGGAGGTCTTCAGCTGCTGCATTGTTTTATTAAAATGGAGCAGTACGTATAATAACAGGCTGAAAACCAGAGAAATGCCAAAGGCAGTTAAAATAATGTAAGAAATTCTGGGAATGCCGCTGGCTGAGACCCGTAGCAGCACCTTAAAGTGAATTAAATAGAAATATAAGCTGAGTCCGCCGAAAAATTGAACGGAAGGACAGGATAGAAATCTGGAAACCACGCCTCCGTCTTCGTGGAATACGATTAGAATCAATAAAATGAAAGGCGCATAGTAGGTGCCGTGAAGATATGGCACAGGCACATAGACTCTTAAATAGAAAAAGACCGCGCAAAGAATCAGCGCGCCAATTTCAAGGCAGGAAAAGAAGAAATACCGATGGTTTTTTTTCCGAATTATTGGTTTTTGCAAGGCGAAACCTAAAATCAGTCCGGTTAAAAAATCAAAGAAGCGGAATTTCCAGTTGGTGTAAAATAACTGCTGATGGGCCGGGTTATCTAAATTTTGTGTCACTATGACAATTTGGCCAATAAAAATTGCGGCGATCATAAGGTAAAAGGCCGGTTACCATTTAATTTTGCTAAGCAGAAAGGCTATAAACGGCGCTGCCGCATAATAGAGAAGAAGAAAACTCAAATACCAACTGACTGGGTTGATTCTGGAAACATGGAGAAGATCTTCAATGAGAAAAAGATTGCCGATTGTGTATTTGACGCCTTCAGAAAAATCAGAAAAGATAGAGGCTCTGTCCAAAAAAATCAATGCTAACGTGATAATTATGGAGGCGGGATAAATAGCTTTTATTCTTCTCCAATAATAGCTTTTTAGTCCCTTGCAGGTATAAGCGGAGTTCCCTTTGTAAGCGAAACTGCTTCCAATTCCAAATCCAGAGAGCAAAAAGAAAAATAAAACGCAGAAAGCACCGCAGCCAATCAGCCAATTGTCGTAAACATTAGCTAGAAAGGTGTGTCTTAATATAGATAAGTGAACCATGAAAACACCTAAGGCTAAAAATCCACGAAAGCCTTGATAAGATTTGACCATAAAATGAAACTTCCCCTCAGGTTAATATTGAACGCGCAGTAAACACAGGACGGACAAAAACCGCTGATTTTATAGATTAAGAATAGCAAAGAGAATGAAAATTGTCAATTTCCGCGGGTGAAGGTCTAGAAAATTGTGTTGATTTTTTAACAATATGTCTTTATATTTTTTCTCTGATGATGTATAATAAATTTTGGAAACCTCTGCTTTTCCGTATTTTTACAAACGGTGCGGGGCGTGGGAAAGGCCCGAATCGCCCGCGGAGGTTAATTTTAAACAGGAGTGATTTCAAAATGCCTCTGGTAAACACAAGAGAAATGTTCAAAAGGGCTTACGAGGAAGGCTATGCCATCGGCGCATTCAATGTGAACAATATGGAAATCGTGCAGGGAATTACCGAAGCCTGCAAGGAGCTGAACGCTCCCGTGATTCTTCAGGTGTCCGCCGGCGCCCGTAAGTACGCCAACCACACCTATCTGACCAAGCTGGTAGAGGCCGCCGAAATTGAAACCGGCCTGCCCATCGCGCTCCATTTGGATCATGGCTCTTCCTTCGAGCTGTGCAAGGACTGCATCGACGGCGGCTTCACCTCCGTGATGATCGACGGCTCTCATCTGCCCTATGAGGAGAACGTGGAGTTGGCAAAAAAGGTCGCTGACTACGCCCATCCCCGGAACGTAACCGTGGAAGCGGAGCTTGGCCGTCTGGCCGGCATCGAGGACGCCGTCAATGTCAGCGCCGCCGACGCTTCTTACACTGACCCCGCTCAGGTGCAGGATTTTGTAGAGCGCACCGGCGTGGATTCCCTGGCCATCGCGATCGGCACCAGCCACGGCGCTTATAAATTCAAGCCCGGCCAAAAGCCCCAGCTCCGGTTCGATATCCTGAAGGAGGTCTCCGACCGCCTGCCTGGCTTCCCCATCGTGCTCCACGGCGCTTCCTCCGTTATTCCGGAGTATGTGGAGATGATCAATCAATTCGGCGGTGAAATGCCCGACGCTATCGGTATCCCTGAGGATATGCTGAGAGAGGCCGCTAAGATGGCCGTCTGCAAGATCAA
>OHIK01001155.1_pt1 | contig 11434 bp, 10 predicted proteins | sample 1568241 | NCBI WGS metagenome assembly OHIK01 (sample SAMEA3879567, study PRJEB24766) | human gut metagenome | biome: human-associated habitat; feature: feces | place: USA | collected 1985/1987 | reverse complement strand
GATTTAGGTTCTAGTGGGAACCCCCGTGCAGGTTCAAGTCCTGTTACCCGCACCAAATGGAGTGTTCATAACGGATTTGAGTTATGGACACTCGTTTTTTATATCAATTGCTTCCTTTCATATATGTATAGAGCAGGATTTATCCCGCTCTTTTGTTTTATGCAGTTTGGCTGCATATTTGACCGCAACACTCATTAGGGTGGCTGCCTTGTATCAGCTTCTGCGCTGTCTAAAGCTTAACCTTTCGGGCTGAAGTAGATTAGGAGGACAAATTAGAAATTTTTTTATAGCTTTTATAAGGGAAGGCTCTTGCGCAGTTAAAATTCATATACAGAATGGTGGAGCGTGAAATTGTAATCGCCTTTTATTAAAAAGCGGGTTAGAAACGCTGGGCCGATTGACAAAAAAATGAGAACGGCATATACTGAGAACAGCATCATTAGCATTGTAATTATTTGAATTCTGGCGGATTAAATCAGGAATGTTTTGCGAGTAAACATTTAGCCCTCACAAAATATTCCCAAGGAAGGAATCTTAAAAATGACCTTACCGGAAGCAGCTCATTGCTTATCGATTGACTTAAACACAGTTATCGCTAGATTCAGCGGTAATGAGGCTCTTTATCTTCGCTTTTTAAGAAAGATGCCTATGGATCCGACGTATTTTTCTTTGGTTGAAGCAGTAGAAAAGAAGGACTACTCTTTGATTGAAAGGGAAGCTCATACATTAAAGGGAGTAGCCGCTAACTTGGGTTTGGACTCGCTGCGGTACGCAAGCGATGGATTAGTGCAGGCTGTTCGGCGAAAAGAATATGACGAGATTCCCGCTCTGTTTGAAATCATCAAGACGGCTCATGAGAAAATGGTGGAAGTTTTAAGCCAGTTAGATTAGCAGCGGATAGGGCTTTCTAAAAAACAAAGCATCGTTCAGGCCGTTGACGCACGAAAGCCATTGTTTCTGTATTCAAATAAAAATGCATACTAAAAAACAGTTTTTTCTTTGTGGAAAAAATTATTTGTTTTGTAATTTATGGCCCTAGACTGAATAAATTTAATGTAAAAGAATTAAGGAGGATGCTTTTATGAACAGTTACATCGGACATCCCTCCCAGCTTTCCGGCGTGGAGGAATACAGGCTAATCGGCGGAAAAGGCGACGGAATGCGTCTGTTGCAAGTTCGCAACGGATTAGGGCTGGAGTTCACTGTCTCTGCGGACAGAGCCGCCGATATTACCAGGCTCTCCTATGAGGGCGTCAATTATTCCTACATATCTCCCAGCGGGTATGTGGCTCCCGCGTATTATGATCAGCAGGAGTTTGGCTTTTTAAAATCCTTTACCTGTGGATTTTTGACTACCTGCGGTTTGTCCAATATCGGCGTGCCTACGGAAGATGAAAGCGGTAAAACGGGACTTCATGGTACGATTTCCCATATTCCTGCGGATCACATATATTACACAGAGGATGATGATAAAATTGTGCTCCATGCTGCCATATCAGATGGAGAAATTTTCAAGCAGAAGCTTGTGCTCCATCGGGAATTGGTATGCAGCAAGAAAGAAAACAAACTGCAAATCAATGACACGGTGATAAATGAAGGCTCGCGAACCGAGCCCTTGTCTATTTTATATCACATGAATTTGGGATATCCGTTGTTGGATGAAAATGCGAAGCTGGAAACCACTGCGGTTAAGGTGGAGGCCAGAGACGCCCGGGCGCAGGAGGGTATCGATACCTGGGACACTTTTCTTACCCCACAGCCAAATTTTGAAGAGCAATGCTATTATCATACTTTTGAAGACCTTTGGGCGAGCGCTAAGCTTACCAACTCAAAAATTGGCAAGGGGCTCGAAATCAAATGCGACACCTCCACGCTGGATACGATGGTCGAGTGGAAAATGATGGGGGAGCGGGACTATGTGTTAGGAATTGAACCCACTAATAACCGTCTGCTTGGCAGAGGTGAGCTGAAAAAGCAAAATCTGTTAAAATATATAGAGCCTGGCGAAGCGGTGTGTTTTCGCATTGAGGCGAATTTTTACCGCGTATAGTCAGTGCCGTTCGTTTTTATAGAGCAGGCTTTAACCAGAATAGAAGCCAGGCCCGGAAGGAAATCCCTTCCGGGCCTGGCTTCTGTGGACAGAGTATTTCACACAAAGGTTGCCTTAGGCAGTCAATAAAAAATATTTTTAATTGATATCAACGACTGAAGCCTAGCGCTTGGTTAGCAGTTAAGTTAGTACAAAGCCAACGGAAGCGGTAGGCGATATTAAATGATATTGCAATAATTTTCCGGGTCCACCCGAGTGAAAAAGTGCTCGCAGGCCAGATGCAGAGATTTATTCCATAAATAAAACTCATGGCTGCCGGGCCATTCCCGATAAGTGAAGGGAATATCCACATCCTTCATAAAATCTTTTAGCTTAACACTCATATCATGAATAAAGTCCTCTGTACCGCAGGTGACAAAAATATCCGGTTTAAGCGTTTTTTTCTCACATTCCTTTGCCAGAACCCGCACGTCGTTTTCTTCCATTTTTTCCAGATTCATGCCCCAGATCGCCTGCAGCTCAGTGTAGTCCATTTGATCGCCTAAATACTTTTCTAGATCCTGTAAAATGCAGGCGGGAGAAAACGCCGCGCATCCGGCATACTGCTCCGGATACTTCAAAGCGCATTTCAAAGCGCCGTAGCCGCCCATAGAAAGTCCCATAATGTATGTATCCTCCCGTTTGGGAGAGATGGGAAAAAGCTTTTTGCACAGAGCGGGAAGCTCCTGAGAAATATAAGTAAAGTAAGCGGGGCCAAATTCCATGTCGGTGTAAAAGCTTCGCTGAACCTCGGGAATTACAAAGATCAGATTGTAGGCTTTCGCCAGAAGCCAGACCTGGCTCCCATCGCTCCAGTCATCCGTGTTGCCGGACAAGCCGTGCAGCAGATAAACCACCGGATAGCGGTCGGTAGACTGTAAGGTGTCTGGAATGATAACCGTTAACTTGGTTTTCATTTTTAATGCTTCTGAGCGAATTGTACCTCTAAAACTTGCCATTGCTGCTCCACATCCTTTTTCATTTTTTTACCTTCTGCTGCCTGCCGGCTTTTTTCGAGGGCCGGTTTACCAGCAAATAATTGAGCTCAGCGCCCATAATCAGCGTAATCGCGCTGAAATAAAGCCAAAGCAATAAAACGATCGCCGCGCCGATAGAGCCGTATACTACCGAATAGCGGCCCATATTTTCCACGTAAAAGGCAAAGCCGATAGAAAACACCAGCCAGGAAAGCAGTGAGGCGAAAGTACCGGGCATAACCTGGCGCACCGTGTACAACCGGTTTGGAACCAGGTAATACAGCGTCAGCAGCACCATAAACAATACTGCGGCCAAAATAACGAAACGCAGCAAATTCCACAGGCTGATAGAGCCCATATCAATGGGGATCCAGCCGGAAAGCCAGGTCAGCAGATTTTTTCCGAAGGTCATCAGGCCAAGGGCCACGAATACGATCACAATCAAAAAAATAGTAGTGAGAAAAACGTGAAGCTGATGACGCCAGAAGGAAAATTTAGATTTTACCCGGTAGGCCCGGTGGATCGACTGCAAAAGACAGTTGACTGCCCGCATGGTAAAATAAATAGTGAACACGAAGCCGAACAGAAGCAAAGACGCGTTTTTGATTTCAGATATATGAGAAAGGTAAGAGTTGGCCAGCTCGATGATATCCACTGGAATCAGCCCCTTGAAGCTTTCCACCGTGAGGTCGGGCAGATCCAAAAAGCTGATGATGGAGCTGATGAGTATCAGAAACGGAAACAAGGAAAAAATCAGATAGTAGGCCAAAGCGGCGGCGGAGCGCCCTACATTGTCGCTGAAATACCGCTTGATCAGGCTTTGTACAGTGGAGGGCCTTTTTCGGTAAGTGACGAGATGAAAATGATAGCGTTTCAATGAGCCACCCCTTTTTTCGCTTAGACTCTTTGTTTAAACTTAGTATACCAAAAGGCAGCGGAATTTAAAAGCTTCATTTGCCGTATTTTACAGAAAAGGAGGCAGCAAAGCCGGGAGAATTATTCTCCCGGCTTTTGTCATTGCCATTAATCTGTTTTTCTGTGAGGACTACAGCAGCGCGGCAGTTACCGCAGCCCATAGTTGGGACCCTTTACTGCATCCGGCGCATAAAGAGCGTCTAAGAGAGCGTCGTCCGCGATTCCGTCGGCAACCATATCGGACAGGAACTGGAAGTTCATAACACCCTGCTCCGTCAGCTCGTCAAAGGTTCCGGTAGGTTCGGAATAGGTATGGCCCAATTCCAGCAGACGCTGCTGCAGCTTTGTCACATTGTCTCCTGTATCTCCCAGCTTCATTGTGGTGCCCTTGGGGAAAGGATTGGAGGAGTTTCCGCTGGAAGCCGCCTCAGAACTGGAACTGCTGGGCGTAGAGGAGGCAGCCTCGGAAGAAGAGGAAGAAGGCTCGGAAGAAGCCGGCTCAGAGGAGGCTTCGGAGGAAGTCTCAGAACTGGAGGAGGTCAGCTCCGGATACATGGCGCCGGCCATCAGGGTGACTGCCTCAATGATTGTGCTCCCTTGGAGATCCATCAGCTCTGGCTCCATCACGATGACCTTGCCATCCTGGACAGCCTTCAGCTTAGAAAGGGTTTCATCGTTAGAAAGCTTCTCCTTGACCTCGGAAGAGCAGAAAATATAATTAGGATTGCTGGTGGTCAGAGCGCTGAGCTCCATCTTTCCGTTCTTGGAGGAGCCGGCTACGTTTACCGCCCCGGCGAACTCCATGAGCTCACTGGCAAAGGTATCGCCGGTAACAACCGCGCCGGTGGTGTCATACAGATAGCAGGCGGTGATCGGAGTATTACTGGCCGGAATCAGGCGGTTGATATCGTCTAAGGTCATCAGCATATTCTGGGCCTTTTCCTGTGCCTCGGTAAAGCCGGTAATGCCGCCCTTTAAAGCAGAACCGATGTTGGTATAAAGAGTTTCAAAGGTTTCCCGTGTGGTGGCGGGTGTCTGTACCAAAACCGTGATGCCGGCGTCGCTTAATTCCTTTACCTGGCTTTCTGACAAGGCTTCTTCCGTGAGCACCAGCTGAGGCTTTAACTCCTTCAGCTTGTCCATATCGAGATTTTTTGCGGTGCCTACAGTAGGCAGAGAGGCCAGATCCTCTGCGGTGCAGTCCTCGCTGCGGCCTGTGAGCAGAGTCTCGTACTTCAGGGCGGTCATCACATCCGCCAAAGAGGGGGAAAGAGTGACAACACTGGTAGGAGCCTCTTTGATCTCTACGTCATTGACGGTAATCGGGTATTCCTGCTGGGCGGGAGCGGGCTGAGAGGAACCGGTGCTGGAATCGGAGCCGGCACCGCTGTTTCCGCCGGAACAGCCGGCCAGCATGGTGAACACTAAAAGCACCGCTAAGCCCAAAGCAAAAATTCGGGTTTTCATTGGCAGTTCTCCTTTCGGTTTAAAGGGGCAATCCCTGTTTTAAGCGGGATTCCACCATAGCGATATACTGCTTCGCGCAGCGGGGGGAGCGGCCGCCCCGAGCCAGGGCCCATTGCTCCGCGCCAGTGTCTAACTGACTGCCGCTGACCTCCAGGCCGCGTTCCTCGGCAAGAGCGTGAACAATATCCAGATACCTGGTTTTGTCAGGCACGGAAAAATTAACGGAAAGGCCGAAGCGGTCGGATAGGGACAGGCTTTCCTGTATGGTATCTCCCCGGTGGATTTCATCGCCGTCGCGGTCTGAGAAGCACTCCCGGACCAGATGGCGGCGGTTAGAGGTGGCGTAAATCAAGGCATTTTCCGGCTGGGCCGCCAGGCCGCCCTCTAATACGGCTTTGAGAGCCGCGTAGGTATCGTCCTGCTGCGTAAAGGAAAGATCATCGATAAAAATAATGAAGCGAAGGGGAAGAGCGGCGATCCGTTCCACTAATTTTGGAAAATCACACAGCTGGTCCTTCGGCATTTCCACCATGCGAAGGCCCTGGGGGGCGTATTCGTTGAGAATCGCTTTCACAGTGGAGGATTTTCCAGTGCCCCGGTCGCCGTAAAGCAGGCAGTTGTTGGCGGACAGGCCGTTTAATAACGCCAGCGTATTGTCAATCACGGTTTTTCTGGCTGCTTCATAGCCTTTCAGGCTTTTCAGCCGGATTGGGTCTGGATAAACCACAGGCTCGATGCCGCCATCCCGCCAGATAAAAGCGCGGTAACGGGCGTACATGCCGCACCCATGGCCTCGGTAATAGGCCGCCATTTTCTCCATACAAGCTTCCGCGTCCCCGGTCAGCTCGTCAATAGGAGCGCCCGCCTCCCACTGGGGAAGGGTCTCCGCCACACATCCAAGCTCGTCCAGGCGGCGGTAGCCGTCCAGCAGGTGCTCGGGGGTAAGAGAGCCGATCTGCTGGATAATCTCAATATCGCGTTTGACAGCCTTTTTAACCGGGGCGGCCAATTGATCCGCCTTTCCCGCAGCCGCCGCCTTGGAAAAAGCGTTCTCGTCAAACAGCGCGGTTTCCGAGAGGCAGCGGGAAAGATTGCCGCTGTAACCCCGGTCGCAGAGCAAGGCGAAAAATTCCCCCCACGCCCTGGCGAACTCTACAGGCGGCGCGTCGTAAGCGCACAAAAGCCGGTAAAAGGCATTGGGCACCGTGCGGTGAAGGATTCCTTTATATACAGAAAAAGATGACATCAACAGCGCAGCGTCTTTTGTTGTAAACATACTAAAAATTAGCCTCCAATAAGCATTAGAATTCCGTTTTTTGCCATTCCTCACATCCCTTCTACAAACATTTATGATAGCATAAATTTCAAAAAAAAGAAATGTTTTCGGGAAAATATCACGATTTGTTTGCTTTTTCCTCACAACTGGTTAAAAAACACTGGGATGGCTAAGAGCCATCCCAGTGCAAAATTTCCATAGGATTTTAAAATTTGGTGTAGCCGTAGCTGTTGACCATGGCGTCGATCTTGGTATGCTCCTTGCAGTAGGGGCATTCGTGAGGAGAGAAATTTTGATAATCCGGAATATCCTTCAGAGAGAACAGGGAGTGGATCGGAATTCCGTTGCTTTCTTCCACGGCGCTGAACAGGGCGCAGATTCCAGCGAGCTGCCCGTTGTAATATTGGATGCATTCCATAGCCCGGCCGATGGTCTTTCCGGTAGTTACCGACGCAACCATCAAGAGCACCCGCTTGTTCCAAATAATCGGTTGGATGTTATCCCGGAAAATCATCTGGTTGTTGGCATTGGTTTCCGGAGTGACAACAGCGAGGTTGGCGTCGTGATTGATTGCGGCGATGCTGGTCTGGGCAAGCTCCTCCGCCAGATAAGCGCCGACGATGCGGGTGCCTTCCAGACAGATAATCACGTCTACCGGTGTGGAGGAATAAGCTTTCGCCAATTCCTCAGCCGCAAGCTTGGCTTTTTTATAGTAAGATTTGATATCCGTCATATCAATGTAATAGTTTACATGGGAATGGCTGGTGGAAAAATGGCCCGGAATAATTTTAATCCCGATTCTTTTGTTTTTCTTGGCGCGCAGATCAATTGCTCTGGAGTTCAAACGATTACCCCCCTTTTAGATTTGTTGATTGATTACAATTAATGCTATGCAATAAAATAATATTTAGTGCAATTTTATTTTACTACGGAAAAACAGCCCTGTAAACAATAAAACCGCTTTTTTGTAGGGAATGACAAAGTTTACCGGCTTGTTCTAGTGACAATGATCGGCGCTAACGGGAGGATTTCTCCATTAAATCGATCAGTTCCTGAATTTTTTCTTCAGGGTCCCCATGCTCAAAGGCTTCCTTCACACAGTGATACATGTGTGCGGTCATGATCTCCTTATTCGCTTTTTTCAGCACGCACTGGGTAGCGGTAATTTGATGATAAATGTCCAGGCAGTAACGATCCTGCTCTATCATTTTTAAAATCCCGTCGATCTGTCCCCGGGCCGTTTTCAGCAGAGCCGACACCTTTTCCTTATCCGCCTGCATCATTCAAGCCCTGCCGCTTCATAGCCGGCGTCTGTAACCGCTTTGATCAAAACCTGGTCGTCAACCGGCTTTGTAAGGGTGATGGAGGCGGTTTTGGCTTCCAGGTCTACCGTTGCGGATACGCCGTCAATAGCGTTAAGGGCTTTTTCTACCCGGGCGGAGCAGTGGCCGCACGCCATGCCCTCAATTTTCATAATTTTTTCTGTCATAGCAAATTCTCCTTTGTTTTCCAATTGATTTTGTAATTCCTCCGGTTTCGGAAGGATAAGGTTTTCCACGTGAATTCCTTTGCTCGCTTTCTCGTTCACAGCTCCTGCGGCCGGCGCGGAGAACTTAGGACGGAAAAATTTCAGGCGCAAGGCGTTGGATACTACAAATACAGAGCTCAAGCTCATAGCGGCCGCAGCGAACATGGGGTTGAGCTTCCAGCCCAGCAGGAAGAAGAATACGCCGCAGGCTAAGGGAATTCCCAGGCTGTTGTAAAACAGAGCCCAGAACAGGTTTTCCTTGATATTACGCAGAGTAGCCTTGCTGAGCTGAATGGCGGTAACTGCGTCCATCAAATCACTTTTCATCAAAACAATGTCCGCAGACTCTATAGCGATGTCCGTACCCGCGCCGATGGCGATTCCCACGTCCGCGGCGGTGAGGGCCGGAGCGTCGTTGATACCGTCTCCCACCATGGCCACCTTTTTGCCGCTCTGCTGAATGGCCCGAACCTCCTTTTCCTTGTCCTGCGGCATTACCTGGGCAACCACCCGGGTGATGCCGACCTGCTTTTGGATGGCGGCGGCGGTGCGTTCGTTATCTCCGGTAAGCATCACCACGTCGATGCCCATAGCCTTCCACTCAGCCACTGCCTGGGCGCTGGTGGGCTTGATGATATCCGCCGCGGCAATAATGCCGATGGCCTGGCCATCCTGGGCAAAAAACATGGGGGTTTTGCCTTCCTCGGCCAGCCGGGCGGCGGGGCGCTCCAGGGCTCTGATATCCACGCCGTTTTCCTCGATGATCTTTTGATTTCCTGCCAAATAGATTTTTCCCTTGATTCTGCCTCGGATGCCTTTTCCGGGCTCGGAAACGAAGTCCTCTACCGGCAGCAGGGAGAGGTTCTGCTTTTGGGCCTCCGCCACGATAGCGGCGGCCAGCGGATGCTCGGAATTTTTCTCCAGAGAGGCGGCAAGCTGCAGCAGATTGGGAACCCGGCCCACATCCACAAGATCGGTGACATGGGGCTTGCCCTCCGTGATAGTGCCGGTTTTGTCCAATACCACCGCGCCGACGGAATGGGCCACCTCCAATGCCTCTGCGGATTTAATTAAAATACCATTTTCCGCTCCTTTTCCGGTTCCCACCATGATGGCGGTAGGGGTGGCGAGGCCCAAGGCGCAGGGACAGGAAATGACCAGTACGGAGATGCCGATGGAAAGGGCGAAAGAGAATGGCTCGCCGACAAGCAGCCACACGATTATGGCCAGAACAGCGATTGAAATAACAATGGGGACGAATACGCCGCTGACCCGGTCGGCAAGCTTGGAGATGGGGGCTTTGGAGGAGCTGGCTTCCTCCACCAAGCGGATGATCTGAGCCAGGGTGGTATCGCCGCCCACCTTGGTGGCCCGCATTTTCAAAAAGCCAGACTGGTTGATGGAACCACCGGTGACCGGGTCTCCCGGTTGTTTTTCCACCGGGATGCTTTCCCCGGTAATGGCGGATTCATCCACAGAAGAAACGCCTTCCGCCACCTCGCCGTCGGTGGGGATGGATTGGCCGGGCTTAACGGCCAGAATATCCCCGGCCTGAACGTTTTCCAGAGGGATTTCCTCCTCCGCTCCGTTTTCCGTTAGGCGGACAGCGGTTTTCGGCGCAAGGTTCACCAGCTTGGTGATGGCCTGGGAGGTTCTTCCTTTGGCTCTACTTTCCAAATATTTTCCCACGGTAATCAAGGTTAGAATCATACCAGCAGACTCAAAATACAGGTCCATAGAATACTCGTGGACCAGATGAAGATCGCCGTGGCCCAAACCGAACCCGATTTGATAAATGGCCCACACGCCGTAAACCAAGGCGGCGGCGGAACCGATGCCGATCAGAGAATCCATATTGGGGGAACGGTGCCACAAGGCGGCAAAGCCGCCGGTGAAATAGTGACGGTTCACCAGCGCGATAGGCAGGCACAGAAGCAATTGGGTAAAGGCAAAGGCCAGGGCGTTTTCTTCCCCGTGAAAGAACCAGGGAATCGGCAGCCCCATCATGTGCCCCATGGATAGATAAAACAAGGGAATCAGAAACACCAGGGAAATAATCAGCCTGTGTTTCATTTCCTTTTGTTCTCTCAAAGCGGGGTCTTCCCGATGCAAAACGGAGGGGGATTGGGCTTTTGCGTTTTGGGCTGGCTGAATGGGGCAGGCGCCATAGCCGGCTTTCTCAACAGCAGAGACAATGGCGTCGCTGCTGGTAAGAGAATCGTCATAAACGACGGACATACTATTGGTGAGAAGATTGACTTGCACTTCCTGAACACCGGCAATCCTGGAAACGCTTTTTTCCACGTGGGCGCTGCAAGAGGCGCAGGACATGCCGGTTACGTCAAATTTTTGTTTCATAAAGACCTCCTTATCACCCCCTCCCCCAGGGGGAGGTATAATTTTATTATAATACCATTTGCGAGTTTGTCAATAGCAAGACGCCTGGGTTATTATTATAAGGAGGTGACCAAGCCGATATACCCGAATAAGGCAATAAAAAAGGAAGGATTTTAATCCTCCCTTTTAAATTTATCATTTCTCGTTTTGCTGCTGGCGAAGCGCGATAAGCTCCTCCAGGATAGCTTCTTGGTTACCCGTAGAAAGCAATCGAAAGTTTAAAATTAAGCGCTGTTCATCATTACTCAGCTGATAGAAAAAATCTGTATTTTTCTGTGTGCTTTTGTTGTAAGTGTACTTTTTATAGGAATTTGAATCAAACTTAGAATCATGCACCTGTACCATGCCGTCTTCATCATATTCGATTAGATCCTCATATTGCACGTGATAGAGCCGCTGTAATTTATCGATTTTGTCGAGATCGGGTGTAGTCCGGCCCAATTCATAGTATGCGTAGGTGGAACGGTCGATACCAAGGGCTTCGGCAACCTGCTGCTGGGTCAAATTAAAATTTTCTCTAAGCCTTTTCAGCTTTTTGCCCATACGAATCAAGCGTTCCCCTCCTTTCAAAAGATATATTCATTCCCTCCCTTGGAAACTATTATAATATACTAAAAAAGGGAATGTGTAACCTTGTGAACTAATTTCACGGTAAATCCCTTGACTAATATTATGATCTTTTGTATAATAAAAAATACGCTGGGTTTTATACAGAAACTGATTAAAATTAAAATGAATTATACGCTACTGTGGCTCAGTTGGTAGAGCAGCGCATTCGTAATGCG
>OHIK01001150.1_pt1 | contig 11472 bp, 9 predicted proteins | sample 1568241 | NCBI WGS metagenome assembly OHIK01 (sample SAMEA3879567, study PRJEB24766) | human gut metagenome | biome: human-associated habitat; feature: feces | place: USA | collected 1985/1987 | reverse complement strand
AACCGGCTATTGTGCTGGCCGACGAGCCGACCGGCAACCTTGACAGCAAGACCAGCGCCGAGGTGCTGGGGCTTATCAAGCGCACCAGTGCAGAGTTCCGGCAAACTGTTGTGATGATTACCCACAATAACGACATTGCCCGCCTTGCAGATCGGATTGTCCGCATTGAGGACGGAAAGATTGTGGAATAAGGAGGTGGCAGGCTATGACATGGCCTTTTGAGAATGATACCAGCGCCATTACAAAGAAGCTGGCAAAGAAAAGTTTGCAAAGCGAGAAGCGCCGGAATCTGATGGTGGTGATTGCCGTTGCGCTGGCGGCGTTTCTGATCTGCTTTACAGGAATAGTGTCTACTTCCCTGACACAAATGCAGCGCAATCAGGTTCTCGATACTTATGAGGCGGTCTGGCGAGGTGTAGAGGAAAACGATATTGAAAACTTAAAAGGAGTGCCGGAGTTTGAGCGTGTAGGCGGCTACTATATGCTGGGTGAGGAACTTTCGGAACAGGGCTATCATGCGTCCTATGTGTATTGCGACGCGCAAATGATGGAGATTGCCAAGGCACAAATGAATCTGTTAGAGGGTCGGGTTCCTGAAAAGGCAAATGAAGTTGTCGTAAGCGAATACTTTCTTTCCACCTATGGAAATAACGCTAAAATCGGGGACACTGTGACCTTAGATACCGAAAGTTTTCATGGTGATTATGTCGTTACTGGCATTATGGACAGCGTAAATGAGAAAGAAGCAAATACCTGCGCGATCATTCTTTCCAAAGCTGCACTGACCGAATGGAATAGGTTTGATCCGGCTGGCTATCGCGCCTATGCTCATTTCAAAAACGGAGTCAAGTTGGACGAAGAACTGATGACCTCTTATTGCAGGGAGATTACAGAGGAATATCAGCTTCCTATGCCCAAAATGAACAGCAAATATTTTGCTTATGTCTCTAAATCCTTTGATCTTGCACTGATGGCTGGCGTGATTGCCATTGTTCTGATTGGCGGCTACATTGTGATCCAGAGTATCTTCCGTATCTCCATCAATGACAAAATCAAGAGCTACGGGCAGCTTCGGACGATTGGTGCAACGCCAAAGCAAATCAAGCGGATTGTAAAGCGGGAGGGACGCAAACTTGGCAGTATCGGAATTTTGATTGGTACAGTGCTGGGCGTATGCGGCGGTTTTCTTTTGTTTCCCAAGGGATTTAATGCTGTTTCCTATGTGGCAACGATTATTTTGACACTCATAAGCAGTTGGATCATGGTATCTGTTTCCATCCGTAAGCCGATAAAAATTGCGGCAGGGATTTCCCCGATTGAAGCCGTCCGTTTTACCCCGGCACAAAAGGACATCCGAAGCCGAAAAAAGAATATCAAGCTCAATCCTGTTTCAATGGGAATTGCGAATTTTAAGCGTGACCGAAAAAAGACCGTTGCTATTGTAGCCTCATTGAGTTTGGGCGGAATTATTCTGCTTGTGGTATCCTCCATTGTTTTGCTGCGTTCTCCAGAGGCGCTTGCAAGACGGTTTTTCCCGGACGGCGACTATAAAATTTATTTGGATTCTGAAATGACAGAAGAAAAGGTTATGGCAGCGGGAAATCCGTTGAATGAAGAATTAAAACAGGAAATCTTATCTATTGATGGTGTTACAGATATAATTCCAAGCAGACAATCTCTCTATGCAACCCTTAAGACGGACATTTACCAAAGCGGTGGTATGTGTGATATGCTGACCGACCAGAATTATGCAACAGTTGAAGCGGCTCTGACAGCAGGAACGATGCCAAAAGATTCCCGTAGTATTGTAATTGACTATAATGTGCTAAAGCAGAATGAGGATATGGGTGTTGGTTCAACAGTTGACTTTTATTTTGGAGAGGGGCAACCGCCTGTTTCCGTCACTGTATCAGGATTGTTTGATTCCAACAAGACGCCTTCCGGGCATGGAAAACTGGCCCTCGATGGAGTACTCTTTTTCGCACCAGAAGCATTGTTCCATGAACTGCACCCGGAAATCGCTTCTTTCGACTATTCATGGAGCATTGTAAACGATCCGAAAAAAACGGACTATGTGGGAGCTGAATTGAAAAATATTGTTGCCAGCCATAGTAATATTGCCTTAGATGAAATCAATACAGTGATTGAATATGAAGAAATGACAAATTCTTTTGCGTTTGGCAGTATGGAGATACTTTCATGGTTGGTATTTCTCTTTGGCGTTATCAACCTTATCAATACGACACTCTCTAACCAGATAGCCCGAAAGCAGGAAAACAGTATTCTGCGTTCTATCGGCCTAACACAAAAACAGCTATGTGAAATGAACATCTGTGAGGGGCTGTGCTATGCGCTCTTTGCAACATTGGCGACGCTGATCGTTGGGCTTCCGGCTTCCATCTTTGCTTGCAGAAAAATGAGTATAGGAGCTTTTGCCGGAAATGTAGTGCCTTACAAATTCCCGGTTTTGGAAATGGGACTGTTCATTCTGGTATTGTTCGGAATGGAACTGATCTTGTCTGTATGGACAATCCGCAGACAGAAAAAGCAATCCCTGATCGAACAAATGCGGGCGATGGAATAACCGTATGGGATCGGCGGGGCGGCGTGTGCTGCCCCGCTTTTTTCGCCATTTCTCAAAAAATTTTTGAAATGTCCGAGCTTTGTAACAATTCAGCCTGTTTTTTTGTCGAAATCAAAGGCACCTCGGACATTTATAGTTCTTCCAAAAGTTTGATGATAATATTACCATTCATGGAAGAAGCAATCTGTTATTGCAATAATGCGAAATTGACGATAGAAAGTTTTTCATATCTCGGTCAGCTCAACAATTACATTACTCTGCTGATACAGCCAGTCCGTAAATTCTTTCGGGCTGGCCGTTCCTGTTTTTACAGCCTTTTTTCTCTGTAAGGCTTCTTTCTTAAAGTCGGAAAAGGAAGCCTGTATTTTTTCCAGACGGTCAGCCGGAAAGCCTGCGGTATTTTTTACCCGGTTTATTTTGTTGCGCCAGTTCTGGCATTCATTTTTATAAAGCAGGTCATAGTTATTTTCTCTTGACCTCTCGTCAAATTCCCGCTTGTTTTGAAGCGCCTGTGCTTTTCGGCACTTGTCGCTGCACAGCTCATACCGCTGGCTCTTTGCCAGAAAATATTTTCCACAGACCTTGCACCGCCGGAAGCAAAGCCCCCAGTCATTCAGCCTGTTCAGATAATAGGTAATCAACGGGTAGAGGGACGCATAGGCAGACACACATTCTTCTGTGCGCCGGTTGTCCGGGAACCAGAGGTCAAGCCGGGTATCTTCTGACGGTGCGCCTTTGAAATAAAGGCTGCCAGCTTGAAATTGTTTCGGTTTTCCTGTCTCCCTGTCAAAGCTCATGGTTTCGTTTTGGAATACCCCGGTCAGTCTGCTCATTTTATCCATGAAGCGGTCACAGGCAGCGTTACGGTCACGGGGTTCTCTGGCAAGCAGATAGCTGTTCCAGATACGGAACGCCACATACATTTTCAGAGGGTCGTTGCTAAGATATTTCTCCCAAAGAAATTCGCTTGCCGCCTGCTCCAGCTCCGGCTGTTTCCATCGGTTGGAGTGGAGAGCTTGCCGCAGCGGAGAAAGCCCGTATAAGTTCCAGTCTCTGTCCGTGTCACGCTCAAAGTTTATCAAAAAAGTTCCCAGTGGGCGTGTCATATCACAAAGCACCTCTGCGTTTTGGCTCCCGTTCAGACGGAAGCGGATCTGCTGTTCTTCCCCAATCAAAATCCGCTCTTTCATTTTCTTCCTGTCCAGCGTCAGGACAAACAAAATCCTCTCAAAACATGGCTCATGCCGTATAAACTGATTCTCCATCCCTATCCCCTGCCTTTGTTTATGGTAATTATATAATTCAGTTATATCCGTTACACTCATGGTATCGCAGAATCATTGTTTTGTCAAGGATAGTACGCTATGATGATTGCGGTTGGTAATTTCGTACCGCACAGTACCTTGACAAGTGAATGACCGTCCAAAAGGGATATGACCGGCAGGAGAAGTGACGCATTCGGCGCACCAATGCAGGGAAACACCGCAGGAATGGGGCAGGAAAACGGCTTTTGGGGAGAACGGCAACAGGAAGCATTTTAACCTATTTGATTTATGGGAGGAACAGAATGAACGATAAAAAGAGATTGAACAGCTACGAGGATTTACCGCTGGTTCTGGATGTGGCGGACATTCAGCGGATTATGGGAATTTCAAGAGCGAGCGCCTATGAGCTGGTACACACACCCGGCTTTCCAGCGTTCCGCAGGGGCAGACTTATCAAGGTCAGCAAAATTGCTTTCTTTGAATGGATGGCAAAAGGCTCCGAAACCGTACCGGGAAGCGACAAATAAGCGTGAGGTATCATTCCCTGACTTGCAATACTGCCGCACTTTCCAAAGGGGCATACAGAGGGAAAAAAACTTAAAAATGATACCGAGACGCTACATCAAAACAGCCTATCTGCGTACATCAGATAGAAACGGAGAAAGGAGCCGGTTATGGCAAGAATGAGTAACAAGCGGCGGTTGGAATGGTCTTTCTTCTTAAATGACCGCAGCCGTATCACTTACAACGAACTGTGCCGGAAATGCCAGCACGAATGTAAACAGAGCTTCCGGGCGGTTGTGGTTGACTGCCCGAAGTATCTTTCCAAGCGTTCCAAGAAAAAGGACAAGACTGCCGGAAACGGCAAAATCCCTTAGGAACTAAGGGCGCACTTCTATACATAGTCTAAAGACCATGTATCGTGCGTCCTGCGGAGCTTACCTCTGCCGCTGATAAAATCAGCAATCCGAGGTCTGCGTTCGCTTCGCTCCGACAAGGTGGCTACACCCCCTTGCGCCGCTAAAGCGGCTATCCCCTGTGTACCCGCCGCAAAGAGAAATCCGCTCTGCGGTTTTCCCTTTTCATCGGGTTTTATAGAAGCACTGACACACGGACTGTCTGCGGATGGTCTTTCTTTATCTTATCAGCAAAGGATGTGAGAACATGGAAAAATCTTTGGAACAGTTGAAGCAGGAATATGAAAAAACCACTGTCCTGCTGGAACAGGAAAAACGGAAAATGCAGCGTTTGAAAAACCGGCAGGCGTATCTGGAAAGCGGTTCCCGGAAACAGAGGACGCACCGGCTGATTACCCGTGGGGCAGCTATTGAGAGCATTGCACCACAGACAAAGGAGCTATCCGAAGCGGAATTTTATTCCCTCATGGAAAGCATTTTGAATCTGCCGCAGGCGGAGCATTTCATCCGGTCTGCCACAGAGAACCACGCCCGTATTTCCGGGCAGGAGAAAGGCGGTGACTAAGGATAGCACTTTATCATTTTTCAATCGCACAGATCAAGCGCAGCGCCGGTCAGAGCGCCATTGCCAGCGCAGCCTATCGAGCCGGGGAGCGTCTTTACAGCAGCTACTATGGAGAAGTCAGCGACTACACCAAAAAGGGCGGCGTGATCGCTTCGGAAATCATGCTGCCGCCCCATGCGCCGGAAATATATCTTGACCGGGCGACCCTCTGGAATGCTGTGGAGAACTGCGAGAAACATCCAAAAGCACAGCTTGCCTATTCCTTTGATATTGCCATGCAGAATGAATTGACGCTGGAAGAAAACATGGAGCTGGCGAGGAAGTTCGTACAGGAGCAGTTTGTGACAAAAGGCATGATTGCCGACCTTGCTTTTCACAGCCCGGAGAAAGAGGACGGCGGCATCCCTAACCCGCATTTTCATGTGATGACAACCATGCGCCCTTTGAACCCGGATGGCACATGGGGACAAAAACAGCGTCGGGAATATCTTCTTGATGAAGATGGAAACCGAATCCGGGATAAAAACGGCGATTATATGTTTAACGCTGTCCATACAACAGACTGGCATGAGCCGGAAACGCTGGAACACTGGCGGGAGCAGTGGGCGGCTGCCGTTAATACAAAATTTGAGGAAAAAGGGCTGGATGTGCGTATCGACCACCGTTCCTATGTGCGGCAGGGGCTTGACCTGATACCTACTGTCCACGAGGGAGCTAATGTCCGGCAGATGGAAGCAAAGGGCATCCGCACCGAGAAAGGGGAACTGAACCGCTGGATTAAAGCCACCAACCGGCTCATGCAGGATGTGAGGAAGAAGATCAAAGCCCTGTTTGTCTGGATGGCAGAGGTAAAAGAAGAACTTTCCAAACCGCAGACACCGAGCCTTGCCGACCTGTTGATCGCTTATTACAACCAGCGCAACGCAGGGGCATGGAGCAATAAAGCCAGAACCGGAAACTTAAAGCAGTTTGCCGAAGCCGTCAATTATCTGACGGAAAACAAGCTGCTCACATTAGAGGATTTGCAGGAGCGTCTTTCCTCTGTCAACGAAGAATTTGAAGCGTTAAGCGACTCCATGAAAAAGAAATCTGCCCGGATAAAGGAATTGCAGGAATTGATACGGGAGGGCGAGAATTACCAGCGGCTAAAACCTGTTCATACGGAATTGAACAATATCAAGTTTAAGAAACAGAGGGAGAAATTTGAAACATCCCACGATGCGGAGTTACGGCTGTTTTATGCCGCCCGCCGTATTTTGAAAGAAAAACTGGACGGAAAACCCATTGCCCTGAAAGCATGGAAACAGGAATACGCACAGTTAAAAACAGAGTATGCCGAACTGTCTCCGCAGCACAAGCCACTCCGGGAGGAAGTCATACGGCTACGGCAGGTGCAGAACGCCGTAGATACCGCACTGCGCCGGAGGGAGCAGCCACAGGCAGTACAGAGAAAGAAACATGAGATGGAGCTATGATATAACCGGCAGCTTTACCGCTACCAGTATTTTTATGGAGGGAGCATTTGAATGTATTTGAAGCGGTGAAACAGTCTGTTACCACCCGGCAGGCTGCTTCATTCTATGGAATCCGGGTGGGGAGAAACGGCATGGTCTGCTGTCCATTCCACAATGACCGCACGCCCAGCATGAAAGTGGACAGCCGCTTTTACTGCTTCGGCTGCGGGGCTTCCGGGGATGTGATCGACTTGGCCGCTTTGCTGCATGGATTGGGGAAACGGGAAGCTGCGGTCAGGCTTGCGGAGGACTTCGGCGTTTCCTATGAGAAATCCGGCAATGCGCCGCCAGATAGGAAGCGTCACAACAGGTCACAGCCCCGACAAAAATCAGCGGAGCAGAGATTTCAGGAAACGGAACGGTATTGTTTCCGGGTGCTATGCGATTATCTGCGCCTGCTGGAGCATTGGAAAACAGCACACGCCCCACAGCCGCAGGATGCCATCTGGCATCCTCTTTTTGTGGAAGCGTTGCAGAGGATAAGCTACACAGAATACCTTTTGGATATTTTGTTATACGGAGAAATAGAAGAAAAAGCGGCATTGATCGCCGCACAGGGAAAGGAGGTGTTGCGGCTTGAACAGCGAATTTCAGAGCTTGCCGCCGGAAACGCAGGAAGCGGTCAAAAGGACGATGGACACAATGGAACCGGCGCAGACACCGGCAGAAATCCGGGAAACATTAGAGGGGACGCAGAAAGGCGGCGTGAAGAACAGCATCCGAAACTGCCTGACGGTGTTCCAGCGTGACCCTCTGTTTCGCGGGGCGCTGCGCCTGAACCTTTTGACGGAGCAGATTGACATTGTGAAGCCGCTGGGCTGGGAGCGCACCAGTACCACGCTGACCGACATGGACATGAACTACCTGCTTTTGTATCTGGAAGAAAATTACGGGCTTACCAGCGAGAAAAAGGTGCAGAGCGCCATCAAGATTGTTGCCAATGAAAACCGCTACCATCCAGTCAGGGATTACCTGAACAGCCTGCAATGGGACGGCACAGAGCGCATCCGTTACGCCCTGCATCACTTTCTGGGAGCCGATACGGACGAATACACCTATGAAGCCTTGAAACTGTTCCTGATGGGAGCCATCCGGCGGGTATTCAGACCGGGGAGCAAGTTTGAGGTCATGCTCTGTCTGGTTGGTGGTCAGGGAGCCGGGAAATCTACCTTTTTCCGGCTGCTGGCAGGCAGGGACGAATGGTTTTCAGACGATTTGAAAAAGCTGGACGATGAAAATGTGTACCGCAAGCTGCAAGGGCATTGGATTATCGAGATGTCGGAGATGATTGCCACAGCCAACGCCAAGAGTATTGAGGAAATCAAGTCATTCTTAAGCCGCCAGAAAGAAACCTACAAAGTGCCGTATGAGACACATCCGGCAGACCGGCTGCGGCAATGTGTATTTGGAGGGACGACCAACCGGCAGGACTTTTTGCCCCGTGACCGCACCGGCAACCGGCGCTTTCTCCCCGTGACGGTGTACCCGGAACGGGCGGAGGTTCACATACTGGACGATGAAGCGGCGGCGAGGGCGTATATCGAACAGATGTGGGCGGAAGCCATGACGGTTTATCGCAGTGGGAAGTATAAGCTGTCATTCAGCATGGAAATGAACCGATACCTGAACGCCCACCAGCAGGACTTTATGCAGGAAGACACACAGGCCGGCATGATCTACGCCTATTTGGAGGACTACACCGGCGACAGGGTATGTTCCAAGCAGCTTTATGAGGAAGCGCTGGGGAACTTAAATTCCCCGGCAGACTGGGAGACACGGGCAATCTGCGAGATTATGAATACCGGCATTGCGGGCGGCATCATACAGGGCTGGGTAGCCTACAAAAGCCCGAAGCGGTATAAGAAATACGGTTCTCAAAAAGGCTGGGAGCGTGTCAACCAAGCTCCGCCGGAGGGGGACGGTTTTCAGGAAATCACGGAAGAAGAAGCCCGGCAAATGGAACTTCCATTCTGAAAAGCCACCGGTTGACAGTTTGGTTGACGCTTTGGTTGACAGCCGGTTGACGGGGAAAAGCCTGATATTTGGGGCATTTCTCTCCTTTGTCAACCATGTCAACCAAGAAATCAAAGAAAAAGTAAAAAGTAATAATAGAGCGCCTATGGATTGTTTTCAAAGTCTTTTCTGCCGGTTGACACGGTTTGGTTGACACGGAGACAGTCTGCGGCTGTACACCTGTCTGACATTCCCTTGTCGGGCATATTTCATTTATGGAGGTAACTGCCTATGGCAAAAAGCAAAAACGAGAGCAATAACAAAAACAGCGGCACCCTGCTTACCGAAAAAGACGGCACCCAGTATTTTGTCATGGGGAAAGTCCGTATCAAGGTATCGGAGCATTTCGCACAGGATGGGAAGCCGCTTGACAGCCTGCTGGAAGATGTGATCCAGCACGCTGCCGCCGCTTCCTGAAAAAATACGGAATAACGACTGTCAATCAGCCCACGCTTATGATATACTTGTACCAGCGAGTATTGTATAAGCGTGGGTTGTTTCTTTTAGAAGGAGGATTTTTAACCGTGAAACAACCATACAATACAACGATTTATAACACTGCACTATATTTGAGATTGAGCCGTGACGATGAATTACAGGGGGAAAGCGGCAGTATCCAGACCCAGCGCATGATGCTTAGACAGTATGCCGCAGAGCATGGGCTGACCGTTGTAGACGAGTACATTGACGACGGATGGAGTGGGACAAATTTCGAGCGTCCAAGTTTCCAAAGGATGATTGATGACATCGAAGACGGGAAAATCAACTGCGTTGTCACAAAGGACTTATCCCGTCTGGGAAGAAACTATATCCTGACCGGTCAGTACACGGAAATCTATTTCCCCAGCAAGGGAGTACGCTACATTGCCATCAATGACAATGTGGACACCATCAACGGAGAAAGCGAGCTTGCACCGTTCTTAAACATCCTGAATGAAATGCACGCCCGACAGACCAGCAAAAAGGTCAAGGCTGCCATGCACACAAGATTTGCCAATGGCGCACACTATGGAGCCTATGCACCGCTGGGCTATGTAAAAGACCCGGACAAAAAAGGTCATCTTCTGATCGACCCGGAAACACGCTGGATTGTAGAGAAGATTTTTGACCTTGCTGTACACGGGCGTGGAGCCGCCAGCATTACACGGATTCTGGTGGAGGAAAAAGTACCTACCCCCGGCTGGCTGAACTATGAAAGATACGGGACTTTCGCCAATATCTACGCCGGTGCGCCCGCAGAAAAAGCCTATGCGTGGACGATAGCACAGGTCAAGAGCATTTTGAAAGAGGAAACCTACATCGGTCACAGCATTCACAACAAGCAGAGCAACATTTCATTCAAGAACAAGAAAAAGGTGCGGAAGCCGCAGGAAGAATGGTATCGTGTGGAAAATACCCACGAAGCCATCATTTCTGAAGAAGTGTTCCAAAAAGTTCAGGAGCTGATTGCAAGCAGACGCAGGAAACGCAGAAACGGTACGACACAGATTTTCGCAGGATTGATAAAATGTGCAGACTGCGGATGGTCTTTAGCCTATGGGGAAAACAAGCAGAATAAGAACCCATACGGGTACTACCATTGCAGCAAGAACGGGCAGGGATTACGCCAGTGTTCCATGCACTATATCCGCTATGATGTACTGTATGCCTATGTGCTTGCAAGACTGCAATACTGGTCTATGCTGGCACAGAAAGACGAGGACAAGCTGCTGAAACGCCTGCTCAATGCCAGCGACAGGGAAAGAAACTCTGCGAAGAAAAAGCAGGCTGCGGAGCTGAAAAAGGCAGAGAAGCGTAAAGCCGAGGTTGACGGGCTGTTTGCTAAAATGTATGAGGACTGGTCTGCCGGACGCATAACCGAGTATAACTTCAATATGCTGTCCGAGAAGTACCAGAACGAGCAAAAGGAGCTTGAAACAAAAATAAGACAGCTTCACGAAACGATGGAAGCCGCCGTACAGACCGCAGCGGATGCTGAAAAGTGGATTGCCCTGATGAAACAGTATGTCAACCCTGTGGAGCTGACCGCCGAACTTCTGAACACTCTAATTGAAAAAATAACCGTCCACGAAGCTGTCAAGGGCGAGGACGGAAGCCGTGAGCAGGAAGTAGAAATCTACTACCGCTTCATCGGCAAAATCGACTGACCTTTCTTTTTTACCCAACAATATCTTTAATTAAGGGAGACGGGGTTGAGCTACCCGGACGTGACGCTGCTGCGGGACATCTGCGCGGTGCTGGACATCTCGGAGCACGAGCTGCTCACCGCCAGCGAGGACGTAGAGGCCCGCACCGCCGAGACCCTGGCGAAAAAATACCTGTCCCTGCTGCGCCGCCTGCGCTGGATTCAGTACATCCTCTACGGCGGCACCGCCCTGATGATACAGTTGGCAGAAATGGGCATGATATTAAGCGTATCCCGGCAAATCCCCGCTGCAAGGACGGGGTAGTACCAGTTGGAAAAAGCAAAGCTTTTTTGCAACCGTAACGTTGCGGCCCGACGCAGCGCACTGGCTGCACGCGCACGTTTGCGGACCGAGAAGAGGTTCCGTCCGCGTACACGCCGCGGCCGAAAACAGATGATATTGTTTCGCACCGATCGGCGCGAACTCTG
>OHIK01001148.1_pt1 | contig 11486 bp, 9 predicted proteins | sample 1568241 | NCBI WGS metagenome assembly OHIK01 (sample SAMEA3879567, study PRJEB24766) | human gut metagenome | biome: human-associated habitat; feature: feces | place: USA | collected 1985/1987 | reverse complement strand
GCCCGTCTCGCCCGAGACGCAAGCCTCCGCGGAGATCGTAACGGAAGAATTACGCTTGATCGAACGATTCTTCCTCCCGATCAAACGGATCGTGAAGGAAGGATTTTAAAGTCGCTAGGGTCCATCATGCACCTTGTTTAGAACTATTATAGTTTAATAGCTGTACTGTTAAAACTAAAAACTTATATTTGCATGTTGATAAATAAGAGGGCGGGTGATTGTCCTACCCTTACAGTGCAATGATTTAGATTATGTTAAAGCAACAGTTACAACAAAAGTTACAGCAAAAGCTATCCCCTCAGCAGATACAGTTGATACGGCTTCTGGAGCTTCCCGCGATCGAGTTGGAAGAACGTGTGAAGCATGAGCTGGAAGATAACCCTGCCTTGGAGGAAGGAAAAGAGCCTGTTGATGATTTTGAACGAACTGAAAGCGAGGAGGGGGGGGAAGAGATCCCTTCTGCCGATACCGAGACCGACCTTTCTTTGGGAGATTATTTAACGGAAGATGATATACCGGATTATAAGCTACGGGAAATGACCGAGCGTGCGGAACGGAAAGAGGATGTCCCCTTCTCCGTAAGCCAATCCTTGAATGAGTTTCTGTTACAGCAGCTCGGATTAAGGGATTTACCGGATAAGCAAATGAAAATAGCGGAGTATATCATTGGAAATATCGATGATGACGGCTATTTGCGCCGGGATCTTTCGGCGATAGCGGACGATTTGATCTTCCAAGCAGGACAAGAGGTAGATGAGAAGGAGATCGAGTCTATCTTGCATATCATCCAGGATTTTGAGCCTGCCGGGGTAGGTGCCCGTGACTTGAAAGAATGTCTGTTGATCCAGCTGGATAAGAAGGAGAATACTCCGGTTACAAATTTGGCGATTCGTGTTTTGACCGAATATTTCGAGGAGTTCACCCGCAAACATTATGATAAGATCTTACGAGGTCTCGATATCGATGAGGAAACGTTAAAGAAGGTCATTCACGAGATTACGATGTTAAATCCGAAACCCGGAAGTAGTTGGGGTGGTTCTATGGAAGTGGCGATGAGCCAGATCATCCCGGATTTCGTGGTGGAAGCGCATAATGGAGAGCTTATCTTGAGCATGAATAACCGGGGGGTACCGGATATGCGTATCAACCGGGAGTATGCCGAGATGTTTCAGGATTATACGGCGAATAAGGCGAACCAGACCGCTGAGAGGCGGGATGCCGTACAATTCGTGAAACAAAAGTTGGATTCCGCCCAGTGGTTCATCGACGCTATCAAGCAACGTAATGAGACCTTGCAGCGTACCATGGAGGCGATTATCTATTTACAACGGGACTTTTTCCTGACAGGTGATGAGGCTACCCTCCATCCCATGATCTTGAAAGACGTAGCGGAGCGTGCGGGATATGATATCTCCACTATTTCCCGGGTAAGTAACAGTAAATATGTGCAAACGAATTTCGGTATTTATCCGTTGAAATACTTTTTCTCCGAGTCTATGCAGACCGATACCGGCGAGGAGATCTCGACCCGTGAGGTGAAAAAGATTATGAAAGAGCATGTAGATGCCGAAGACAAACGAAAACCGTTGACCGATGAGGAGTTGGCTACGATCCTGAAAGAAAAAGGATATGTCATTGCCCGGCGTACGGTAGCGAAATACAGGGAGCAACTGGGGATTCCGGTAGCTCGTCTGAGAAAAGAAATATAAAAGCGTATGAAACTATTCTCGAATATAATATCCTTCGTGTTCCATCCGTTGCTTATGGTAACCTATGGGATCGTGTTGGCGTTGATGTTTACATTTCTCGCCATTTACCCGTTACCTGTGAAGCTGCTGATTGCCGGAGGTACCTTTATTTCGACAGCGATAGTTCCCGGGCTTTTCATCTTCTTATTGGTGAAAAATGGCGCGGCCGGCGATATAGAGCTTTCCGACCGAAAGGAGCGGGTGGTTCCTTATCTGATTTTTATCACTTCCATCTTGGTATGTATCTTTTTCCTGTATAAGATGCTGATGCCGTTTTGGCTGTTAGCGATGTTGATCGGGGCTTGCGTAGCCTTGGTAGTCGCCTTATGCGTCAACTTCGCTTGGAAGATTAGCGCGCATGCCATTGGTATCGGCGGGTTACTGGGCGGTATTATGGGAGTGGCGCGTATTCATATGATAAATCCCTATTGGGCCTTTATAGTCGTGTTGATCGTGGCCGGTTTATTAGGTACCTCGCGTATCTTTTTAAAAAGGCATACACCAATGCAGGTATATGCGGGGTTTTGTCTGGGATTTATATGTACCTTTGTAGCCTCATTAATGAGTTATATCTATTTATTCATCTAATAAAAACACTAAAATTATGAATTTTCCTGCAGATTTAAAGTACACAAAAGACCATGAGTGGATTCGTGTAGAAGGTGACGTAGCTTATGTTGGTATTACTGATTACGCTCAAGGTGAGCTAGGCGAGATCGTTTATGTAGACATCACGACAGAGGGGGAGACCGTCGCTCAAGAAGAGGTGTTCGGTACGATTGAAGCTGTTAAGACTGTTTCCGATCTTTTCATGCCGGTTAGCGGAGAGGTTTTGGAAGTAAACGCTGAATTGGAAGACGCTCCTGAATTGGTTAATGAAGACGCTTATGGTAAAGGTTGGTTAATCAAGATTTCTCTTACAGACGCTTCTGAGTTGGAGGGACTATTATCCGCTGAAGACTATCAAAAATTAATCGCTAAATAAGAATGACACCTGTTGTAAGTATTATCATGGGTAGTACCTCGGATCTATCCGTTATGGAGAAGGCGGCTAAGTTCTTGGATGAGATGGAGATCCCGTTCGAGATGCATGCGCTATCCGCACACCGTACTCCTGCTGAGGTGGAGGCTTTCGCCAAAGGAGCTAAAGGACGTGGAATCAAGGTTATCATCGCCGCTGCCGGAATGGCCGCTCATCTTTGCGGTGTGATCGCTTCCATGACGACGGTTCCCGTGATCGGCGTGCCTATTAACTCTACGCTGGACGGTATGGATGCCTTGTTGGCTATCGTACAGATGCCTCCGGGAATCCCTGTGGCTACTGTCGGCATCAATGGCGCTTTGAACGCTGGTATCCTTGCGGTGCAGATGCTTGCCGTCGGCGACGAGCAACTTCAGGAGAAGCTATCCGCTTATAAGGAGGATTTGAAGAAGAAAATCGTGAAGGCTAACGAGGAGTTGGCTAAGGTTTCTTTTAAATACAAAACTAATTAATTGAAAGTTGAAAGTTGAGAATTGAAAATTAAGGAGAAAGTCTCTCTTTAGGTTTTCAGTTCTCAACACTCATTCTCAATTTTCAATTCTCAATTTTCAATGAACAATGGCTTACTTTAATTACAACCGCCGTAAATCATCCGTTGCCCAAATCGGTGACACACCCATGGGAGGTGAGAACCCTATCCGTATTCAATCCATGGCCAATGTATCAACGATGGATACGGAGGCGGCGGTAGCTCAAGCGATCCGTATGATCGAGGCGGGAGCTGAGTATGTGCGTTTTACGGCACAGGGGGAACGGGAAGCCCGAAACTTGGGCGAGATTCGTAAACAATTGAATGAGCAAGGGTATACGACTCCTTTGGTCGCTGATATCCATTTTAATCCTAGAGCGGCTGATGCCGCCGCCGGTGAGGTGGAAAAGGTACGTATCAATCCGGGAAACTATGTAGATAAGGTAAAGACATTCAGCCATCTTGAATATACGGATGAGGAATATGCCGCTGAGATCGAGAAAATTCGTGAGCGGCTCGTCCCTTTCTTGAATATTTGTAAGGCACATGGCACCGCTATTCGTATCGGTGTGAATCATGGCTCGCTTTCCGATCGTATCATGAGCCGTTATGGTGATACGCCCGAGGGGATGGTAGCGAGTTGTATGGAGTTTCTTCGCATTTGCCGGGAGGAGAATTTCCCGGATGTGGTTATTTCGATTAAGGCTTCCAATACCGTTGTCATGGTAAGGACCGTGCGGCTGTTAGTTCGTACGATGGAGGCCGAGAATATGCATTACCCCTTGCACCTTGGGGTAACGGAGGCGGGTGACGGTGAGGACGGGCGTATCAAGAGCGCTGTCGGAATCGGTACGCTTCTATGTGACGGTATCGGTGATACGATCCGGGTTTCCTTGAGTGAGGACCCCGAGGCGGAAATGCCGGTAGCGCGTAAATTGGTGGATTATATTAGGGAACGGGAAAATCATCGTCCTATCGAGGCTTCGATGGCTCCCGGTTTCGATACGGTGGCGACAAGCCGTCGTATAAGCCGTGTGGTGGAAGGTATCGGAGGTACTTTCCCGCCAGTCGTGATCTCCGATCGTAGTAGCGGGGATTTTGAGTTTGATTATTTGTCCTTGCCGGACTATATATATATAGGAAAGGAAGATCCGGATAATTTGCCGGATAATTTCCGTTTATTGGTAGACGCTCATTTCTGGAAAGAGCGTCCGAATGCTTTTCCTTGCTTCATCGCCTCGGAGGCGGAGGAGTTAAAGGATTACGATTGTCCGCTTAAGTTTATCCGTCTGACGTATATGGATCTTACGGATCGTATGTTGGAGATCTTGAAAGCGGATAAGACCGTGGTGGTCTTATTAAGTACACATCATCGGAATGGGGTTGGCTCGCAACGTGCGGCTATGCATAAATTGCTGATGGCGGGTTGTGACGTGCCGGTTGTCTTGCATCGTGATTTCCGGGAGACGGATGTGGAGTTGTTGCAACTGAAATCCGCCGCCGATTTCGGTACGCTTTTGCTGGATGGTTTCGGGGATGGCTTGATGCTGCACAATGAGGGATGCGAGGCGGTTGTCTCGGATCGCTGTATGTTCGGGATCTTGCAGGCTACAAGAACCCGTATCAGTAAGACGGAATATATCTCTTGTCCGAGTTGCGGACGTACCTTGTACGACCTGCAAACAACGATCGCCCGTATCAAGGAGGCTACTTCCCATTTAAAAGGCTTGAAGATCGGTATCATGGGCTGTATCGTAAACGGCCCCGGCGAGATGGCCGATGCCGACTATGGTTATGTGGGTGCCGGACGTGGACAAATCAGCCTGTATAAAGGTAAGGAATGTGTCCTCAAGAATATCCCCGAGGAAGACGCTGTAGAACGTTTAGTTCAGTTAATAAAAGAGAACGGGGATTGGGTTAATTGATTGACTATTGACAATTTGTTTATCTTTGCAAGTATGAAAGTAAGAATTATCAATAAATCGCATCACCCGCTGCCGGGTTATGCGACTCCTTTATCTGCCGGGATGGATATCCGGGCGAATTTGTCGGAATCGGTTGTGTTGAAACCGTTGGAACGTAAATTAATCCCGACCGGACTTTATATCTCGCTGCCGGAAGGCTATGAGGCCCAGATGCGTCCGCGTAGCGGGCTGGCTTTAAAGCATGGGATAACCCTGCTGAATACGCCGGGTACGATCGACGCCGATTATCGGGGGGAGATCGGTATCATTCTCGTGAATCTATCTTCCGAGCCTTTTACGGTGAATGATGGTGAGCGTATCTGCCAAATGGTTATAGCCGCTCATAGCCATGTGGATTGGGAGCCCGTGGAGACGTTGGATGATACCGAGCGGGGAGCCGGAGGGTTCGGCCATACCGGAAAAGAATAAGAATAATAAGGTTAACAAGAATAATAGGATGTTTAAGCAACTGATATATCTCATCTCTTTCCTCTCGTTGGTCGCTGTGCTCCCGGCTGGTGCTACAGAAACGGAGAAGGATCAACGTAAATTCGATTACTTCTTTTATGAGGGCTTGAACTTGAAGAACGCCGGGAAATTCGACGCCGCTTATGATGCCTTCAACCATTGTTTGGCGATTGACTCGACGGCGGCTCCGGTCTTGTATGAGCTTTCTTCTTTTTATGTACAGTTGAACCGTCCGGAGAAAGCGGTCGAGATGTTGAAAAGAGCCGTGGCCAACAGCAAGGATAATTTCACGTATAAAATGGCTTTGGCGTCTATCACCCGGAATCTGGGTATGTATGGCGAAGCCGCCGAGGAGTACGAGGAACTGGTTCGTGATTATCCGGAGAAGGAGGAGCTGAATTATTATCTGGCCGATGCCTTGACGCAAGCCGGCGAGATCGGGAAGGCGATCGAGGCTTATGACGCCTTGGAGTCGGTTATGGGTATGAACGAGGCGATCTCCATGCAGAAATACAAACTGTACGTCCAGTTGGAGAAACCGGAAGAGGCTTTCAAGGAGATCGAGAAGCTAGCGGCTAAATATCCTATGGAGGCCCGTTACCAGATCGTATTGGGCGATCTTCATTTGGAAAACGGGGAGATGGACAAGGCTTTGGCTTGCTATCAAAAAGCGAATGAGATTGATCCGACTGACCCTTATTATATCGTCTCTATGGCCAATTACTACGAGGCGAAAGGAGATAAGGAGGCCGCCGAGCAACAAATCCGTAGCGCTTTGGTAAACGAGAAGCTGGATGTGGAGACGAAAGTGAACATCCTTTCCCGGTATATCTTAAAACTGCAACAAACGAAGCAAGGAACTGAGAATGCGAATCATTTATTCCAAACCCTTTTGGAGCAACATCCGGAGGATATCGACTTAAAACTGATGTATGGCGGTCTCTTGATGGCCCAAGGAAAGACAGAGGAGGCGAAATTCCAGTTCCAGTTGGTAACAGAGATGGAACCGGGTAACGCCGGGGCTTGGCAGCAATTGCTGAATCTGGCTTTGAAAGGGGAGGATATCCCGGAGGTCATCCGTATCTGTACGGCTTGTATGGAGCTTTTCCCCGAGTCGCCGGAATATTACTTCTATCTGGGTATCGCTTACTACCAACAACAGAAATATCAAGAAGCCTTGAATACCTATTATGCGGGCTTGAATATCATTCCGAAGGAGAACCTGCCGCTGAAATCGGATTTCTACGGCCAGATCGGTGATATTTATTACCAGATGGGGCAATTGGATCAAGCGTATAAAGCGTACGATGAGGCATTGAAGTACAATGACAAGAACGTGGTCGTACTGAACAACTACAGTTACTTCCTTTCTTTGGAGAAGAAAGACTTGAAAAAGGCGGAACGTATGAGCGCCCAATGTATCAAGCTGGAACCGGACAACGCCACGTATCTGGATACCTACGCTTGGATCTTCTTCGTACAAGGAAACTATACCTTGGCGAAAATCTATATTGAGAGCGCTTTGGAGAAAGATAAGACAAAGAGCGCCGAACTCGTGGATCATTATGGGGACATCCTTTTCATGAACGGTGATAAGGAAAAAGCGGTGGAGCAATGGAAAAAGGCGAAAGAGATGGGGAAGGATTCCGAGATCTTGAACCGTAAGATCGCCGAGCAACAATATATAGAAGACGAGAACGCGAAATGAAAAGAGACTATTTCTTGACCTTCCTGTTATGTGGAGGTCTTTTACTTTCGATGTTGACAGGTTGTAAATCGTCCAAGAAAGTCGGGACGGTGGAATCCGCTAGCGTGAAGGCTCATAATGAGTTCTTCCAGTCGGTGGAGGATCAATCCTTCCAGTTCCGTACCTTGACGGCCCGGCTGAACGTGGATCTGGATATCCCCGGTAAGCAAATGAGCTCTCGGGTGGATATGAAGATGGTCAAGGATAGTGCTTTCCAGCTGTCGGTACAGCCATTTCTCGGGATCGAGATCTTCCGTATCGAGTTGAGCCGGGATACGATCAAGGTGGTAGACCGCATGAATAAACGCTATATGATCGAGAATTATTCCAATTTACAAGGGCAGACTCCGATCGAGTTCAACTTCTATAATTTGCAGGCTCTTTTCACGAATCATCTGTTTATCCCGGGGGAGCAGGGCGTTTCCCGCAAGCATTATAATCGGTTTAAGCTGAATCAAGAAGGTCCGGTCGCCGAGATCAAGACGAAGGATGCCATGGGGCTATTCTATACCTTTAAGGCGGACGGCGAGGAGAAACTTCTCTCTACCTATGTAGCGGACCCTTCCGATCGTTATGCCTTGCAATGGCTGTACGAGGATTTTCGTTTGGTGGACCGGCAGCCGTTCCCGATGTTGATGGATGTGCAGGTGTTGAAGAACGGGAATCCCGAGGGTGGGGTGAAGATCCATTACTCCCGTATCCAACTGGACGAGCCGCTCAAGTTGGATTTCTCGGTTCCTTCTAAATATAAGCGTATTACCTTTGCGCAAGTATTGAAAACGATTACGAATCTGAATCAATAATCTATCATGAGGTACGTCTGGATCGTTCTATTGGCATTGTCTTTATCTACCGTGGTTTACGGTCAGAAATCCGCTGCTGTCCGTCAGTTGGAGCAGCAGCGCAAGGAGGCGTTGGCCGATATCGAGGAGACGAATAAATTATTACAAGAGACGGCCCAGACTGCTAAAACTTCCCTGAACCGTTTGAATCTACTCTCCAAACAAATTCTTTCCCGTAAGAAAGTCATCAGTTTATTGAATCAAGAGCTGGATGAGATCGAGAAAGATATCTTGAATATCCAAGGCCAGTTGCGCACCTTAAAACGGGAACTGGGCGATAAGCAGACGAATTACGGTAAATCGATGCGAGGGCTTTATAAACGCCATAGCTCGCAAGATAAATTGTTGTTTATCCTATCCGCCGAGAGTTTCTCTCAATCCATGCGGCGTATGCGGTATTTGCGGGAATATGCGGATTGGCAGAAGCGGCAAGCGAATGACATCGTTGAAAAGCAGGCCGAGATCAGCCGCAAGCAAGCTGAGATGGAGAAGACCCGTGCCGAGAAGCGTGCCCTTTTAGGGACTCGTCAAGAAGAGAGTAAGAAGTTAGAAAGTGAGGAAGCTTCCCAGAAAGAGGAAGTTCAGCTATTGAATAAGAAGCAAAAGGATTTGAGGGCGGTTCTCCAAAAGAAGCGTCGTCAAGCCGAGGCTTTGAACCGGCAGATAGAGAAGCAGATCGCGGAGGAGATCGCCCGTGCAGAGGCCGAGGCGAAAGCCGCCCGTGAACGTGCGGAACGTGAGCGCCATGCTCGTGAACAAGCTGCCGCTAAGGGTAAACCCGTACCGGAAAGTAAAAAAGAGCCGATCCGTGAGGAACGTGTGGCGGATACGAAAGGGGGCTATGCGATGACAAAGGCGGAGAAGCAATTGTCCGATAATTTCGCGAATAACCGGGGACGTTTGCCGTATCCGGTGGCCGGAAGACATACGATCGTCGCTACATTCGGCGAGCAACAGCATCAGGAGTTGAAATATGTTCGTACCAGTAATAGTGGTATCGATATCCAGACCTCACCCGGGGCGGATGCCCGTGCGGTATTCAATGGGGAGGTGACGCGTGTGTTCGTGGTGCCGGGGTATAATAATTCCGTAATCGTTCGTCATGGTAACTACTTGACGGTTTATAGCAATTTGAGTCAGGTATATGTAAAAGCGGGCGACCGGGTCTCTACCCGTCAAGCGATCGGAAGGATCTATTCGGATCCGGAGGACGGTAATTCCACGATCCTCCATTTCCAGTTGTGGAAGGAAAAGACGAAGCTGAATCCGCAGCCTTGGTTGGAATAAAAGCGGTTGTGATATGTTAAAACTATGATGGGCATTATAAGGCTGTTACGATGCCTGTTGTAAAGATGTTAGAATGCCCATTGTAACAACCTTATAATGCCTATTGTAATTTTCTCGTTTAACGCTCGTTCAATACGTTGTATAACCCATTCAGGTCATCGGCACCTACCAAGTCTACGCCTTCTTTGGTGAAGAAGCGTTTGAACTGCTCGGTATCCGGGGCGCCCCACCAACGGAATAGTTTTCCCTCATCGTGGACTTTCCGGATGATCTCACGCATCTTCTGTAGTTGGTCGGCGGGCATCTCGCCTTCGCCTTTCCAAGTGAAGAAATCGGAGTAATTATCGCTTACGACCGGGGCGAGGGAAGCAGGGATGCCCTGTCCCAGATCCTTTATTTGTCCGTCGAGGAAGGTGAAGCGGCTGTTCTCTTTCGGCAGGCTGTTCTTCGGGCGGTCGCCGGAAAGGAAGAAGAGGACGGCACCTTCCTTATATTCGCCGTTGTCGACGGAGCAGAAGTATTCCTTGTAAGGTTCCATCTGTTTCTTTAGCAGCTTGTACATCTCCTCGCCTTGTGCCTTGCAATCCACCATCAGGTAGAAAGGACGGTCGCTACCGGGATAGACCTTACCTCCATTCGCTTGTATGCGGGCCACGAGCGGCTTGAGGTATAGGTTCTCGAAGGTAATGGCCGGGTTGGGTTCCGGACGATCATGGGAAACGTATAGCTCGCCATTGATTAACCACAGATCGGCCTCTACGCAATTATACCGGAAGGCCAAGGCATCTTGCAACGGGTTCTCTCGCCAATAATCGTTATGGGAGAAGGCGTTGTAATGGATCTCCTGATGGATACGGCGGGGAAGGGTATCGTTCAGATAAGGGCTTACCACCTCGAAATTACCTTTATCATCCGTCCAGCGGCAACTTGCCACAGAGATGGTGTTATCCTTTATACGCAATACGGCGAACGAGCCGTTTCCATCCTCGTCCGGCCAAGCGTTATTCACTTGGTAGATCGGATATCCCCGATAATGACGCAAAGACGGTTCGTGCGTATGGCCTACCAAAAAAGCGGCTACGTTATACTGGTCTAGGAGATTGAATAACTGGTTGCGGGCATCTTGCGGCCACCATTTGATGGCCCAAGGGTCTACGCCGTAATGTTGGATATAGACCACCGGATTACCAGTGGAGGCATATTGCTTGAGATCGTTCGCCAACCAATCGAGATTGCTTTCGCAATAGGCAGTATCGCCGGAGAAGCGTTGGGCTTGCACGAAATGTACGTCGCCGATATTCCAAGAGTAACTACGACTGGATGGGTGTAAGTTTAGGATCTCTTTTTTCGCTAGCTTATCATTTAGGATAGAATCCAGATAATGTAGGGAGAAAGCGCGGCCTACCAGATTGTCGGCGCCTTTGTCGGATACGGCGGGATCGATGTCGTGATTGCCGAAGCCGGGGTATACGGGGTAATGGATGGTCTTGTCGCCCTTGCCCGTCTCGTATCGTTCGCGGTAAAGGGAAAGGATCTCGGGACGTGCCTTGTCGAACATATCCCCGGCGATGATTACGCCATCTATGTTCTGTACGGTTTCTCCGGCTATGCCCGGTGTTGCGTCTGCCGGGAAGGTGAAATTACCGGGCAGGCGGTTCATGGTGATTACATGGTAATACTGGTCTGTCTCCGGCGGAAGATCAAAGTGAAGATCGCCCGCTACGATGACGGTTACGTCACGCTCCGGCCGGTCGCCCTTCGGGGAGGAACAAGCCGTACAGAAGGCAACGGAGGCGATGAATAAGGATAGAATCTGTTTCATATACTAATTGTTTTTTGAGTCTAGTTGTAGAGACGGGGCGTGCCCCGTCTCAGCGCCGACTGATAGTATCTTTAAATTACCATTTTGCTGGGATGAG
>OHIK01001144.1_pt1 | contig 11522 bp, 9 predicted proteins | sample 1568241 | NCBI WGS metagenome assembly OHIK01 (sample SAMEA3879567, study PRJEB24766) | human gut metagenome | biome: human-associated habitat; feature: feces | place: USA | collected 1985/1987 | reverse complement strand
TTGAAGAGCAGATTCAAACCATTATGGATGAACTTAATTCTCCCATTACCACGATTCCCGGATTGGGTTTCCGTATGGCCGCTATGATTTTTGCTGAGGTTGGTGACTTCACCCGTTTTGATTCCCCGGACAAGTTATTGGCTTATGCTGGGTTGTCTCCCTCTACTTACCAGTCCGGGCAACTCAAGAATTGTTATCCACACATGGAAAAGCGTGGCTCTCGATACCTGCGCTACGCCCTTTACAACGCAACCAAGTATGTCTGTCACTGGGACCCGACCTTTGCTGCCTATCTTGCTAAGAAGCGTGCGGAGGGCAAACACTACAATGTCGCGCTTTCCCATGCTACCAAAAAGTTGGTTCGGCTAATATTTGCCATAGAGAAATCCAGGCAGCCATATACTTGAGTACAACTACTTGAATAGCCGGCAGGGGTCTGACAAGGCCTCAGCTTTGCTATACCTTTTTGAGCCGTCTCTTTTTTACCACCACCATTCATTTTGGGGGTTGACTTCTAATAGTTAATCTTTCTAATCAGAGGACTGCTTCCCGCAGCAGCTTTGCCTGATCGGTTTTCTCCCAAGGCAGATCCGGTTTTCCAAAGTGCCCATATACGGCGGTCTGGGCATACCGGGGCGTCAATAGGTCAAGCTGGGCGATAATCTCCCCGGGGGTTAGACCGAATACCAGCTTTGCTGTTTCTGCCAGCCGGTGATCGTCCTGAAGCAGTCCGGTGCCAAAGGTATCCACCTGCACCATGACAGGCTCGGCTTTTCCGATAGCATAAGCGAGCGTTACCTGACACCGGCTGGCAAGGCCCGCCGCCACAAGGTTCTTGGCAATGTATCGGGCCATGTATGCGCCGGAGCGGTCCACCTTAGTTGGGTCTTTCCCGGAAAAAGCGCCGCCCCCATGAGGGACCATGCTTCCGTAGGTATCCACCATAAGCTTTCGCCCGGTCAGGCCGGTATCTGCTTCCGGGCCTCCCAGCACGAACCGTCCCGATGGATTGATCAGAATTTTGGTATCCTCATCGGGAGACAGCGGCTGGAGGGCGGGGAACAGCACCTTGTCCGTTAATTCCCAGCAGAGCTCGTCATGTTCTAATACCGGGCTGTGCTGGGCGGAGACCACGACAGTGTCTAAGCGCAGGGGCTTCCCGTCCTCTCCATATTCCACAGTCACCTGAGCCTTTCCATCCGGCCTCAAGCCGTGGATCAGTCCGTATCTTCGGGCCAGGGCGAGAGATATGGTCAGGCGGTGGGCCAGGATAACAGGCAGAGGAAGCATCTCCGGTGTTTCATCACACGCATAGCCGACCATCACGCCCTGATCCCCGGCTCCAATCTGGGGTACGGAATCTCCTTGTTTTCCATTTCTTCTCTGCTCCAGAGAGCAGTCTACTCCGGCCGCGATATCCGGGCTTTGCTTGTGAATCAGGCATTGGATGGAAAATTGGGACGGATCGTATCCCACTGCGGATAAAACCCACCTTACAATCTTGGGGATCTCCGGCTCATACAAGCTGGTGATTTCCCCAGCCACAATGATTCGGCCTTTGGTAGCCATGACCTCGCAGGCGACTCTGGCCAGGGCGTCATGGGAAAGGCAGGCGTCCAGTACGCTGTCGGCTATCAAATCGCATAGCTTGTCTGGATGCCCTTCTGTTACGGATTCCGCTGTGTAAAATCGTTTCATGGCATTCTCCTTTCCTCTCTCTAGGTTTTAAAATATACGGACCAGCGGATTTTCTTTTCCGGCGGGGATATATAATAATCCCGCCGCCTTTGGCCGGTCCAGCTTGGTCCTCCGGCTGCTCCTTCACATAGGAAATTGCTCGCGCGCAGGCTTGCCCCATTTTCTGACGCCAGGCTGTAGGTTACAACTCTTTGATATCCCATGTTTTTTGCGATTCGCAGGCAGGCTCCGTACAGCTTGCTGCAGACATTGGGCGTGCCGTCTGTGCAGTTGCGGTAAATCTCCAGTGTTTTTCCATCATCCAGCCTTCTGGCTACCGGCCTTCCACAAATAGCTGCACCGCATAGCCTTTCCCCGTCCCAGCAGGATATGGAGAATTTTCCTCCGATTGGCGGAATATTATGCCGGTGATTCTTCTCAACAAAGGACTGTGCTTCCTTTAGGGTAATAGGACGTATTGTGAGCAGTGGTGCGTTCTCCTTTCTATCGTTCCGGGGCGGATTTATCCTTCGGTCTTTCGGGAGGGTGTTTTAATTCCTCCTGGATTCGCTGGTATGTCTGCTCGGAGCATTTCTGCGCGAACAGGCCCATGGGACTGTTACCGATAAGCTCCGGGTATCGGAACTTTTCCTGGTATTTAATCATCAGCGGATCGGAAAGGCTGACAAATCTGTCTCCCTCAACACCGCAGATAAAGAAATTCCCCGCGATCATGTCATAATCCTCCAGCGCCCGGTTCAGGGGCAGTCTTAAAAGCTTTCCCTCGTCATTACAGATTAGGGCCACCGGGTCCTCCCAGGGATAAAGCGCCTGGATTTGTCCGCCCACTATCGCCTGCATCTCTTTCAGGTCTCCCTGGATTTCAGCAGGCTGGGCTTCTTTGCCCGGCTCGACAAATAATATTTTCATCCGCTCACCTCATGGACAGGGAAAAGGGCTTCAGGCTTTGCCTGACTGCCTCGTAGCTTTCAAAACGCACCTGGCAGCCCAGCAAGTAGGATACGGCTTCCTCCCATTCCTTTAAGGGGTACTGCTCTTTCGTCTCCATACGGTACAGGTCCCCCAAAGCTTCCCACTTCAACGCGGGCTGCAGCCGCAGGTTGGAGATAAAGGTCCGGTGCTGTTCCGCTAAATCTTCCAATAATCCGGTTTTCAAGCGATCCCTCCTGTGCAATAAAATATGGGCGGGGCGCTCTGCGGCGCTCCGCCCAGTTTTCTCATTTCCTCCTGCGGTTTCGAATGTGCAGGAACACAAGGCCGCCTAAAATGACGGCGCATAAAACAATTAATAGGATGGCTTTGGTATCCATTTTTCTTTTCCTTTCCTCTCTGGTTTTATCGTTTCTTTCTTCTCCGCAGGGCAAGCAGAACCCCCAGCCCGACCAGGGATAAAACAGCCGCGCCTCCGATGGTCCAGGGAAGCCAGGGCAGATCCCCGGTCTTTGGGAGTTCTTTCGGGATCAATCGGTTGTGCATCGTCACAGTAACGGTTTCTCCCGCCTTGATTTCTACTGTCTGATCGCCGGGGAGTTCGTATGCCGCGGCGTCCTCTCCCGGCAGCTCGGACACAGTGTATTTCCCCACCCGGAGGGTGACGCTGATTTCTCCTTTCTCATCGGTCTGAAATTCCTGCTCATACCCTCTGTCTGCATAGGCGGTCCCTGTGACTAAGAACTTCCGACCCTCAATTTTATCATCGTCCGCTGTTTTAACAATTTTCAGAGTCCCGGTCTGGGCTTGGTTTAAGAAGCCAGCGCCGGCTTTTGTTTCCACCCGCACAATGGCGCCGTTTTCGGTGATGGAAAAGGGATAATACCCATCGTCCTTCTCGAAAAATTCCGGCGCTTTCCTCTCGTGCAGGAAGTAATCGCCATATACCAAATCCTTTAGCTGATAATGGCCCGGATCGGATTCCGCCAATTCCCCTGCCGGCAGGTCAATGTCCGGGTTAAATTCTCCGTTGCTGTCCACATCGGCGTATACTTCAAAAACAGCCCCGGTCAGCTTGTTTTCCGGGTAGTCGGCGTCCGCCTTGGTGGTTTCTACCGTACCTCTGATGATTTGGTTCTGAATGGTGATTTCAATGGTTTCCCCATCTTCCGTGATCTCTGCCGGGAAGATTTCCTCGTTTAACACAAAGGCTTTGGGCGGGGTGATCTCATGGATCTCCCAGCTTCCCGCGGGCACTTTGTTAAATTCAAAGTAACCGATAGGATTGCTTTCCGTCACCATGAGGGCGGTTTCCTCAGTGAATTCGGTTTCGCCGGCGCGGAACAGACCGATTTTCGCGCCGCCTAAGCCAAAGCCGTCCTGATCTGCTTTCCTGCCGGAAATCTTTCCGTACTTGAGGTTGTTTTCAACGGGTTCTCCGTGGTTCACTTTAATTTCGACTTTGGCGGTATCCTGTCCGGCATACTCGAACGCCACCGGATATTTCTCGCCGCTTAAAACATACTGCTCATCGGTTTCCAGCTCCTGCACATAAAGCGCGGCCCCGCAGGGCACGTCGGTTTGAAATACAGAGCTTCCGCCTTCGTCAAGGCCGATGGTTTCCAAAAGTCCGTCTGCCGGGATCAGGGTTCCGTCTGCTGCAGTCAATTTTTCCGCCGCAAACAGGCCGAATGTAACATTCTTCCACTCCTCATTCCCGCCGACGCCAAAGGTTTCGTTCTGCTCCAGAAGCTTTTTCAGGCTGATCTCCACCTTCTGGCGCTCATTGGAAAAACTGACGCCGGTGTTTGTGACGGAGACCTCCTGTCCCGCATAGGACAAAACCACTTCCTTGGGCTCTGGATCGAGCACCATGCCCTCCGGCGCATTCCGTTCCAAAACCTGATAGCGGCCTAAATACAAGGGCTCCGACGTATCGGTTCCGTCGGTGCCGGTTGTCAGGGTATCCACCACTTCTCCGGCTTTCGCCCGGATTGTCCCATCCGGCGTGACAATATCCTCTAGCGCCGTGATGTCATAAACCGCATTCGGCAGGCCCTTTGTCTCGTATTGGGGCTGGTAAATCCCGCCTGCTTCCGTGACATGGCTGAACACCTCGCCCTCTTTGGTGACGGTGATGGTCCCTTTCTGCGGGGCGTTGTATTTTTCCACCACCACGGTTTCTTCCGTTTCCTCTACAGAAAAGTAAACCGGTTCCCTGTCGAGAACGTATCCCCATGGACTCTGCTGTTCATACAGGGCGTAATTTCCGGCCCTGATTTCTTCCGGCAGCATCAGGGTCCCCGTGCTGTCGGTGATAAAGGTATCCAGGTCTATGGGGCTGGGGTAGCTGATGTGCTGGGTCACCCATTTCCCGGTATCGGTATTGAGGATCTTGACCGCGGTCCCGGCCAGAGGAATGATCTTGCCGGTTTCCGCGTCCTTCTTCTGGAATTTCAGCCGGGAAGTAAAGGAGGGGTTGTTCAGAATGAAATAATAGGTCCTGCCATGCTCGGAAATGGATACTGTAAAATCCGGCGCCAGCTTCTGTCCTTCCGCGCCGGAGGTCTGGTGGACCGTGTATTTTCCATAGGGCAGATCCTTGGATTGGTCGAAGCCGTATTCGTTTGTGAGCAGGACGTCACGCTCGGTTTCCTTCGCGTTTTCATAGCTGCCTGCGCTGGTCAAGTAAATCTGGAACTGCGCTCCCTGTTCCGGCTGCTCGATCTGATCGGAGCCGCCTCCCTCCGCCGGCTGGTCGGTATGCTTGGTGATGGCGATGGAGCCCATGACAGAGTCCTCTGTCACAGTCAGAGGGATGCTGTTGTTTTCCAGGGTAAAATTTCCCGGCTCCGCGCCTGTGGGATAAACGGTTTCGTCCAGCAGATACCCCTCGCTGGGGGAAATCTCCTGCATGGTATACCCGGAGCCGCAGGGATAATACTTGGTCGTGAATTTCCCGCCGTTTGCTGTGGTATAGGTATCCAGCAGCGCGCCGTTTTGATAAAGGCCGTACACGGCTCCGTCCAGAGTGGAATCTCCCTGGGCTGTTCCCGCGGCGGAATCTGTTTTCCGCAGCTCTGCCCGGAATTTTTTCAGGGTGTTGTGAAAGGCTGCAACAGAGGTCTTTCCCGGCGAAACCGTCACCCTCTGGGACTGAGGCTGGACATACTGGCCCGGCGTCTTTTCCGTTACGGTGTAGGTTCCTGCCGGGAGGTTATTGGTTTGGACGGTCCCATCCGGTCCGGTGGAAACGTCCTTCTCCACGCCGCTGCCGGAAACGTGGAAGGGGAGGCCGGAGACTTTCCCATCCTCAGAGGTCTTGACTATCTTTAAATGCCCGGCTTTGACCTCCAGCCCGAAATACGCCTTGACCGGCAGGGGCTCTCCGCCCACCTCAAAGGTGACTACATTCTGGTAATGCTCGTTCAGCCAGTACCGAGAGGCTCCTTTCACAACCCCGGCTATGGACGAGGGCAGCTTTTTCTCTCCGCTGACAGTAGAAAAGCTGGTTTTCTCTGAAGAGATTTTCAGCTGGTTTCCCGTCCTGGCAAAGCTGACTCCCGGCTGGGAAAAGCTGAATTCAGACAGCACCCTGTTGCTGTCGGTCAGGGTCGTTTCGTACTTTCCGGTCTGGGCGTTGTATTTTAGCTCATAAGTATGGGAAGAGGCGTATTTGGAATCCTCACAGGCAAAGGACGGGATCGTCCGGTAATCCATGACCGCCTTTCTCAGCTTGGTGAATACGGTTTTCGCCCCAGGGCTGTTGACGGTGAATTCCGACACGATCTGGTTTTCATACTGCGTTCCCAGCTGCTTATGGGCGATCAGCCATACAAGGATTTGGGTGGCGATGTATTCGTCCTCCGGGCTTCCTCCGTACTTAACCCCTGTGTCCGTGTTATATCCCAGGGTCAATACGGCGTTGATGAGCTCCTTCTGCTCCTGGGAAAACTGAGGGTAGTCGGCGGAGGGCTGATACTGCTCCTGATAATATGTGGAGATTCCCAATTCCAGGCAGTAAGCGGTTTTCGTCGCGCCGGTACTGGAATCGGTGATCCGCAGCATGGTGTATTTCTCGCTGGCGTACCCGCCGAATGGGGCGGGCAGGCTGCTGCTCAAAGCGTGGTCCCTGCTCTTAATGTCGATCATGGACATAGAGCCGGTGAGATTCGCGGCGCTGGCGCTGACCGGCAGCATTCCGATACAGAGCAGGATCGCCAGCAATAGGGAAAGGGCCCTTTTGAAATGCTTCTTCATTTTGAATCCTCCTTTTACGGCAAACAAAAAAAGCCCCCTGGGGCAGAGGCTCGCTCTGTCCCAGGGGGTAGTCTGATGGTTCTATTCTGTTTTCGTTCTTCTTTACCGGATTTCCTCCAGACGTTTTTTCCGGTTTTCTCTTTCTCCCCGTTCCAGGGTTTTCTCCCAGGTTTTCTCCGTTTCATACTTTAAAAACTCGGTAAGGGGAGCGATGGTTTCCTCCGCGTCGTATTTTTCTAGGCACTCGTAATAAAGCTTCTTGTCCTGGTCATACACGATCAGCGGCGGGTGGTTGTGGGTCATGAGATAATAGTTCAGCAAGGTCCGGCCGGTTCTGCCGTTGCCGTCAGAAAATGGGTGGATATTCTCCAATACCGCGTGGAAGTACGCTCCTGCCCGGATCACGTCCGTTCCACGGTATTCGCTGACTTCCTCCAGCAGATCAGCCATGTCCTCCGCCACACGGTCTGCCGGGGCTCCCACTTCGTTTCTCCCGGTAATGTAATCATGCTTTTTGTATTCGCCGGGCCGTTCCCCGTTTTCCAGGAATCTGCGTTCATCGTAGGTTCCGCTGGTAAGGATGCGGTGAACCTCCAGAACCAATTCCTGGGTTAAGGGTTCCTTGGCCGCGATCTTCTCCTTCAGGAATTCATAGCACAGCTTTTGGTTCTGCTGATCGAAAATCGCCCGGGGGCTTCCGGTGTAGTTCAGCACCTTCCCGTTTTCGAAGATCTCACGGGTATCGTGGAGGGTGATTTCCTCGTTTTCAATTTTCCCGGAGTGATAGGCAAACAGGACCCGGAAGTTATCCAGCCGCTGTTCTAAATCGCTCACTGTTTTTATGGGGAAAGACTGCCAATAGGCGACTGTTTCAGCATAACCGGCCATGGCGGCTCACCTTCTTTCTGTTCTGACAATAGTATACCACAAATCTGAGCCCGGCAGGAAACTTTTTTGCTTTCTAGCCTTGAAAATGGATTTCTTTTTAATCCGCCAATGGGCATTCCTCCTTTCGCTGATTCTCGGTAATATCTATGAAAAAAGCCCCGCAGGGCGCTGTGGTCCCTGCGGGGTGATTGGCTTTGTGTCGTGGTTATATGCAGATTTCTTCTGTATCGGATAATCCGTCGGATTCATCGGTGTTGTCAGTCCCGGCTTCCTCATCCTGATCCTCTATGTCTGATTCCTGGGTTCCGTCCTCATCTTCTCCATCTTCGGTTTCATCCCAGTTGTTCTCCACAATGTAATCTTCTTCTTCCTCTCCTGCGGGTTCTTCCTGATCCCAGCTTCTCGCTCCATTTTGTTCGGCTGGGGTTTCGCTTTCGTCCCATTCTTCTGGATCGCCGCTTTCCCCGCTCATATCCTCTGTTTCTTCCTTATCGGGTTCTTCTTCCTCGTCCCCGCTTTCCGCTCCTTCCTGCTCGGCAGGGGCTTCGCTTTCCGGGGATTCTTTTTCCATCTCTGCTTCCATTTCTTCCAGCGCTTCCTCGATCAGGCCGATCACAAATTCCTTTTGGGTGAGGTGGCGGTGGTATGTTTTCTCATACCATGCCAGGTACTCCTTTACCTTTTGAAACAGTTCCTCGCTTACCTGAAACGCTAAGGTCCTTCCTTTTTCCATCATTTTCTTTTCCCCTTTCTATTACAATATAATTTGGTTGGAAGCCCAGCATCCGGCTGGGCTTCTTTCCATCTCGTGCCTAAGCTACAATAAGAGGAGCAACTGGCTGACCGCCCCCTTTCTTGGACTTGCATGCCCGTTTATGAGACTGTCAGCCATCCTCTTGTTGCAGCGTTCGGTTTAAGCAGGTTGAGCCTTGAGTTCGCGTCACCCAATAGATTGAATCGGCAGCGAGAAAAAGATGGGTTCCGGTTGCAAATTTTGTATTGGAGGAATGAACGTGAACTGTGTAGGCATTGATGTTTCCAAAGGCAAGAGCATGATTGCCGTCATGCGGCCTTTGGGAGAGATGGTGATCCCGCCCTTTGAGGTGGGACACACTGATGCTGAGTTGTGCGAGTTATCCAGACGGCTAGGGGGCTTGGAGGGCGAAACCCGCATAGTGATGGAGGCTACAGGGAACTACCATTTGCCGGTTGCCAGCTTCCTTTACGATTCCGGTTTTTACGTCTCCGTGGTAAATGCCATGCTGGTACATGGCTACGGGAACAACAATCTGCGGAGGGTAAAGACCGACAAGAAGGACGCAGTCAAACTGGCCAACTACGGCCTTGACCACTGGCTGACGCTGCCCAGGTACATCCCAGAGGACGAGGTACGGCTTATGCTGAAAACCACTTACCGGCAATACCAGCAATGCACCAAAGTACAGACCATGCTCAAAAACAACTTAATCTCCTTGCTTGACACCGCTTTCCCGGACGCAAACCGCTTGTTTACCAGTCCCACCAGAGCGGACGGTAGCGAGAAGTGGGTGGATTTCATTTCTACCTTTTGGCATTGTGAGTGTGTTTGCGGGCTGTCCGAAAAGGCATTTACAGCCAAATACCAGAAATGGTGTAAGAGGCATGGCTATAACTTCAGCCAGGACAAGGCGCTGGACATTTACGCCTCTGCCTGCGGGCATTTCAGTGTCATGCCAAAGAACGATACTACAAAGATTCTGGTGGAACAGGCGGTATCCCAGCTCCAGGCCACTTCCGCTGCGCTGGCCGCGCTCAGGAATGAAATGCAGTCCCTAGCAGCATCGCTGCCGGAGTACCCCATTGTGATGGGGATGTTCGGAGTTGGCCCCGCACTCGGCCCCCAGCTTATGGCGGAGATTGGCGACGTGCGCCGCTTCCACTCCAAAAAGGCGCTGGTGGCTTTTGCGGGTATTGACGCCCCGCCGTACCAGTCCGGCCAGATGGAAATCCGCAGCCGCAGTATCTCTAAGCGTGGCTCTGCCGTTCTGCGCAGGACACTGTTTCTGGTGATGAGCGCCATTCTCCGGTGTTCTCCTGCCGATGAGCCGGTGTACCAGTTTATGGACAGAAAACGTACCGAGGGTAAGCCCTACCGTGTTTACATGATGGCCTCCGCCAACAAGTTCCTGCGTATCTACTACGCCACTGTGAAGCAATACCTCGACAGCCTCGAAGCCTGATCTCTACCCTAATCTATTCGTTTCAGGCCAGCGCCAGAATTTTTCAATGGCGGTGGCTTGGTTTTTCATGCCCTTTTTGTGGTCCCTAAAAAATTGCGATTCCCCTCAATTTAGTTCTTGACATTTGTTAGCAGGTCTCATAATGCTCTCGAATAATCACTTCGATGAATTGGCCCATGGTGCTTCCCATTTCCTGGATTTCCTCGCTGATTCGGTTGTGCAGTTCCAGCGGGATTCTGCAGGTGATGCCTTTCAGTTCCATTCTTTTCTCGCTCCTTTTTAATTGGTTTTCCCCTTTGGGCAACACAAGCATACTCCAAACCCTCCCTGAAAGCTATCACCAACACCAATGAACATTCAGGGGAAAAAGTCTTCACAAACGTCACAACCAACAATGCCGGAAGATGCATAAAACGCCTTTTTTCGTAATGTTGTTAACGGAAAATTAATGGGTAGTATGTAACCGGAAGGCAAAACGACTTCTAGTTATCGATTTTTATGCAGCTTTGGTTGTCGAGTGAGCAAAGACTTCTACAGCAGGTATATCGTTCTGCTCTGGTAGTTGAAACGTATAATGGTTAATAATCAGATTATCTGCGGTATAGGACTATTTTCAAAAACACTCATATATCTCAATATTTAATACAATCTTCTATGTAAAAATGGTAAATCAACATTTCTGGTTCACACAGACGGCTTTACAATTGTGAAATGCAACCGTATTCGGGAAGGTGCATGGCAAAGCTAATTGTGGGGACGTGGAAAATACTAATATGGTAACTGCGTTCGCCCAGCGATTTGAATACACATAGACTAAAAAATACTTAAAAGTATCGTGAGTAAACATCCACCGGCATAGCCGGTGGCTTTGCAGAAGACGCCTGTAAGGCTCTGATACTAGCAGCGCCTGCAGGCGCTTTTTGCGGCCTGACAACTGCGAAAGGATTGTTACTTGCTACCCGTAAACGGGTCTGTGTATTCTTTCAGTGTCAGTTGGTCGTGAAGTTCGTCTTCCTTGAGCTGATTCTGAATATACTCTGCAATCTTTTTCGTGTTCTTTCCTGCTGTGTCCACGTAATATCCACGGCACCAAAAGCTTCTATTCCCATATTTATATTTCAGATTCCCATGTCTTTCATGGATCAGGATACTGCTCTTTCCTTTGAGAAATCCCATAAATCCTGCTACACTTTCTTTTGGTGGGATTTCTACCAGCATATGGATATGATCCGGACACACTTCTGCCTCTACTATATGGATTCCTTTCCAGTCGCATAATTCCCGCAGGATTTTCCCTATTTCTGCTTTGTGTTCTCCGTAGAATATCTTTCGCCGGTATTTTGGCGCGAACACGATATGATATTTACAGTTCCATGTTGTATGTGCTAGACTATTGTTGTCATTCGTCATCCGAATGTCCTCCTTTTGGTATTCCAGTGCAGTTGTCAGGCCGCACTTCCATCTTACCAAAAGGAGTTTTTCTTTCCTATGGATCGCTAAAGCTTTTCCGGAACCCCCGGCTCTGCC
>OHIK01001142.1_pt1 | contig 11532 bp, 12 predicted proteins | sample 1568241 | NCBI WGS metagenome assembly OHIK01 (sample SAMEA3879567, study PRJEB24766) | human gut metagenome | biome: human-associated habitat; feature: feces | place: USA | collected 1985/1987 | reverse complement strand
CGTCTTCAACCCAGGCTTCCAGCGAGGCCGCGCCTCTTCCCCCCGCGAAGGATTTTACCTTCTATGACCAATACGGACAGGAGCATACCCTTTCCGAGTATAAAGGCAAAGTGGTGTTTCTCAATTTTTGGGCTACCTGGTGCCCGCCCTGCCAAAATGAAATGCCGGACATCCAAAAGCTTTACGAGGATTACGGCGAAAATCAGAAGGATTTGGTGGTGCTGGGGGTAGCGAACCCTAAGTCTGAGGATCATCTGTATAACCAGGATGTATCTCAGGAAGAGGTGGAAGCATTCCTCACGGAGCATGGATACAGCTATCCCGTGGTCATGGATACCACAGGGGAGGCGTTCCAGGCTTATGGGGTCACCTCGTTCCCCACAACGTTTATGATCGACCGGGACGGCAACGTATTCGGTTACATCAGAGGCATGCTCACCAGAAGTATGATGGACAGCATTATTGAGCAGACTATGAGCGGTGTTCGCACGCCGGTCAATCAATAAAAAACTATAAGGAGGCTTTTATTATGTCAGTTGTAGAACTTACAAAACAAAATTTCAATTCAGAAGTAACAGAAAGCAAGGATAAGGTGCTGATCGATTTTTGGGCCACTTGGTGCGGGCCGTGCAGAATGGTATCTCCTATCGTGGATGAAATCGCGGAGGAGGCGCCTGTAGGGGTAAAAGTGTGCAAGGTGAATGTGGATGAACAGCCGGAACTGGCCGAACAGTTCCAGGTGATGAGCATCCCAACCCTGGTGGTGATGAAGGACGGCAAGCCGGTGGCTAGTTCCGTAGGCGCCCGGCCCAAGCAGTTCATCGTAAAAATGATCGAAGAGGCATAAATAGCCATTTCTCAGGCGGCAGCGGCCTTTTTAGGCCGCTGCTTTTCTTTGTCCCGGAAACCACCGGCTGCGCCGGCGGAGGAATGCCGCGAAAAGCTTTCTCTTCCAGCTTTGAGGGAAGCGGGCCGCAAATAAAAAAGCGAGTGGATTCGCGGAAATATTTGCTAAGCGGGTGAATCGCCCGTTTGCCGGCGGCAGGGCGCCTGACGAAAGCGGCGAAATATTCCATGCGTTTAGATGCCGGCCGGTAATAGGCCCTTCTAGGTTCCATTTAAGCCGCCAGCTTTACTGGTGGTTATGACTGTGTTTTTCAGGATATTTCCCTTGTGGTTTTTACAAAACGGAGGGAATCTTTACACTTTTGTAATGAAGTGGTTTAATCTGTTGACAGGCTTCGACGGAATAGGGTACACTATAAGAAATTAAAAAATTATACCAATCAATCCAAGCCGGGTTTGAATATAGATTTGGAGTGTGCGCCGAATGGTATTTTCCAATTTGTTTTTTCTCTATTTCTTTTTGCCTCTCAATTTAATTTGCTATTTTCTGGCGAAAAGCATCCATGTTAAAAATGGGATATTAATTGTCTTTTCGCTGTTTTTTTATGCCTGGGGAGAGCCGCGGTACGTGCCTCTTCTGGTAGGCATGGTGGCTATCAACTGGCTGTTTGGCCTGATGATCGAGAAGTTCCGGGGGCAGAAGCTGGCCAAGGCCGGGTTGGTTGGGGCTTGCGTTTGCAGCTTGACCCTGCTGGGCGTTTTCAAATACCTGACCTTGATTCTGGGCACCACCCATGACCTATTCGGCTTGCCCAGCGTGGTGCCGCAGATTTTACTGCCCATTGGGATTTCTTTTTATACCTTCCAGCTGCTTTCCTATGTGGTGGATGTTTACCGGGGCGAGGTGGAGGCGCAGGACCACTTTTTCCGCCTGCTTCTTTATACCAGCCTTTTCCACCAATGCATCGCCGGGCCCATTGTCCGCTATAAGGATATCTCAGAGGAGATTTTATACCGGCGGGTCAACCGGGGCGAGGTGGCAAGAGGCATCAACCGGTTCGCGGCCGGCCTGGCAAAAAAGGCGGTGCTGGCAAATACCTGCGGGTTGCTGGCGGATCAGTTCCTGCTGGCAGACGCTACGGTGGCGGATGTCTCCCTGTTCGCTAAGAATGCCGCGGCTCTTTCCGCAAAGCCCGCGGTGATCCTGTGGATGGGCGTCCTGTTTTTTATGCTTCAAATCTATTTGGATTTTTCCGCTTATTCCGATATGGCCATCGGTATGGGCTTGATGATCGGCTTCCATTACAAGGAAAACTTTAATTATCCCTATTTGTCATCCACAGTTTCTGAGTTTTGGCGCAGATGGCACATTTCGCTCGGCTCCTTCTTCCGGGATTATGTATACATCCCCCTGGGCGGCAGCCGTAAGGGTCTGGGAAGAACGATCCTGAATTTATTCGTGGTGTGGGCGCTGACCGGCTTATGGCACGGCGCGAGCTGGAATTTTGTTCTGTGGGGCCTATACTTCTTTATTTTTATCGCTTTGGAGCGGCTGTTCCTGAACAAGGTGTTCGCCAGGCTTCCTGGATTCGTATCCCACATTTATCTGCTGATCGTGGTTTACTTCGGCTGGATTTTATTCCGGTTTAAAAATATGGCGCTGATCGGGGTCGTCCTCAAGGGGATGTTCTGCCAGAACGGCAATCCCTGGACTACCTTTGAAGCCAATACTACCTTGCTCAATTACATCTTTTTCCTGGCGATCGCTGTCATTGCGGTTACGCCGGTGGTGCATAATATCGGACGGGCTATTTCTGTGGCTTCCGGCAGGTCGGCGGCCTGGTTCCGGGTCAACAGCGTGGTGCAGGTGGCGATGCCCTTAGTACTGCTGCTGATTTCCACCATGAGCCTGGTGGGCAACAGCTACAATCCGTTCCTTTACTTCCAATTTTAAGATAAAACCATATTTTATGGCTGTGCTTTTTAATTTTAACTCTAAGATCATTTCTTAGTGCTGTTAGTTTTTTATAGCTTGCCGGCTTTCAAATTGTCCGGTGATCAGGAGGCTTTTTCATGGCGAGAGGAACCAGAGTTCAAAGAAAGTATAAGCTCCCCGGCGGGAAAAGCCGGAAGATGCTGAATGTAAAAATAGCGGCGTTTTTTATTATGATGCTGATATTCGGCGTCATTGCGCTGATCATTCCCCTGCGTCCAACCGAATCAGTGGTGGAAAAGCGGGAGTTGACCAAATTTCCTGAATTCAGTTTTCAGGCTCTGGCGGACGGCAGCTACTTTAAACAGGTAGATCTGTGGTTTTCCGATACCTTCCCCTTTCGTGACGCCTTTACCAGTGCGAATGCCCGGCTAAAAAGCCTATACGGCATCCATCCGGCTACGGTTCACGGAGAGGTAACCACCGGCGACGCCATTCCGGAAAAGCCGACAAAACCGGTATCCTCTAATGGTTCATCCAATGCGTCGTCACAGGCCTCCTCTGTGTCCTCTGCTGAGAGCAGTTCCTCTGAGGCCAGCAGCAAGGAGGAAAAGCCGATTCCTACCACAACCCTGAACGCTGTCCTGCTGGCCGGCGACAGCGCCTTTGAGTATTATAACTTCAACCTGGAGGTAGCGGATCAGTATGCGGCTACCGTCAATAATATCACTCAGAAGCTGCAGGGCAAGGCTGTGGTATACGATATGATTGTGCCGACAAGCATTGATATCATGCTGCCGGAATCCACCAGGGCGGGCTTAAATACGGACGACCAGAAAAAGGCCATCGATTATATGTACGGCTCCATGCTGGACGAGACGAAGAAGGTCAATATTTACGATACCCTGATGTCCCATAACGATGAATATCTGTATTTCCGCACCGACCACCATTGGACGGCTTTGGGCGCTTACTACGCCTATGAGGAATTTGCCAAGGCTAAGGGCGTCAAGCCTCTGCCCTTGTCAAAATATGAAAAGGTGGATTTTCCGGATTTCTTAGGCTCCTTCTATGCGGATACTGAGAAAAATCCGGCGCTGGAGCAGAATCCGGATGTGGTGGAGGCTTATATTCCGCCGGATACCAATGATATTACCTGCACTCAGAGCGACGGGAGTATTTTGGAATGGAAAATCGTGTATGACGCTACGGATTACAGCTCCAGCCTGAAATATAATTGCTTCATAGGCGGCGACCAGCCGATTTCCGTTATCCACAATCCCAACAAAAAGGATGGATCCTCCTGCGTGGTAGTCAAGGAATCCTTTGGCAACGCCTTTGTGCCTTTCCTAGTCTCCCACTACCAAACGGTTTATGTGGTGGATTACCGTTATTGGGAGGGGTCCATTTCCCAGCTGGTGGCGGAGAAGGGAATCCAGGACGTCATTTTGTGCAATAACATTTCCGCCACCCGGAGCGGCGCTCTGGTCGACGCGATGGGCACGGTACTTTATTGATTTTATGATTTATGAAAGCGCCCGATCGTGGGTGGCCCGAGCCTGACGATTTTTGTGTTCGCGGGGGCGAAAAGAAAATCGTCGGCAGGCGGCCTTTGGCTCCATAAAATATTTTATGGAGCCGCCCCGAGCCTGGGCGCTTCTTATGTTACGAAAGGGAAAGTTTCTTCTTTACTTTATTTCCGTTGTTGTTTATACTTTAACTATGGACTTGTTTTGGGAAAGCCGCTTCCCGCGGCATTGTCAATGACAATACTTTTCCAGCCTGAAAGAGAGAAGATAGAACGGATGAAAAAACGTATGAAAAAAACAGCGGCGCTATGGCTCACTGTTTTTCTTTTCTCCGCTTTTTTCTGCGGTTGTCAAGGCGATCCTCCTCCCGGCAACGCGGGAAGCGGAGAGAGCGTCTCTGATTCCTCCTCTGTTCCCGTGCCGTCCGGCCCCAGTCAAGAACAGGAGCCCGGACAGAGGGATCCGAAGCCGGTGGTGCTGACTCCCACGGCTCCGGGTACGGAGGTTATAGGAAACGAGGCGGTCAGCATCGACGTTTCCAATAAAGCTGACGGTTATATGACAGTGACCTATCATAGGGATAATCCAAAGGTCAAGCTGCAAATCAAATATGTCCCGGATGAGGAAACGGTGTATACCTATAATCTTCAGGCGGGGCAAAGTGATGTGTTCCTATTTTCCCGGGGAGACGGGGAATACCAGATCACTGTCAATGAAAACATCGAGGGGAACCGGTATTCTCAGGCCTTTGCGGGAACCTGCCAGGTGGCCTTGAAGGATCAGCTGACCCCGTTTTTATATCCGAACCAGTATGTGAAATTTACGGAGGACAGCCAGGCGGTCGGGGAAAGCCAGAAGCTGGTGCAAAGCGCCGGCGACGACCTGGAGGCTATCGCCGCGATTTATAATTATGTGATCGGAAATATACAATATGATTTTGATAAAGCGGCTTCGGTGCAAAGCGGGTATCTGCCGGATATCGACGAAACTCTGAATACCAAAAAGGGGATCTGCTTTGACTACGCCGCATTGATGACGGCTATGCTCCGGGTGCAGCGCATTCCCACCAAGCTGGTGGTAGGCTATGCCGGCGAGCTTTACCACGCCTGGATCAGCGTATATCTGGATGGCGTAGGCTGGATCGACAATATCATTTATTTTGATGGAAAAGACTGGGTGCGTATGGATCCTACGTTTGCCGCTTCAGGAGGCGGCGCCTCGGAATATGTGGGAGACGGCAGCAATTATCACGACCTTTATTATTATTGATCCTTGAGGACGGGACAGCGGCGGGCGGAATTTTTAACAGGATACCGCGGCGCCCACGCGGAAAGCGGGTTCCGGCCGGGAATACGCGCCTTCTTTCGAATATCGTTCCGAAATCGTGACAGATTAGGGAGGAAATCAGGGATGAACAGGAGAAAAATACTTTCCAACAGCGAGATTTCCGCGTTTTGCGGTCAGCTTTCCTTGATTGTAAAGGCTGGAATTTCCTTGCAGGAAGGTCTTTTGATTATGGCGGAGGATGACAAAAACGGCCGGGGCGGAGAGATCATTGAAAAACTGACGGATGTGATGGAAGCCGGCGGCAGCTTTGCGGCGGCGTTAAAGGAATCCGGAGAATTTCCCGGCTATATGGTGACAATGGTGGAGATTGGCGAGGCGTCCGGTAAGCTGGAAGAGGTGCTGGAGTCCTTGCGGGCTTACTATGAGCGGAACGACGCGGTTTCCAGGAGCATCAGAAGCTCTGTAATTTATCCCTTGGTGATGATCGTTATGATGGTGGCGGTCATTCTGGTGATTATTATTCAGGTTCTGCCTGTGTTCCAGCAGGTCTTCGAGCAGCTGGGCGGGGAGATGTCCCAGTTTGCCCAGGGGCTGATGAGCTTCGGCAGGGGCGTCAGTCAATACGCCGTATGGATCGCGGCGGGTCTGGCAGTCGTGGCTGCCGGGGTGGTTTTCCTTCGGATGACGAAAAGAGGGAAGGCCTTCTTTGCCGCTCTGGGTGCTAAGCTTTTCCGCCGGCTCAGCCGTGCTGTGGATTCCGGACGGTTCGCCTCGGGAATGGCGCTGATGCTCAGCTCCGGTCTGGATTTGGATGAGTCGGTGGAAATGACCGAAAAACTGATGGAGCACCCGGGTACGAAGAAAAAAATACAGCGGATGAAGGAACGCATGGATTCCGGGGTGAGCTTTGCCGAGGCTGCGGTGGAGACGGGGCTTTTTTCTGCCCTTCACAGCAAGATGCTGAAAATCGGCCAGCAGACCGGCAGTATGGATACCGTCATGCATCAGATCGCGGAGCAATATGAGGAAGAGGTGGACCGAAGGCTCAGCGCCCTGATTTCCGCGCTGGAGCCGACTCTGGTGGCGGTGCTTTCCCTCATCGTCGGTATGATTTTGCTTTCCGTCATGCTTCCGCTGATGGGCATTATGTCGGCGATCGGATAGGAGAGCGGATATGAAAAAAGCGTTTGTGTCCTGCGAACAGAGAAAACGGTTCTCCCGGGGGCTTTTAGTTCCCATTGTTTCCGTAATCATCGTCGTGGGCTTTGTAATTTACGGCGTGGGAAACGTTTCCCGTTCTGCTTCTCAGGAACGGCTGAAGGCGGCCGAGCAGTCGGTGGCTCGGGCTACAGTACAGTGCTACGCCATCGAGGGGCGGTATCCACCGGATTTAGACTATTTAGAGGAAAATTACGGCCTGATTTTAGACCGTGAGCATTATGTGTACCATTACCGGCTGGAGGGCTCAAACCTGATGCCGGAAATTCAGGTGTTTGAGGAAAAGTGACTGAGAGAACGTTAGGCTTTCGTTCCTTGTGAGCCGGAAACAGAGGCCCTTCGGTTTGCGGCATGATAAGCGGCAGTGACCACCGCGCCGGCAAAGGAGCGTAAGGACGCATTTATGAAAGGGGGAGTCGCTGTGAAGCGGAGCCGGCACGCCACGGATTTAATTTTTGTATTGTCCCTGTTCTGCTTATTTACCGTGCTGTCCCTGTTTGTAGTCATCCAGGGAGCGGATGTTTACCAGGGGATTTCCCGGGAGATGAGCGCCAATTACAGCGCCCGGGGGACGGTGGCGTATCTGACAGAGAAGGTTCGCCAGAACGACCGGGAAAACGGCGTGGCGGTCAAGGAAATCGGCGGAGAGCCCGCGCTGGTGTTTTCCGAAGAGATAGGCGGCGAGGTCTACGAGACCTGGTCGTATCTGTACGGCGGCAGCCTGCGGGAAATTACTGTGAAGCGGGGGACGGAAATCGTACCGGAAAGCGGACAGCCGATTATGGAGCTGAAGGAGCTGCGGCTGGAGCTTCCTAGCCGCCGCCTTTTGAGGATCGTTGCCACCGATACGGAAAACAGGGTTTATGAAAGCGCTGTATGCCTTCAAAGCGCGGCCTTGGAGGTGGCGCCATGACAGAGCGTTCCAAGTCCAAGAGCAGGCTTTTCTTTATCGAAATTTTGATTATCATTGTGTTTTTTTCCATCTGCGCCGGCGTGTGCATGAATCTATTCGCCAAAGCCAAGCTGATCAGCGTGGAAAGCTCGGACCTTACCAAAGGGGTGATGGTGGCGCAGGCAGCCGCGGAAGCCGTAAAAGCAGAGGGGGATTCCCCCGAACTGGAAAGGCTGCTGGGCGGCTGCCGGGACGGAAATATGATCCGGGTTTATTACGACGGGCAGTGGCAAAAGCTGCCGCGGAAGGAAGCGGCGGTTTATGAGCTTGCCGTTCGCTTGACGGAGGAGCAAGGAGTTTTGGCGGCGGAAATCCGGGTGCTGAAGGGAGATCAGGAGATTCACTCTCTGAAAGCGAAAGCAGTTCAGCCATAACGGCTATGGAGCGGCGGTGAATACTATGAAAGAAAAACAGATCGGGTCCGGTATTGGCGCCGGAGGAATTTCCATACTGGCGATTTTTGTGGTGCTGTGCCTGGCCACCCTGGCGGCCCTGTCTCTGGTTTCCGCCAGAGCGGACCGGAATCTCGCGGAGAAAAACGCTCAGGCCTCCGTGGAATATTATCAGGCGGATGCCAGGGCGGAGGAAATTCTGCATGAGTTGTTGACGGCGGTACAATCCGGGCCCGGTTGGGAAGAAGCCCTAAGGGCCGACGGCGTGGCCGTAGTCCGGCAGGAAAACGCCGCGGTGGCGTCTTATCAGGTGCCGATCAACGACAGCAAAAGCCTCTCTGTTGAAATTTCTTTGACGTTTTCCGGGGAGGGCCGTTTTACGGGAGAATGGAAACGGCTGCGCTGGCAGACTCTGGTGGAAGAGGAAAGCGAATCACAGGAGGGAACTCTTAACCTATTGCGATAAGGAGAGAAAACTATTATGGAAGCAGAACAGATTTTAAAGCAGGCGGCTCAGGCTTCCGCTTCTGATATTTTTATCGTGGCAGGCTTGCCGGTGTCCTATAAAGTGAACAACCAGATTCAAAGGCAGACGGATCAGCGGCTTATGCCGGAGGACACGGAAGTGATCGTTAGGGAGCTGTACCGATTCGCTAAGCGAAGCCCGGAAAAAATGCTGGAAACCGGCGATGATGACTTTTCCTTTTCCTTGGAGGGAGTTTCCCGGTACCGTGCCAGTGTATACCGTCAAAGAGGCTCTCTGGCGGCGGTAGTGCGGGTGATCGCGTTCAGCCTGCCTGATCCGGAGCAGCTTGGCATCCCGGATATCATTCTCAGACTGGGCGGCCGTCCCAAGGGATTAATTGTGGTGACCGGTCCGGCCGGCTCGGGAAAGTCCACGACCCTGGCCTGCATCATCGACCGGATCAATCAGACCAGGAACAGCCATGTGGTAACGCTGGAGGACCCCATCGAATATCTGCACCGTCATGGCAAAAGCATTATCAGCCAGCGGGAAATTTCTATCGATACGGAAAGCTACGCCGTGGCTCTGCGGGCCGCTTTGCGCCAGGCGCCCGATGTCATTCTGCTGGGAGAAATGAGAGACTACGAAACGATCAGCATCGCCATGACCGCCGCAGAGACAGGCCATCTGGTGATTTCCACCCTCCATACCCTGGGAGCGGTCAATACCATTGACCGGATTGTGGACGCATTTCCTCCCAGTCAGCAAGGACAGATTCGAGTACAGCTTTCAATGGTTCTACAGGCCGTGGTGTCGCAGCAGCTGATCTCCTGTAAGGATGGCAGGGTCGTTCCCGCCTTTGAGATTATGCTGTGCAATCCCGCGATCCGCACCATGATCCGGGAATCCAAAACCCATCAAATCGATTCCGCTATTTTTTCATCCAGCGGCGAGGGAATGGTGGGCATGGATACCAGTTTGATGCGGCTGTATGAGCAGGGGATGATTTCTTCTGAGGAGGCCTTACTCCACAGCGCTTCACCGGATCTTCTAAAAAAAAGAATGAAGCTTTGATTATAAAATAAAAGCCCAGAAAAAGAACATGAAACGCGTTGCTTTCTCAAAATAGGGCATGAAGCCTAAGTATGCCGCGGCGCCGAAACTGTGCGCTAAGCCAGGAAGAACGTGAAAGATATATCTGATTTCACTGCTGCGCGGCGAATTCCGCTGGCTTTTAAAGCGCCCTCCGGCGGAGTCTTTTGATAGCCGGCGCTGTAGGGCTGCTGAGAAAATAAGCCGGCTGATTTCCCCGGAGGACTTATAAAATGAAGAAAAGAAGAATCATGGTTCCAATTATTCTTTTGGCGCTGGCGTGCCCGGTTATTCCCGGCTTTGACAGCGGGCTGAAGGTGCGGTGCTATTCGGTGGAATCTGACGCCGTGCAGGCGCCGGTCCGTGTTGCGCTTATATCAGACCTCCATTCCTGCGGATACGGAGAAAATCAGCGGGAATTGATAGACGCTGTTGACAGTCAAAATCCAGATCTGGTCTTGATGACTGGCGATATTTTCGACGATGAGCTCCCCGACGATAATACGGAACAATTCTTGCGCGGCGTTGGGAAACGGTATCCATGCTACTATGTGACCGGGAACCATGAACACTGGAGCGGCAGCGGCGCTTTTTTGGAAAAAATGGATATCCTTAAGGAGTGTGGGGTCCATAGGCTTTCCGGCGTCTGTGAAACGGTTTCGGTTCGTGGCACGGCGATCAATCTTTGCGGGGTTGACGACCCGGAGGCCTCTTTTACCGCTTCTGCCGATTCGGCACGGGACACGGTAAGCTTTCTCCAACAAATTGATCAGGTGAGAAAAGCTTCTGAAAATGGGAATTATACGATTCTGCTTTCCCACCGTCCGGAATTTTTTGAGCTTTACGCCGCGCAAGGATTTGATTTAGCGCTTTGCGGCCACGCTCACGGCGGACAATTTAGAATCCCGGGAATTTTAAACGGGCTTTACGCCCCGAATCAGGGCTTCTTTCCAAAGTACGCTGGCGGCGAATACCATAAGAAGCGCACCGTGATGATTGTCAGCCGCGGCCTGGCCAGAGAGTCTACGAGAGTTCCAAGGTTTTATAACCGGCCGGAGCTTGTGATAATCGATATCGTATAACATAAAATGTGAATTCAAGAATTCAGCCTATTTATATTCCAAACGCAAAGGGCCGAACGGGAAACAACTTTCCGTTCGGCCCTTTGCGTTTGGCTTCCCTGTTTCAGCGTGCGCCGTTTGTTCTCCTAAACGCTCTCTGGCTGGACAGTGCCGCAAAGGAAGGAAAAAATACTCTCAAAAAGAATCTTTCTTTCCACGCCTCTTGCTACTTTTCTCTTTATGTGCTAAGATTGCATTAAGATTTGGCCGAAATGGGAAAATTAAAAGGAAATTTGGCAAAAAGTGAGACGCTTTTTGCTTTTTTCATGCTTGAATCATTGTGGAATTATTGGAGATTGCATTATGAAAATTGTTATTGTGGGAGACGGTAAGGTAGGATTTGCCTTAACGCAGCAGCTGGCCCGGGAAGGCCATGACATTGTGGTAATAGACAGCAATAAAATGGTGTTGAAGGAATCCCAGCAGATGGTGGATATTCAGGTGGTTCATGGAAACGGCGCATCCCCTGTGGTGCAGAGCGCGGCCAGCGTGGGAGAAAGCGACCTGATGATCGCCGCGACTTCTGCGGATGAAATTAATCTTCTGTGCTGTATTGTGGCGAAAAAGCTGGGATGCAGCCATACCATTGCCAGAGTGCGGAATCCGGAGTATTATGGCCAATTCTTTTTGTTAAAGGACGAGCTGGGCCTGAATCTGATGATTAATCCGGAGCGGGCCACCGCCAGCGAAATTTTC
>OHIK01001133.1_pt1 | contig 11607 bp, 9 predicted proteins | sample 1568241 | NCBI WGS metagenome assembly OHIK01 (sample SAMEA3879567, study PRJEB24766) | human gut metagenome | biome: human-associated habitat; feature: feces | place: USA | collected 1985/1987 | reverse complement strand
TTCTGTCTTTTTACATTTGGAACTGAATTCTAAAATTGAATGACTTTCCATAAATATATACTCATTAACATTCCTTTTATTTCCAGAACGGGTTTGAAAAATATTCTAATATTATATCAAAAAGAAACCGCCATAGTTTAACGGATAACCCAGCACTATGACGGTTTCTTTTGGCTTTACTTATGTTCTATAAAGTGTTTTCACTTTATAGCACTATGGCAGTATTAAAATATGTATTAATTATTTCTATGGCTATATTTACAGTCAGACTGCATATTTACTAAATTGCATATAATCCCTTACTGTGATCTTCTCCATAAATACCCCATTTTTCAATGGACCATGTAAGTTCAGGACTATTCTTTGCTGCTTCTCTTAATGGAACATCGTTCATGCAGGCATCAATTGCTTCTCTGAAAGCTTTTGCTCCAGCTCTAGGTCCCATTCCATGACCGTGGATACCAGCACCTACACCTAAGAGGATATCATTACCTGCATCTTTCATGAATCTTGGAACAAGTCCAGGAACAACTCCACCACCTACGAATGGAAGCATTGGTTTCAGATCGTAGAATTTTGCCTTTGTTGTAATCATGTTAATGATGTAATTATCAAATGTGTTATCAAACTTTCCGTAAGGAGGCTGTGTAAGGTAAACATCACATCCTGCCATTCTACAAAGCTTTGTAACAACTTTGGAACTTATGCCCTGGTAAGGAGAACATGTAAATGCGCCATTAAAGCAACTATGTCCAAGAATTGGAACGGTAATGTCCGGGTCTTCTGCCAGCATTCTTACTGCGGAGTATCCAACACCGTGTACATCTAACATGATACAGTTACCACCATTTTCGATAACTGTCATTGCATTATCTTTTAATCTTGAAATTTCATCTGTAATGTTACATGCATAAAGAGTCTTTTCGCCTTTTACTTCTTCTGCTCTGTGTGCAGCATCCATATTTGCTTTTACTCTGTCTGCTAACTTATTGAAGGAACGATCACCACCGATTAACTCATCATCTTTAATAACATCAACGCCACCTGCTGCTGCTTCGAAGAATAATTTAGCTCCTACATCTGGAGTATATCCTGTACATGGCTTAATCATGTTATTTAATAATGGACGGTCATAAGCTCCTAAAATATCTCTGATTCCCTGAATACCAAATTTCGGTCCCTGGAATTTATCAACATACTTCTTAGGGAAGTCAATATCTAATAATTTGAGGTATGGCATTGACATAATATTTCCCATGATAGAACCGATTAATAATGGAATATTATCTTCGATATTTGCCACTGGATATCCAATGCGGATTACATAGAAACGAAGTCCGTCAGGAGCAACCTGTCTGTCTACGTTTGTCTGGTTTTCAAATGCCGGTACTTCATAAATTCCGATAATCTTGGAACAATATTTTGCTCGCATCTCATCTGTTTCTTCCGGAACATCGATCCAGGAACCTGTCGTCTGCTCAATACCGATACTGGCAGCTTTAACAATCGCTTCTTCTTCTTTTGTTGCACCAATCAGATATGTTCCTACACATAAGTCGTTCATGTCACATCCTTCGTATAAAGGATTTAATAATGGGCTATACATTCTGTCCTGTTGAATCATTTTGCTACCTCCTAATACTTTTTAATTAATAATTATTGTTTTTCCTTCTCTATGAGCTTATTATAATTTCTTTCCTGATTGAAAACAAGAAGGAAAATATTTTCTGCCCCCTGATAATATTTTCATAGGAGTGTTTTTAAAATCTGCAAAACACCATCCTGGGTCATTGGTGGTGCTGTAAAGCGGGCCGCCTGGCGCACTTCTTCTCTGGCATCACCTACCGCATAACTGTAAGCTGCATTCCCAAGCATCTCCAGATCATTAATATTATCTCCAAATGCCATGGTTTCTTCTTTTGTAATATTTAAATATTCCTGTATCTTTGCAAGACCATTTCCTTTGTTTGCTTCCAGATTCATAACATCCATAAAATTATGACCTGCACAGACAAGCTGATGATCGACTTTCCACTTTTCTGAAAATTCTCCTTCTGTTGCCTTTTCTGCATCTTCCGGATGGTATACAGTATATTTTAAGGCAGGTATTGTTACTTCCATAAGATTATTTACTAATTCTCCACTATAATGCATTGATTCTGTCATAATCTTATAAATTTCTTCATCGTCTTTTTCAAAGTATGTCTTTCCAGAGGTCTGCCATACACATTGGCAGCCCTCAAGTTTTCTTGTATCCTCTACTAAGGCAAAGCAATCTGCCAGCGTCATGGCATCCGCATATAATTCTCTGCCCTGATATACCCCTCTCGCACCGTTATCCGATAAGAAAAACATTCTGTCTTTTACCGGTGCAAAAAGTCGTTCCAAAGCATCACATGGTCTTCCACTGGCTGCTCCAAATATAATTCCTCTGTCCTGCAGCTTTGCAATAACTTCATAATATTCCTCATTAATGCGGTCTGTACTTACAGGACCCAGAGTTCCATCAATATCTGTTACGATCAACTTTATTGCATTTTTATCTATTGACATAATATATCCCTTGTTGCTACCAGTTTTACACCGGTTCCACAAAAGTCTTCACAGACAACATCACCAACACTAACTGGCGCTTTTACTGTAATTCTGCAGCTCTCCTTTGCACATTCCATCAACATCTTTTTTGGTACAGAACCAGCTGTTTTTACTGGAACTAATGCAAATTCTCCATTTTCTACTTTAACGGTGGACGTAAATACACGAACCGGTGCAGTAAATTCATTTCTTGCATAATTCTCACCGTTTTTACATCCAAAACCTTCTATGTTTGTAATTGTTTTATCTTCATAAGTTACAGTAATCGGACACCCCTTTGGACAGCCGATACAGATAATTTTCGTCTGATCCATAATCATCCCTCCTGTTTTTCAACAGACACGGTAAGTGTGTGCACTGTGTCCGTAAGCTTCATCAACGGTATACTGAGTGATACCATTGAACCTGGCGCAATTGTATCTTTTTTAAATTTGGCAACTACATTACCTTCATCATCTTTTACTACCATAAGAACCTGCTCGTCCGGTTTTCTTACACGCATGTATAATTTAACAACCTTTTCATCCGGGTTTGCATAATCGATTCTCTGTGGAACTACGTAACCAATATTATCTCCAGGCTGTACGGTTATAGGGTTCTCCCGTTTCACCAGTTCTCCATGGATATATTCGGCTGCTGCTTTTCCTGCGATTTCTGCTTCTTCTGTTACGTTATCAACAAGATCGTGTACCTGCAGTACATTTCCACACGCAAAGATCCAGTCGATATTAGTCAGCCGTTTTTCATTGACTGTTGCACCTTTTGTAACTCTGTCAAGAGTAACACCCACACTCTTTGATAATTCATTTTCCGGAATTAACCCTACGGAAAGAAGAAGGGTATCACAAGGTACATAAACTTCTGTTTCAGGAATCGGATTCTTTCTCTCGTCTACCTTTGCGATAGAAACGCCTTCCAGTCTCTGTTTTCCATGAATTTTTGTTACCGTATGACTTAAATAAAGTGGAATACCGAAGTCATCAAGACACTGTACCTTGTTACGAACAAGTCCGGAGGAAAATGGTTCTACTTCACATACACATTTTACATTAGCTCCTTCAAAAGTCATACGCCTTGCCATAATAAGACCAATATCACCAGAACCTAAAATTACGATTTCTTTGCCCGGTAGATATCCATTTACATTTACATATCTCTGTGCTGCACCTGCTGTCATTACGCCCGATGGTCTGTCTCCTGGAATTGTAATGGCTTCACGGGTTCTCTCCCTGCATCCCATTGCAAGAATACACGCTTTTGTCTCTACTTCAAAAAGTCCGTCCACACCATTCTGTGCGATAATCTTTTTATCTTCTGTGATATCCAGTACCATTGTATCTGTCTTTACATCAATATCACTTGCCAGAACTTTCTTTGCAAACCGAGTTGCATATTCCGGACCGGTAAGTTCTTCTTTAAAATACTGCAATCCAAATCCATTATGAATACACTGCTCCAATATGCCACCAAGCTTAGAACCTCTTTCACAGACCAGGATTTTTTCTACATTATTCCTTCTGGCTTCCAACGCTGCTGCTAATCCGGCAGGTCCACCACCTATGATTACCAGATCATAAGATAACTTTTTCATCGCTGCTTCCTCCTTCCTGTAAAGCAAGTTCTTTCGCTCTCATAGAAAGTATGTAAGATGATTTGCCTCTCTTTGTAACTTCTAATGGTGAGATTCCTAACTCCTTTTCAAGAATACCTACAACTCTTGGACCACAGAAGCCACCCTGGCATCGTCCCATTCCTGCACGAACTCTTCGTTTGATTGCATCAAGGTTGGTAGCTGGAATCGGTCTTCGTATTGCATCAAGGATTTCTCCCTTGCTTACTGTTTCACATCGACAAATAATGGTTCCGTAATCTGGATTTTCTGCAATAAATTTTGCTCTTTCTTCGTATGGAAGTTCTCTTAAGATAACCGGTTTTGGTCTCTTTGGATTATAATCATCCTTAATATTGAAGTTAAGATCGTCTCCTACTTCTCTCACAAGATCTTCCACCATATTTGCAATTGCCGGAACAGAAGATAGTCCTGGAGACTGAATACCAATAAGATTAATCATTCCCCGAACAGTTTTTGAATGTCCGATAATAAAATCTTCTGTATTCGATACAGCTCTGTTTCCTGCAAAAATTGTTGTAACATCTCCCATACGCGGAAGTTCTGGATAATATTTGTGAATTGCTTCTGAATAAATGTGATTCAGAGATTCCAAATCCGTTGAAAGGTCTTCTTTGTCATCATGTAAAATTGCATTAGAACCGCAAAGAATATTTCCCTCTGTCGTAGGAAGCATGATCAGACCTTTTGAAACTGCTGTAGGTGTACTGTAAATTGGTCGTTTAATAAAATCACCGTACTGTTTATCGTACAGGAAATACACGCCTTTTCTTGGTTTCACTGTATAATCTACATGCTCCACCATACCTGCAACCTTATCAGAGAAAAGTCCTGCTGCATTGATTACAATCTTAGTTTCGATTGTTCCCTGTGTCGTTTCTACAGAGACAACTTTGCCATCTTCTGTGTTAATTCCTGTTACCTCTGTATTTAATAATACCTTTGCTCCATTCAGTACCGCATGTTCGCCAAGTGCTATGGTTAATTCAAAAGGATTCAATACTCCTGTATTTGGATTAAATAAAGCAAATTTCGCATCTGGATTCATATGAGGTTCTAATTCATGCAGTTCTTCCTGACCTACAATTCTAACACCTCTGATTCCATTATCTGCACTCATCTCAAACTGGTGATGAATCGCAGCCCAATCGCTTTCTTCAAATCCAGGTAAAAGAGATCCACAGATATTTAAATCAAAGTGAAGATCTTTCGCCAGATCCTGATAAATTTCCTTTGTCGCTTTTAAAACCAGCTGTCCTTTTAGTTTCGTTCTGTCGACATTGTAACCATCGTGCAGCATAGAAGAGTTTGCCTTACTTGTTCCCATGCATACATCTGCTTCTTTTTCCACCAACGTAACATCAAAATTGTATTTACATAACTGGTGGGCAATTCCACATCCTATTACTCCGCCGCCAATAATCAACACATCTGTTTTCATATTTGCGCCCCTTTCTGTTACATCATAAGTTCTTTTTCTACCTAAATTTATTATACTTTTTCACATTTGCTCCTGCAATAATGAAAAAATTTTCCATCCCCAAGAAATATTTTCAGATAAAAAGGAATTACCATGCAAATATTTATATATTTACTGCACGGCAATTCCTTCTTAGTTAAATATTATTTGTTAAATATTAATTATTCTTTTACTTTTATAATATATTCTTTTTATTACTACTACTGTTTTGCTTTTTTACTCCAAGTCATAAGGGATTCTACACAGTTAACCCATCCTGCATATAATTCTTCTCTTTCTTCTTCTGGCATTTCCGGATGGAACAGACGGTCAATCTTACGGCATGCAAGAATTTCCTCTTTGCTCTTCCAGAATCCAACAGCAAGACCTGCAAGATAAGCAGCACCGGCTGCTGTTGTTTCTACACTTACCGGACGTTCTGCATCAGCGCCTAAAATATCTGCTACAAACTGTGCTACGATATTATTATTAGCAGCACCACCGTCAATACGAAGTAACTTAATCGGTGATCCTGCATCTTTAGCCATCGCATTTGCGATATCTCTTGTCTGATATCCAAGGGAATCCAGCGTTGCTTTAATTACATCATATTTATTGGCTCCACGATGCAGACCAAAGATTGTTGCTCTTGCATAGGAATCATACCATGGTGCTCCTAAACCTGAGAATGCAGGGACAACATAAACATATCCTCTTGGCAGCTCTGATTTTGCTGCATAATATTCGGAATCCGGTGTAGAATCAATCATATCCATCTCATCTCTCAGCCACTGAATGGATGATCCGGCATTATATACAGTACCTTCATAAATATATTCTACTTTTCCATCCAATCCCCAGCCAATTGTTAAGAGCAGGTCGTTTTTAGATGGAATTGGCTCTTCACCGATATTCATTAACATACATCCTGCTGTTCCGTAAGTCATCTTACACATACCTGGTTCAAAACAGCACTGTCCAAATGTGGCAGACTGCTGGTCACCAATGCATCCTGTAATTGGAACTGCAACTCCTCCAAAGAAATCTTTTCTCTCTATTGTACAGAAATGTCCACTACTTGGAAGTGCAGTAGGACACATTGACTTTGGAATATTAAAGAGTTCAAGCATATCATCATCCCACTCAAGAGTGTGAATATTAAACAGCTGCGTTCTTGATGCATTAGAGTAGTCTAAGATGGCACTTGCCTTCTGTAAGTTTGTACATGATCCATCCATCAATATTAGAAAAATAAAGATCTCCGGCTTCTGCCTTTTCTCTTGCACCTGGAACATTATCAAGAATCCATTTTATTTCTGTACCGGAAAAATATCCATCAATAAGCAATCCGGTTTTATCAATAAACATCTGCTCTTTTCCAGCTGCCTTTAATTCGTCACAATATGGAGCCGTTCTTCTGTCTGCCCATCCGATTGCATTATATACAGGCTCCCCTGTGTTCTTATCATAAACAACTACTGTTTCACGCTGATTTGTAATACCAGCTGCCTTAATCTGCCTTGGATCAATTCCTGCCTGAAGAACAACTCTGTTAATAACTTCTTTTGTGGTCAGCCATATTTCTTTTGGGTCCTGCTCCACCCATCCTGGCTGTGGATAATACTGAGCAAACTCTTTCGCACATATTGCTATGATTTCGCTATCCTTATTAAAGAGCACCGCACGTGCACTCGTAGTACCTTCGTCAATCGTCATGATATACTCTTCCATGTTCACCCTCCCAATACATTAAAATCACTTCTCAGCTTCAGTCCTGTACAATTCCATGATTCTTCGACCAAGCTGATAATCAATAATTAACACATCAATTAACTTTCCTTTAAGAGCACTTAAAACTGTCTGCGCCTTATAACCCCCGGACGCAATCGTTATCTTTGTATCAATTTTCTTAAACTGCTCAAAACCAATCGTTATCATCCGGTCTGCAAGTTCTGTCTTACACTCCTTACCGTCTTTATCAAAGAACCGCAGTGCAATATCTCCGACAACAGACTGTTCCTGTAACCATCCCAGTTCTTCTTTGCTCATAAATTCCGGTTTCGCCAGAACGGAATTTAATTCCGGATAAAATGAACCAGTTCCGTTAATTGAAATATTTATATTGTCAAACATCTGAAAAACTTTTTTATTATTTTTCTCCTGCTTGATAATATCTGCTGCTTTCTTACTACTCATTAGAGCTTCTGTAAGTAAATAATAATGCATCCCCGAAAAAGCCTTTGCCATTCTTAATACTAATGTCCGCACATCCAGTTCATTTCTGCAACATGCAATACTCCCATGTAAAGTTACAAATGTTGCATCTACTTTCTGTGCAGGATTTAGATAATTAATAAGCCGATAAATCGTACTTCCCCAGGTAATTCCTAAAACATCATTTTTCTTTATGATTCTCTGTAAATATCTGGCGCCTTCCAGTGCTACTAATTTTTTGGCACTTTCTTCATCGCCTAAATAGTTTCCATCTTCTGCCTCTACAGCTAACCCTGGTGCGATAATAACATCTTTCAGTCCGAATGTTTCTTTCAACTCCTTCTCCAGCGAAATACATTCTACATAGGGATCTCTTATCACAAACTCTACAATCCTCTCCTGCTTTGCTTTCTTCAACATTCTTGAAACTGTAGTAACAGATATTTGCAAGGCTTTCGCAATTTCATTTTGGGAATAATTTTCTATATAATACATGTAAGCAATTTTTATTACCAAAAATGCAGATTGATTATACATATCTACAGTCACAGCCAGGTCTCCCCTTTCTAGTCAAGTAATAATCAACTAATCTTGTTTTTATATTATCCCTATTTTTTGCCAAACACAACAATGAAAATTTTTTCACTCCCATATAATATCACACAATGCATAAATGCCTATAAATTTTTTAACAATTTATAGGCATTTATGCATTGTGTGATATCAGAACGATCTTTCTTGTAATTTATTCTGATTTCAATATTATAAATTTATTCTGTTAAATACTTGTCCCCATCTGCAAAAGGTGCACAAGCTATAATGTACTCGTTATATTCGTCCGTCGGATTAGAGACTTTATGGAATTCTCCTGGCTCAATATGGAACATCTGTCCTTCTTCTACAATAGTTGTAACTCCGTTAATCTCTACCTGGAGTTTTCCCTTAAGGACATAGAAATTCTCTTCCATAATCCGATGTACATGTGGTGTTGCCACCTCCCCCGGACGCAGCTGACACAAACCGAAGTTTGATCTTGGTCCTTTCATTAAGTATTTTGGACCATGATCTCCGTGTCGATACTCTTTGTCTCTGGAATCTACCAAATACATAAATAATTCCCCCTTTCTCCTGGCAACTACGTATACATTTTTATTTTAATCTATATTCTCCTCTTTTTACAAGACTGAAAAAATTATTGCCCCACTCTCCCCATTCAGCACAGCCAGAAAATAAGAAACCGATAGCCGCAAAATGTGATGTTGGAACAAATAAAAATGCAGTAAGCATTTTCTATGCCGCGATTATCTTCACATTTTGCGGCTATCGGATTTTTTATTTTCGTCTATTAACTACACTATTGAATCTTGGTATCTTTCAGAAGCGCAGTCATGAGATTTGTGTAGAGTAATTCTGAACGGATTTCTTTTTCCGGCATTGTATCTAAAACATCTTTTTTGTCCTTGTAGCCTAATTCGTCAATATAATACTGTATCTCTTTATTCAATTCTTCATCTGTTACCGTTACATTCTTTGCTTCTACTAACAAGTCCTGCACGCACTGTCTCTTAAGAGAATCTTTGGCATATTCTTCGATTGACATATCGTTATACTGCTCAATAAATTCACTTACGCTCATGCCAAAGTACTCTGCCATTTCTTTATTCTCTATTTTAACATTTTTCACTTCCTGCTTAACTGCATCTTCCGAGAACTCTTTAATCTGCGTTACATTCTCCATAATCTTTGTCCAGAGCGCATCTTCATTATTCTGCTGTGCTTCTGTCTTCTTATCGGAAATAAGATCTTTTCTGACCTGTTGTTTATATTCTTTTAATGTAGAACAATCTGTATTCTTTTTAATGAAGGAGTCTGTGATTTCTGGAACAACTTCTTTTTCTATTGCATTAATCGTCACTGTCATCTGACACTTCTTTCCCGCTACAGAAGTATCTTCATAGCTTTCCGGAAATGTAAATTCAACCTCTACTTCCTGTCCAACCTTACTTCCTACAAGCTTCTCGTCTATATCGACATCATCATCTACATTCAGGTTCCCTTCCCCTAAATGAATGTCAATACTGCTGTCAGAATAATCTTCATTCTCCTTACCATCAATCGTTGTTGCATAATCTATATTCAGATAATCTCCTTTCTGAACAGTATCACGACTGGTAATCTCCTTGTAATCTGTATATTCGTCAGCCAGTTCATCAATCTTATCTTCTATCTCCTGTTCTGTGACCTTCGTTGAAGAACCCTTAATCGTAAGTCCTTCATATTGCCCAAGCTTCACATATTCAGAAGCGTTCAGTTCTACCGGTGTTGTCTGCTCTGTTGCCAAAGCTGCTTCTGTTGTCGCTTCCGCAGCCTTTTCTCCGGACTTTGAGGTAGCACATCCACCCACCATACACATAGATGCTAACAATGCCGTCGCAATAAATATCTTTCTCTTTATCATAAATTATAAATTCTCCTTTTTTATTGTCAGTTTACCCGTCACCTGCTTTATTCTACTTTACCATTAATCCCACTCTATTCTCAATCATTTTCACAAAATCTACATATATTCTTTTACGATTTTGACACTTCTATATCTGTTAAGACAGGCATACAATTCCTGCTTTCTTGGAAGAACGGGATGTCCGGCAGAATAGTTTGCAGGAATTACCGCTGCCATTCCTTTTCTCTCGATAAGCTTATACATATTTTCTATGAATTCCTGAATATCTTCTTCTTTTGTTACATGATCTAGTATCCATCCCATCATATAGGCAAGTGCTGTTGTCTGTCCACTTTCTGAAAGCTGTTCTAAGTAACGCACATCAATGGATTCCCTGTCGATCAGCACCGTATCTGTTCCCATTGATTTTAACTTTCTTCTAGCATGTTTTACCGGTTTTAATTTACGGGAAAATTCCGGCATACAAACTTCTTTTTCCGCATACTGCCCTGCAATCTGGCATTGTTCGCAGATTTCCTTTGCTTCTTTTGTAACATCTTTTACTTTATAATGATCTAGCTGAAGCACAAGGTCTGCTACGGATAAATAATCTCCAGAACTTCCTACAACAATGATAAAAGAAATTCCCATCGTTTTATAAATTCCACGTATGTGGCAGAGTAAGGTTGTAATTGGTTCTTTTTCATCAGAAACTAACTTTGCCATCACTTTATCCCGAATCATAAAATTCGTTGCAGAGGTGTCTTCATCTAAGAGCAGCAATTCTGCTCCAGCTTCCATGGCTTCTATCAGATTGGCCGCCTGAGAAGTACTTCCGCTTGCATTTTCCGAAGAAAAATCTACGGTATCCTGTCCGGCAGGAAGATGATTAATAAACAAAGAAATATCTGTATGCAAAATACTTCTGCCGTCTTCTGCCCGAATTTTCATTCCTGTAGCCTCTGCTACGACATATTCTCTCCCATCTCCTGCAATATGATTATATACTCCCTGTTCTAACGCTTTTAATAATGTAGACTTTCCATGATAACCGCCACCTACGATAACAGTAATTCCTTTAGGAATCCCCATTCCGATCATCTTTCCTTTATGTGGAAGCTCTATTTCAATCTGTAAGGATTCCGGTGAAATAAATGGCACTGCATCCCGCATTGGACGATCGGAAATGCCACTTTCTCTTGGTAATATTGCACTGATTTCTACCTGCTTTTTCTTTACACAGCTTTTGGTAGATTTGTTTTGTGCAAA
>OHIK01001127.1_pt1 | contig 11662 bp, 6 predicted proteins | sample 1568241 | NCBI WGS metagenome assembly OHIK01 (sample SAMEA3879567, study PRJEB24766) | human gut metagenome | biome: human-associated habitat; feature: feces | place: USA | collected 1985/1987 | reverse complement strand
CCCTTGAGTCCAGCTTCGCCGAAACGGTTCGTGGAGGCCTGCCATTCTCCGACCATGTCCCACCAACCGCCGTCCGTGCTGTCGTACCAGCCGGCGTCGATGCAGAAGATGTCCGCGCCGACGCGTGCCGCGCCCTCGACGAGCGGCAGCTCCTTCTCCAAGCGCGGGTCGCCGAACAGGGTGTTCATGTAATCGTTGTAGATGACGAGTCCCTGCGTGCGTTCGAACTGCTCGGAACGACCCAATTCGCGAGCCTTGGCGGCACGCAACGCACGGCGCTGCAATGTCATTTCGGCGACGGACTGCTGCCAATCGCCGGCCGAGATCGCGAAGGAGACCGGCACCGATTCGAAATCGTGGCCTTCACCCAGCTCCGTATACCAATGGTGGTCCTGATATTCCGGTCCGAACGCGCTGATGTGCAAACCGGGATCATCCTCGCCGATCTCCCATTCCCATGGGCCGTTGTGCTCGATCTGCCACATTACGGAGAAGTCGCGCGATTGGCGGCGCGAGCCCTCGACCTGTACGATGCCGGCCGGCTCATGCACGCCGGTGCTCCATGTGGAGGCGGAGCTCATGGCGAATCGCGAGCTGGATTGGCCGGGATTGATGACTTGATTGCGATTGCGCACCGATACGTCGCGCAGTGGACGGCTGCGCCAATCGTTTTCCACCGCCCACGCGGAGTCTCCCCAGAATACGCGGGAATGGTCGATTTTGCCGCAGTTGACGCGCATCGGCACCGTCAGATTCAACGACGACACCGCCTCGATAGGCAGCGGGCGCGCGGAGCTCAACCGCGTGTAGGTGCGCACTGCGGACAGACCCGGGAACGCTTCGAATACGGAAGTGACTACCAGCCCAGCCGTGGCGTCGGCATGGCGGACGGTTTCCGGCGAGGGCTGCGCGGCGGCTTCGGCCCGTTCGGCGGCGGTCGGTTCGAACGCGCGCCCGTGCGGCTCCAGTTCCGCATACGAAGCGAATTGGACGATCTCCAAACGATATGGTTCGGCGGACCCTTCCTCCGGCTCGGAAGCGGCGGCCGAGACGAATCGCAATACGCTGCCCGCCACCGTGGCGATCAAGGTGAGGCGATTGTCCTGCGATCCGGTGTTGGCGGCACGCACTTCGACGATTGGACGCGGATCACGTTCCAGCACGGTTCTTCCATCGTCGGTAACACGGCCGCCGATGGGCCCCATGCCGCGGCCTGCAACGTTGCACAATCGGACGGGGGAATCGCCTGCCGTGTCGAACAGCATGGAAACCACGCCATTGCCCCATTCGAGACGCCCGTCCTCACGGGGACATACGGGGTTCATTGCACCGGCACCGCTTATCATCTTCGACTCCTCAACCGTGTTCAGATACCGCCTGATCATTGACGTGCATCGATTGACGTACCTGGTACTAGCTTAAGCGGTAAATGGGGCAAATCGCACGTGCGTGTCTACTCGAAGCGGAGATATGCGATGAACTTGACTGGCGCATCCTTGGTTTTGGCGATGTTGCCGAAACCAAGGACAGCCCCTTTGTCGGGCAGTCCCTTCGTCACTCGTCATGCTCACCCGCGTAGGAACACCGTCATCTCGTTCTCGCCACGGTTGGCCCATGCGAAGTATGGAATCAGCGTGGCCGTCGTCGTCTTGCGTTCGGCGGGACGCCAATCATGGTACAACGCGGAGGTTTGCGCGGCGTCTTCCACTTCACGCCAAGCGGGAATCGTCAGCGTGGTCATCGGCATATCGACGGCGTCCACCTCGCCGAGCCCCTGCTCGTCCTGTGCGGCGGCGCCGGCATGGAAGACGATGCTATCAACAGACACGCAGGATGGATCGGATGCGATGCGCGCGGTATCGGCGTGCAGCAGATGCAGGTTCGCGCCATTATCGACACCTTCCGCGCAGTAGGCCAGCGGTCCGCGCACGAACGCCACCTTTCCGGCGTCCTCGCGCACGAGCGGATTCGCGGCGACCATGTGGACCGGCATCGGGAAATCGAAATCAACGACGTCGCCGTCATGCCATGCGCCGGTCAGATACAGGTATCCGTCTCTGATGACGCGGGAGATGTCGTCGCGGCCGCGCACGGTGACCGCATCGGAAGCGGTTTCGCCACCGGCCCAAGCGGGCAGACGGAGGGCGATCGTGAAAACCGCGTCCTTGGGGGCGTCGGAAGCCGAACCGGCTGTGCCAAAGCCCACCGTGACGGATCCCTTGCCGGACCAGGGCATATCGGACATGACGTCAAGGCGCACATCGGTGCCGGAAAGCCTGGCATGGACGCCGCCGCCCATATACAGATGCACATACAGGGTGGATGAGTCGTCTCCGATCGTGTAGGCGTACTGCTGCACGTCCTCCACGATGCGTGCGATGTTCGGCGGGCAGCAGGCGCATCCGAACCACTTCTGGCGCACCGGCTTGACGTGCGCCTTGCGTTCATCGCGATGGCATGCCTCGGGCACCACTTCGAGCGGGTTCACGTAGAAGAAGCTTTTGCCATCGAGTGCCATGCCGGCGAGCGTGGTGTTGTACAGCGCCGATTCCATGACGTCCGCATATTCGGATTTCGGCTGGATTTCCAGCATGCGGCGGGCGAAGAACGCGAGCGCGATGGCGGCGCAGCTTTCCGAATAGGCGGTGTCATTCGGCAGATCATAGTCGAAGGAGAAGGCCTCCCCCATGTGTGTGGCGCCGATACCGCCGGTGATGTAGAGCTTTCGGTCGACGATGTTGCGCCATAGTCGTTCGCAGGATGCCAGCAGGTCGGAGTCGCCGGTCAGGCGTGCCACGTCGGCGGCTCCGGCGTAGAAGTAGGCGGCGCGGACGGCGTGTCCGAGGGCCTCCGTCTGTTCCGTGATCGGCTTGTCGGCCTGGTAGTAGGCGTAGTTCTGCTCGCGCGGCGCGTAGTTGCGGCCGTCCTCCCGGGCGCGGCGGCGGTCTTCGAGCTCGAAATAGAGCGGCTGCTGGCCGCGTTGGCGTACAAAGTGTTCGGCGAGGTCGGCATAGCGCTGTTCGCCGGTGGTCTCGGCGAGTTTGACGAGTGCCATTTCGGCGATTTCGTGCCCGGGATAGCCGTGCAGCTTGCCGTCGGCGGTGCCGAATCGGGAATCGATGTAATCAGCGAAACGGCAGGCCGCGTCAAGCAGCTTGCGTTTGCCGGTGGCTTGATAGTAGGCGATCGCGCCTTCGGTCAGGTGGCCGAAGCAGTACAGCTCATGGTGGTCCTTCAGGTTGGTGAAGTGCCGGTCCATGCCGTTGAGGATGTAGTAGGTGTCCAGGTAGCCGTTGTCGAGCTGCGCCGCGCAGACGATATCGATGGCGGTGTCGGCGGTCGCTTCAAGGTCAGCGTCCGGGTGGTGGGTCAGCGAGTAGCCGACCGCTTCGATCCATTTGGAGAAATCAGTGTCTTGGAACACGAAGCCGTAGAACTTGTCGGGATCAGGGCTTCGAAGCCGCGGAACGTGTATTTCGGCGGCACGAAGGCCTTGCCTTCCTTGTGGTGTTCTGCGTTCTGCGCGGCGGCGGCCTTGAAGTTGTGCATGCAGTAGCTGGGTGCGGCGCCGGGAACGTTGTCGTTCAGCGCGTTCCACTGGTAGGGAATCACCTGGGTGCGCACGAGTTCCTGCCGCGATGCCCAGAACGGATCGGTGACGGTGGCGTCGCGCAATGCGATTGGATGGCTGGTGCGATTGGTGGTAGTCATGAGTGCAAGCGCTCCTTAGTGCATCGTTGTCTTGTTAACGCTCACAATCCATTATTCCACGGGTTGCTCCAAAGTACATTCCGCATGGCGGCATGTCCGACGGGAATCCCACCGCGGCAGCCGGCCCAAGATGGCCGCGCATTGGCTGCACGACCGTTGGGCAGGCATTTCGGATTGCGGATATACGGGCCAGGAAGTATGGAAGCCTGCCGCCGGAGGGCTGGCGCCGGCTACTCAGACCTTGATCATGGCGTACTGCGATTCGTAGAGCCGATAGTAGGCGCCATGACGGGCGAGCAGCTCGGCATGGTTGCCCTGTTCCACGATCTGACCGTGGTCGATGAAGCAGATTTCATCCGCGTTCTCGATGGTGGAAAGCCGGTGCGCGATGATGAAGCTCGTGCGTCCCTTGAGCAGATGGTTCAGACCGGCCTGCAGCGCCTCCTCGGTACGCGTGTCGATATTCGACGTGGCCTCGTCGAGAATCAGGATGCGCGGGTCGGCGAGCAGCACGCGCGCGAACGCGATGAGCTGGCGTTGGCCCGCGGACAGGGTCGAGCCGCGCTCCTCCACCACGGTGTCGTAGCCGTCTGGCAGTTCCATGATGAATTCGTGCGCATGCACGGCCTTGGCAGCGGCCACGATCTCCTCGTCGGTGGCGTCCAGTTTGCCGTAGCGGATGTTCTCACGCACGTTGCCGGAGAAGATGAACGTGTCCTGCAGCATGACGCCCATCTGCCGGCGCAGGCTTTCCAACGTGACGGAACGCACGTCGTGGCCGTCGATCGTCACCGAGCCTTCGGCGACGTCGTAGAAACGCGACAGCAGGTTGATGATCGTGGTTTTGCCGGCACCCGTAGGACCGACCAGCGCAATCGTCTTGCCTGGCTCGACATGCAGGTCGACCAGGTTCAGGATGTTGCGGCCGTCCGGCTCATAGCGGAAGACGACGTCGTTGAAGTCGACGCGGCCCTCGATCTGCGGCAGATCGACGGCGTCCGGCGCGTTGCGGATCTCCGGCTGCACATCCAGCGTCTCGAAGATGCGCTCGAGATACGCGGAGCAGGTGATCAGCTGGTTGTAGAAGTTTCCGATGCTGATTACCGGGTTCCAGAAGTTGTTCGCGTAGCCGACGAACGCGATCAGCACACCCGTGGTCACGTCCACACCGCCGAAACCGGTGACGCCCACATAATAGATGAACGCGATCGTCATGACGGAAATCGTCTGGATGCCCGGCCACATAAGCGTCTGGATATGCACCGTACGCATCCACGCGGAACGCACAGCGCCCTGCTGTTCCTGGAATGTGCGGAACTGCGTGTCCTCGCGCGCGAACGTCTGGGTGGTCTTCACACCGGCGATCGATTCGTGGATGAACGCGTTGAGATTGCTCTGCTTATTGGATAGCACCTGGTACGCGCGACGCTGGAAATGCTGCAATCCCAGCACCCACGCGATGAGCAGCGGGAACAACGCGAGACTGTACAGCGCGAGACGCCAATCCACGACGAACATGACCACTAGCGTGATGAAGAACGTGAACACGTCGGAAATCACGTTGACCAGACCGGAGCTCAGGGTGTCCGAAAGCGTGTTCACATAGTTGACCACGCGGATGAGGATTTTGCCATGCGGACGCGAGTCGAAATAGCTGAACGGCAACGTCTGAATGTGCGTAAACAGGTCGCGGCGCATGTCTTTAAGCATGAGCTGGCCGACGCGCGTGATTTCCACAGTACGGTAGCGCAAACCGAATTCGTAAATGACGATGAGCACCGCCAGCAGTGCCACCAGCTCGCCAAGCAGCGCAAGGTTTTTCGCCGGAATGACACTGTCGATCATGATTTTCGTCAGATACGGTTCCACGACGTTGATGCAGCCCATTGCCGCCACGACGATGAGGATCCAGACCACGCGGGCCATGTACGGTTTCAGGTAGACGCCGACGCGCGCGAGGTCGCGCATATTGATCTTCTCTTCAAGGTCTTCATCGTCACGGAAGGTGTTGCGTTGTGCCATGATGTTATCCTCCCCCGCGTCTTACGCTTCGAATCCCTGCGAGCGGCCGGCATCCACGCCCAACTGCTTGCTGTAAATCTGCCAATATCGGCCGTGCGAGGCCACCAATTCGTCGTGCGTGCCACGTTCCACAATGCGCCCATGCTCCAGCACGAGAATCAAGTCGGAATCCTTGACCGACGAAATGCGGTGGGCGATTGTGACAATCGTCTTCTTCTCGTCCAAATCGCGCAAGTGCCGCTGAATCTCTGCTTCCGTTTCCATATCGACGGCGCTGGTCGTATCGTCCATAATCAGAATCGACGGATTGTCGGCGAGAGCACGCGCCAAGCTCAGTCGCTGCTTCTGTCCGCCGGACAGGCCGACGCCACGTTCGCCGACGACGGTATCGTAGCCGTCCGGCATGCTGCTGATGAAGCCATCCGCGCCGGCAATGGCGGCCATGCGGCGCACGTACTGTTCGTCGTAACCACGTCGTCTGCGCTGGCCGTCGTACTGACCGTTGTACTCAAGTCGGTTGCCTCGGTCGCCCGCGCCAAAGCTGATGTTGCTGCCGATCGTATCGGAAAACAGGAACGTATCCTGCGCGACGATGCAGACTTGCGATCGCAACGTGGCGAGCGGCCAGTCGCGCGCGTCGATGCCGTCGATGAGCACACGACCGGCGGTTGGGTCGTAGAAACGGGAGATAAGGTTGACGAGAGTCGATTTGCCGGAGCCGGTTTCGCCGAGGATTCCGAGTTTCGCGCCTGCGGGAACGTGGAAGTCGATGTCGCTGAGCACAGGCGTCCCCAGATCGTCGGGGAAAGCGAAGTCGACGTGCTGGAAGTCGATGGTTCCTGCGATTCTAGCCGATTTATCGGCGGCTTGCGCCCCTTGCGTACCTTGCGTACCGACTCGCGTAGTGCTTTGCGTGGCTTTCCCCGCAAACTCCGGCTTTTCGCGAATACGCGATTCGGCGGTGAGCAGCTTACGGATTTTTATGCATGCCGCGTTGAAACGTTGCCAGTCGTTGGTAAGCCATCCGGATTGGCGGATTGGGCTGTCAAGCATCCACAGGTATGAGTTGAACGCCACAAGGTTGCCAAGAGTCATGTACCCTTTGATGACGAGAAAGCCGCCGAAACCGAGTGTGATAAGTTGCAGCGAAAAGCCGAGACCGTCAAGCCAGGGCATGTATTTGCGGCTGTTGTATGCCTGGGCCATGTTGCGTTGCATATAGTCGTCGTTGCGTTCGTCAAATTTTTCGGTTTCGTACGATTCGCGCACAAACGCTTTGACGACGCGGTTGCCTTCGATGTTTTCCTCGACCATCGAATTCATTTCGGCGAGCGAGTTTCGGATATCGAAGAACAGGGGTCGTGCATGCTTCGACAGACCGCGTGTCAAAATGAACAGTGGTGGCGTGACGCAAGCGAGCGCAAGCGCAAGTCGCCAATCAATCGAAAACATCATGGCGAGCGCGCCGATGAACATGACCACGCAGTCAAGCGCTTGCAGGCTCACCCAGCTCAGTGCGTGGCGGATGGCGTCGGTGTCGGACGTCATGCGGCTCATGACGTCGCCAGTGCGAGTGTGGTTGAAGTAGGTGAAGTCAAGTTCGTGGAGTTTTTCGAATTCGTCGCTGACGAGACGATAGATGGAGTTCTGTCCGAAGCGTTCCATCCACATTTGGCAGCCGTAACGGGAGCCGACACGCACCACGGTGAGCACGAGCATCATGACGCACAGTCGGGTCAGTTCGTCCACATGGCCTTGGGTGATGACGCGGTCCACAATCAGTCCGGACAGCAGCGGGATGATGAGGGCCATGGTGTTGTTCACGCAGAACAGTACGACCGCGCCGGCCACGCGCGGCAGGTCAGGTTTGCAGTACGGCAGGATCCATGCAAGGTTGCCCGCCTGCTGGTTGCGTTTCGGATCGACATACATACGTAGCGTTCCTTCGAATTGTTTGCTTGGGTCTTGGTTGGGTTGTTGTTGGGTTGTGGTGTTGCGGCCATTCGTTGCCGCCACGATTCACGTCCGTCGTGTGTCGAGCGTCCCGTCACCGGCATGCCGCCGCCGGCCGAAACCCCTGTTCGGATTCGCAAACTCGACTTATTTTAAACGAACCGTACGCCGATGCAACAGATGTGTTTTCGGCGTGTCGCAATCATAATAAAATCAACATATATACCGTTACATACCACTGGTTTGCGGGTGCTGCGAAAACCGTCATCGGAGCCTGGCTCGCCGGAATCGGAGCATCGCATCGGAACATCGCACGATAATGGAATCAAGCTCGAACTATCGATACAAGCATCGGCGACGCACGTCGAGGAAAGGACGGCAAGGATGACGGACTTGGAGCGCATCCGCGCGAAGTTCGCTGCGGAATATGGCCTGTCGGAGGACATGCTCAGGAACGCGGAACGTTGGACGGAGACCACGGGCGACCTCGAAGGGGTTCCCGAGAACCTGCTGCCGGGCATTCTGGGAATGCGATTTGGCGCGATCGCCATCGATACGCCGCGTTCCGAACGCTGGAGCACGCCGGAAGACATCGATGTAATCGCCGACCTCGCCTACCTGCCGGATGGCGGGTACGATACGGCCGCGGGAGCGTGCCGCGGCCATTTGCTCGACCTGTATCTGCCGCATGACGCGGTATTGCGCGGTGGGCACACCCTGCCGGTGTACATCGATATCCATGGCGGCGGATTCACTTACGGATACAAGGAGCTGAACCGGAATTTCAACGTGCATCTCGCGGAACAGGGCTTCGCGGTGTTTTCATTGAACTATCGTCCGGCGCCGCAGACCGACTTGCGTGGGCAATTGGCCGATATCCAGGCGGCATTGCGTTGGATCGCAGCCCATATGGCCGATTATCCGGTCAATCCGAACGCGGTGTTCCTCACCGGCGATTCCGCAGGTGGCGCGTTGACGCTACTGACCTTGGCCATTGAAAACAATGCGGAAGCCGCGGCGTTTGGCGTCGACAAGCCGTCCGGCATCCGATTCGCGGGTGCCGCTCCGGTGTGCGGCGCGTACAGTTCGGCGTCGTTGGAGACCATGGGCCGCAAGCTGACGGTCGGGTATGACCCGAACCGCCGTATCGGTCTTGAGCAGATGTTGGGCGTCGATTTCTTTGCGGGGCTCGAAGCCGCCGATCCGAAGTTCCTCACCGCTGAGGGTCTGGCGTTCAACGTCGATCTGCCACCCTTGCTCATCATCACCTGCGGCGACGATTTCCTTGAAGCCGACAATCTGGCGTTGGCCGCCGCCTTGTCGCGCAAAGGCGCCGATTTTGAATTGTTCGACCCGAAGCCGCGCCGCCATGAGACGTTGGGGCATGTGTTCGTCATCGGCATGCCATGGCTTGAGGAAAGCCGGGAATGCCTTGATCGAATCCGCCGCTTCTCATACGAACGCTGTTGAATAACGTGAATGGGGTGAATACTCCTCCGGAGTGCCCGCCCCATTCAATGGCCGTCGATGCCGCGACGCCGTATCAGCGGCGGACCATTTCCTCTTCGATCTGTTCGAGCGACTTGCCCTTGGTCTCAGGCACGAAACGCAGCACGAACGGGATGGACAGCGCGGAGAACACGCCAAAGATGGTGAACGGGCCGCCGACGTTGTTGCCGAACATGGCCAGCAGCATGAGGAAGAACTGGGAGACCACGAAATTGCCCAGCCAGTTGGCAGCGGAACCGAAGGAGCTGCCGATGCCGCGCACGCTCAACGGGAAGATCTCGCCAATGAGCACCCATGCGATCGGACCCCATGACAGCGCGAAGCCGAGGATATAGCAGGCGATCAGCACCATGGTCGGCACGGCCAGCGTGGCCACATCGCCGGTGAAGTTAAGCACGGCCAGCACCGCGAGGGCGATGGTCATCGTCACCGATCCGAAGATCAGCAGCTTCTTGCGGGGGAATTTGTCCATGATAAGCGTGGCCGCGATAGTGGCCACGAAGTTGACCACGCCAATGCCGACCGACACCCAGATGGCATGGTTTTCGGGGAATCCGAAGCCTTTGATGAACACCTGCGGCAGGAAATAGATCACGGAGTTGATGCCGACGAGCTGCTGGAACAGCATGATGCCGATCGCGGCGACGAGCGCAGGACGGGCGATGCGGAACAGCTCGCGGACACCGCCCTTGGTGTTCTGCGCGGCGACGGCCTTGATCTCGTCGAGCTCGAGCTGCACCTGCGTCTGATCGACGTCCTTGCGAATAAGGGTAAGTACTTTGAACGCCTCACGATCCTTGCCTCGACTCACCAGATATCGCGGCGATTCCGGCAGCAGCAGGCCGCCGATCAGCAGCAGGGCCGCCGGCACGAGCGCCGACCCCAGCATCCACCGCCAATCGCGGATGCCGGCGATATTGTGGCCGAGGAAGCCGAGATTGGACGCGTATGCCAGCAGGATGCCGAAAGTGATCATCAGCTGGAATAGCGTGGACAGCGATCCACGACGTTCCTTCGGCGCAAGCTCGGCAAGATATGCCGGAGTCAGCGAGGAGGCCGCGCCGACGGCGAGACCGAGGATGATGCGGGCCACGACCATCATCAGGAATCCCGTGGATCCCGCGCACATGCCCGAACCGAGCAGGAACAGTATCGCCGCCAGAATCAGCAGCTTCTTGCGGCCGAAACGATCGGACAGCGCGCCGATGGACAGGGCTCCCGCGCAGGAACCGATCAACACGGATGATGTGATGAACCCGGTCTGAGCCACGGACAGGCCGAAATCGGATTCGATGAGCGGCGAGGCTCCGGAGATGATGCCGGTGTCGAAGCCGAACAGCATGCCTCCCAGCGCGCCGAACGTGAAGATGAACGCGCTGTTGAGCGGGAAACGTGTGGAAACGCCACGCCCCTCCCGCTCGACGGCGTCGATCGTCGCGCCGACCTCATGGATGCCGGCTTCCACCGCACCTTCGGCGTCGTGTACTGGATTGGACGTCTGCACCGCAGTCATGATTCCACCTTCCATTCCCATCGATCCTCATCGATATGAGATGCAGCAATCGCAGCAAACAAAAAAGACCTGGAACGACGTATAGTGACGTCGTTCCAGGTCTTGCCTCGCATTGAGTAGCAACCCTGCCGCGCTTGTATGCTGCGTATATTGCATTCAAGTGTAGGTCATGGCGACATGCGACACTCCGATTTTTTAGAAAACGTTTACCGGTTATTTTTCAGTGCAGGAAAGCGTGAAGCACAGGCCAGCGGCACATGCTTTTCCCTCGTGCGGAGAGCCTCCTCGGATATCCACGAGCAAGCGGACCGAATCAAGCCGTCAAACCATCCACAAGCAAGCCGGCAAAAAGAAAGCCGGCGGAGAGAAGGCCGCCGGCTGAGAGAGAAGAGAGAAGAAGGGTTCAGTTATGGGATTCTTGAAAGAACCTCGCCAACAGCCGTAACCGTTGACATGTTCTATATAACCGCCCGACCCTTGGAGGAACGATGTGTGTTCCTGTCAATTCCCTGAGAATTTCGTAGCGGAAATGTCACGACGGTGCGAATTCGGGGGTTTATCCCACTGAATATCGCCCCAACGGCCTTCCTGCAGCTTGTTCAGCGCGGCGGCAACAGCGGCGCGGTCGGCCTTCAGCTCGATGGAGATCATGCCGCCGGGCAGCTTCATCTGCTTGGCCGCGATCTCGTGACCGGGGAAGGTGTCCAGGCCGGGATAATAGACCTTGGCCACCGCGGGATGGCTGGTGAAGAACGCCGCCACCTTCTGGGCGTTGGCGCAGTGGCGCTCCATGCGGATGTCCAGGGTCTTCAGGCCCCGGGCCATCAGGAACGCATCAAAGGGACTCAGGACGGCGCCGGTCATATCCTTCAGGCCGAACATCCGGCACTGGGAGATGAAGTCCGCCTTGCCCACCACGATGCCTGCGATCACGTCGCCGTGGCCGTTGAGGTA